>OLSX01002094.1_pt1 | contig 18185 bp, 18 predicted proteins | sample 1673141 | NCBI WGS metagenome assembly OLSX01 (sample SAMEA3136759, study PRJEB25190) | human gut metagenome | biome: human gut; feature: human-associated habitat; material: faeces | place: Austria | collected 2013
AGCAGGTGTATTTAATATGATTCCATATGAAAGACAAAAGAAAATCTTAAGTATTATTGAAGAAAAAGATCTTGTAAAAATAGACGAATTACAACAAATATTTGATGATGTTTCTGTATCAACTTTAAGAAGAGATTTAAAAGAACTTGAGAAAAATAGAAAAATAGAATCATTCTCAGGAGGTGCTTTTAAAAAAATCTCAACTATCGGTGAAATACCAATATCAACAAAGAACACACTAGAAAGTGAAAAGAAAGATAAAATTGCTAGAATGGCAAGTGAATTGATTGTTGATGGAGATACGATATATATTGATTCTGGTTCAACATGCACAATGATTCTTCAATACATTGTAGAAAAGAAAATAACAATATATACAACTAATGCAGATATATTTTCTGTGAAAGAGAATATAGTAGCTGATATATATGTGCTTGGTGGTCGATATAATCCAGTAACTTCTTCAATGACTGGACCATTTACAGAAGATCTATTGAAGAATTTGTATTTCAATAAATCATTCTTGGGCGCAAATGGGATTGATGAAAAACTAGGTGTAACAACGCCTACTATAGAAGAAGCGACTAAAAAGAAAATGGTTAAAGCACATTCTGATCAAGTTTATCTTGTATGCGACAGTTCTAAGTTCCATAAACTATCTAATGTAAAGGCATTTGATCTAGATGATGTGATTGTAATTTCGGATAAAAATGATGCAAAATTGAATGAAAAAGTTTCAATAATTACTGAATTATAGATTGAAGTTGTAATGTAGAAATAAAGCGAGTCACTAATGGTGGGCTCGCTTTTAAAATTAGGAGAAATAAGATGATATTTGATAAATTTAGAGCTAAGAAAAAAGAAAATTTTGAAATTTGTTCACCAGTAAAAGGTGATGTTATTGATGTAACTAAAACAAATGATCCATTATTTAAGTCAGAAGGATTAGGAAAAGGAGTAGGTATAATTGCTGAAGAAAATACTCTTGTATCTCCAGTAAATGGTGAAATAAAAACTTTTTTCCCTACTAAACATGCTATTGGTATTACTTCTGACGATGGTGTTGATATTCTCATTCATGTAGGTATTGATACAGTTGAATTAAATGGAAAACATTTCAATGCATTAAAGAAGCAGGGAGATAAGGTGAAAAAAGGGGATAAACTATTAGAAGTTGATTTTGATAGTATAAAAAATGAAGGATATGATACGACTGTTTTACTTGTAATTACTAATACTCAGGAATACTCTGCTGTAAAGTCATGTGAAGGAAATAAGACAGTAGACGACACTATTATTGAAATTCAAAAATAGGAGTTTCTATATGGAAAAGTTATTATGTCCAAGTATGATGTGTGCAGATTTCTCATCACTGAAAGATGAAATAGAGAATCTTGAAAAAAGCGGAATTGACATATTCCACTTAGATGTGATGGATGGAAGCTTTGTTCCAAATTTTGGGATGGGATTACAGGATATTGAGTATATTTGTAAAACAGCCACAAAACCTTGTGATGTCCATTTGATGATTGAAAATCCTTCAAAATATATAGATAAATTTGCAAAGCTAGGAGTGAATATTATTTATATACACCCTGAAACTGATTCTCATGCCTGTAGAACATTACAAATGATTAGAGATGCAGGTGTAAAATCAGGAATTGCAGTCAATCCAGGAACATCTTTTGAAACAGTCAAAGAACTATTACATCTATGTGATTATGTTATGCTGATGAGTGTTAACCCAGGATTTGCAGGTCAGAAATATCTGGATTTTGTCACAGAAAAATTTGAAAAGTTTGTAAATGAAGCTGAAAACTATGGGGGATATGATGTCATGATAGATGGTGCATGTTCTCCAGAAAAAATAGAAATGTTATCTAAAATAGGTGTTAAAGGATTTATTTTAGGTACAAGTGCGTTATTTGGGAAAGATAAGAGTTATAAAGAGATTATTGATGAATTGAGAGGTCTATAAAATGAAGATTGGAATTGGTAATGATCATGTTGCAGTAGAATACAAAAAAGAAATTAAGAAATATATTGAAGATAAGTATGGATATGAAGTGATCAACTACGGTACAGATAGTACAGAAAGATTTAACTATCCAGTATCAGGAGAAGCAGTAGCAAATGCAGTTGTAAGCGGAGAAGTTGATAAAGGAATTGTGATCTGTGGTACAGGTGTAGGTATTTCATTAGCGGCTAATAAGGTGAATGGTATTAGATGCGTGACTTGTAGTGAACCTTATAGTGCATTATTATCTAGACAGCATAATAATACTAATATGTTAGCTTTTGGGGCAAGAGTAGTAGGTATTGAACTTGCTAAAATGATTGTAGATGCATGGTTGTCAGGAGAGTATGAAGGTGGTAGACATCAAGTAAGAATTGATATGTTGAAGGAAATTGAAGAAAGACAAAAGAATAAATAATATAAATAGTTCCTATCGCGGTGTGATAGGAATTTTTTTGTTTTTTAACAGAAATAACGAGAAATTCATTAAAAAAAAGAGAAAAATTTAGTAAGTGCCTCTAAAAAGGCGCTGTCGGAGGGGTAACTAAGAAAAAGTATGTTAAATAGGAGTATAATAATAGTAAGAAGTAGAAGTGCTATTATTGTAAAATATAATATGTGCTGATTGTGGTTGTTGTTGTGATTTGATAGAATTATATTAATGATTACAGAAAGAAGGTAAAAATATGGGACGATTAGTTTTGGGATTAGACATAGGGATAACTAGTGTCGGATATGGTGTAATCGATATTGATAAGTATGAATTCGTAGATTATGGGGTAAGACTATTTAAAGAAGGTACTGCTGCAGAAAATGAAACACGTCGTACTACAAGAGGGCATAGAAGACTTATATCACGTAAAGCAACTAGACTTAATGATATGAAGCATTTATTAAAGTCCTTAGGTATTTTAACTGACAGTTTTCATCCTTTAAATAATGTATATGAAATTCGTGCTAAAGGTTTAAAAGAGAAGTTAAGTAATGATGAACTTGCGACTGCAATATTGCATATTACTAAAAGAAGAGGAAGCACAATTGAGACTGTAGATGATACAGAAGAAGCAAGTAAGGAAACTGGTGAATTAAAAGAAATACTACAAGCTAACTCTAAGAAACTTGCAGATGGTAAATATATTTGTGAACTACAGTTAGAATTGCTTAATAGCGGAAAATCTATAAGAGGACATCATAATAACTTTAAAACAAAAGATTACATTAAAGAATTAAAGGAAATACTAAGTCATCAGGAATTATCAGAAGAAGCATGTGAAGCAATTGTACAGATTGTATCTAGAAAGCGTGCTTACTATGAAGGCCCAGGTAGTCAGAAGTCACCTACACCTTATGGTCGTTATATTGAAGCAAATCAGAAAGAACCAATTGATTTGATTGAAAAAATGAGAGGTAAATGTAGTGTTTATCCTGATGAACTACGTGCACCTAAATTAGCTGTGACTAGTGATATCTTTAACCTATTGAATGATTTAAATAATCTTACTTATAATGGTGATAAGAAGATTACAATGGATCAGAAGGATGAGGTATTTAAGATTGTAACTAAGAAAGCAAAAGTTGAACCAAAAGATATTGCGAAAATCCTTGGAACTGATTTATCTAATATTTCCGGATTTAGAATTGATAAAAAGAAAAATCCTTTAAAGAGTGAATTTAAAGGATATGCAAAGTTAAAGAAATGTTTTAAAGATTGTGGAGAAACTATTTCTCTTGAAGACTATGAAGTATTAGATCAAATCATAGAAATTCTTACAAATAGAAAAGGTATTGAAGAAAGAAAGCAATTATTGAATCTTGTTAACTCTTCATTGATTACTGATGAAACTGTAGAAAAACTTGCAAATTTAGACGGTATTGCGAACTATCATAGTTTGTCTCTAAAGGCTATGAGAGAACTAAATGAAGAAATGTATGTTTCTAATTACAACCAGATGCAGTTGATTCAGCAGATTCATCAAGGTAAAGATGTATCTGCATTAAAAGGGAAAAAGTCTATTGAAGCAGATGATACAGCTATTCTTTCACCAGTAACTAAAAGAGCACAAAGAGAAACATTTAAGGTCATTAATGCATTAAGAAGAAAATATGGTGAATTTGATACAATTGTAGTGGAAATGACAAGAGAAAAGAATTCAGCTGATCAAAAAAAGAGCATTAATAATAGACAGAAGTTCTATGAAGAGAAGAATAAAGAAGTAGATAAGCTACTAAAGGAAAATGGCTATAATCCTGACAAGATTAATGGTAAGACTAAGATGAAAGTCAGACTATATTTGGAACAGGATGGAAAGAGTGCTTATACATTAGAACCTCTTATTCTAGGTGAAGTTATTACTAATCCGCGTTATACAGAAATAGACCATATTATCCCAATTTCTATTTCATTAGATGACTCTTATAACAACAAAATTCTTGCGACTGCCAATGAAAATAAAGCAAAAGGTAATAGAACACCAATTGATGCTTATAATAAGCATTTGTTTGATAATCCAACACTAGGATTAAGTGGTGATTTACAGACATATATTTCTGTTGTGCAGTCTTCTAAGAGATTCTCTAGAAGAAAGAAAAATTACTTATTGTACAAAGATGATATCACTAAGATGGATGTTGTACAGAAGTTTATTGCACGTAACTTGATTGATACTAGTTATGCAAATAGAGTGGTGTTAAATACTTTGACAGATTACTTTAAAGCAAATGAAATTCCTACTAAAGTATTTACACTAAATGGTAATATCACTCATAAGTTTAGAACACAGATTAACTTACCAAAGGAACGTGATGAAGACTATTTACACCATGCAGTAGATGGACTTATTATTGCATCAGTTAAGACAATGGGTCTTCTTAATGGTTGTCTTGCAAAGTATGAATTAAAAGATTTATATGATAAAGATACTGGTGAAGTGAAGAAGGTTCCTGGCAAAGAAGAGTTCTTTGACCCTAAATACATTGAGTTTATCTCTACATTAAAGAATATTTACGATGAAAGTAATAGATACTATCGTGGTATTATGACTAGAGATCGATTAGCATATGCACCAATTAAGATTTCTCATAAAGTAGATACTAAACCTAATAGACAGGTTGCAGATGAAACAATCTATTCTACAAGAGTTGTAGATGGAGAAGAAATCTTAGTTCAGAAGTATAAAGATATCTATGATCCAAAGTTCAAGAATCTAGCAGAAGATATTGTGAATGGTAAGGCAGAAGATAAATATATTATGGCTAAGAAGGATCCTGCAACATTTGAAGAGATTGTTAGAATCGTATTGAACCATTATGAAACATTTAAAGATGATCCTAAACAGTATGTAAAGGATAAGAAGGGTGTTAAGTTAAAGGGAGAAAACCCATTAACTGCCTATAAAGAAGAGTTTGGTAAGATTCGTAAATTCTCAAAGAAGGGTAATGGCCCAGAAATTACTTGTATTAAGTATTATGCTGAAAAGTTAGGTAATCATATTGATATCAGTAAGAATTATGATACTAAGCATGGTAAGAAGGTCATCTTAAAACAGATTAGTCCGTATAGAACAGATTTCTATCGTGATACTGATGGAAAAGTGAAGATGGTAACTATTAGATACAAGGATGTTTCTTTCAAGGAATCATTAGGATTATATTGTATTGATAGAGATTGGTATCAAGCTGAAAAGACTAAGAAAAAGATTAGTGATGAAGCTATATTCTTATGTTCTTTACATCATGATGAACTTGTTGGAATTGTGAAAAAAGAAGGCCAGAAGTATATTTATGATGATTCTACAGAATCAGATGGTGATACTAAGTATCATGATGGTATTACACCAGAAATTCTTAAATACACTGCAACAAATAATGATATAAAGAATATCGTGGAATTTAAGCCACGTTATACAAAGTCAAAAAAACAGTTAATGGTTGCTATTGGAACATTTGTAGATGTAAAGAAATATGCAACTGATGTTCTAGGAAATCTATATGAAGTTAAAGATAATAACTTGAAATTGGAGTTTAAATAGGGTACAATAGTGATAGGTTATAATCTAGCAAAAATTTATATGACCTGGCAAAACAAGGGTTTATCCCGGATTCGGCTCCTATAAGGAGCCTTTTCTTTTTATATTGTTTATGGGTTACAAGGTCATATATATATCCCAGGCTGAGCATCTGCATCTCTATCTTGATAATTTAAAGGTGGAAAAGGAAAATACAGATATTCTTATACCTGTTGCAGATATTCAGATTTTAGTTATTGATAATTATAAAGCTTATTTAACAGTTCCCCTAATGAATAAATTAACTGAAAAGAATGTTTGTACTATTCTTTGCGGTGTTGATCATCTTCCAAAGACATATATATTACCGATGAATGGGAATTATGCCACAAGTGGTAATATTGCTAAACAAATAGAATGGACAGATGAAATAAAAAAGATTTTGCATAGAGAAATCGTGAAACATAAAATAATAAACCAATATATTATATTAAGAAAGAATCATAAGAGTGAAGACGTAGTAAGTAAATTAAAAGAATACAGTGAAATTGTGTTAAATGGAGATGTTACAAATAGAGAAGGTCTAGCATCTAAGATGTATTTTCGAGAAATGTATGGAGAAGATTTTGTGAGAATGGATGAAGATGTTGTGAATGCTGGATTGAATTATGGTTATAGTATATTCAGATCACTTATTACATCTATTATTGTAGGTAAGGGTTATTTACCTAATCTTGCATTTTTCCATAGAGGTAAAAAGAATAGTTTTAATCTAAGTGATGACATAATAGAAGTGTTTAGACCGATAGTAGATGACTATGTTTACAACAATCTACTTGATGAAATATTATTTAAAACAGCACATAAGAAAGAATTAATAGACCTTACAAATAAGAAAATCAATATAGATAATAGAAAACAAACAATAGGAAATGCGATTAATCTATATCTTGATTCTATATTCAGATTTATTGATGATCAATCTAATGAAATCCTATTCCCATTCCCGATTGCCTACGATAATGAAATATGAGTTTATGCGTTTAATACTATTTTTTGATCTTCCAGTAATGACACCTAAACAAAGACATACATATAACGTGTTTAGAAAGTATCTTATTAAGAATGGGTATATGATGATGCAGTTTTCAGTTTATTGTAAGATATTTGCGAATAGAGAAGCTGCAGTCAAGCATATAAATATCCTCAGAAAGAATGTTCCTAAAGAAGGACAAATAAGAATACTTGTAGTGACAGAAAAACAGTATGCAAAGATAGAAATTATTGTAGGTGGTAAATCATTGCAGGAAGCAACTGTAAATGCAGAAAGCTTTATAGAACTATGAAACAATTGTTGATTAGTAGTGGGAATATTAATAGAACTATTATTATTGATCATACAAAGTATGTACTAGGGTCTAATGCGATGAATAAATATTATCTTAAACAAGCTGTAAGACAGTATTTTAATAAAATAGTAAGTGGATACAGAGAAGAGATTGGTAGTGAATGTTATTTTAAAATAGATGATAGTCCGGTAGATAAAAAAAACACATTCTTTTATGAAGTGACTGAAAACTATTCTATTAATGATGATGCAAAACTCAATACGAAGTCTCTTATGCTTAAGTATTTGGGAACTCTATATTCAGGTATTGATTATATGGATACACTCAACACATTGAATATACTTATTGAATCGCTATCAGATGAAGTGAGTGAAAATGCATTTGTACAAAGTGAGTTTTCTACATGCTCTCCTAAGTTACTTACTAAGCTAGTAACAGCACACTATTATGAAGATGAATCTTATAAGGACGAATATGATTTATCATATGAGGACTTGATCATATTACAGTTAAATATGATTGATTATATTGCGGTTCATTCTAAGAAGTATTCTTATTTTATTCTATTTATTGATATTCCTCTTATTACTGATGGGATAAAAAATAAGATAGATGAAATGTCCAAAGATAGAGTATATTGTTTAGTTTTTTCTAAAACAGTAAGGGATATAGAAATAGAAAATATATGTGTTGAAGAAGATTATTTCTTAGATTTTGCGAATGAAGAAATGGTTTATTATATTTTGAATGAGAAATCGACCAACTTATATACATTGGAGGACATAAAAAACATGATTAACGAATATTTAAAGGATTTGAGTAGTAGGGAACATGTAAGCTTGATCAATAACTTAATGTCATATTATAAATAGTAGTTAAAATCTCAATTATGTGATAAAATCAGTTTGAGGTTTTGCTACCATATGGATTTTTGCTAGAAGATAACATTATAGCTTAGTTAAGGAATCATATCATAGTTTTGCTACCATATGGATTTTTGCTAGAAGATAACTCAAGTGTTTTCCCTGTTAGATGCAAGAAGTTTTGCTACCATATGGATTTTTGCTAGAAGATAACAACTGTTGCGTATATTGCTTTATATTCTCTGTTTTGCTACCATATGGATTTTTGCTAGAAGATAACTTATATTTGCGATGAAATACTCACATTTATGTTTTGCTACCATATGGATTTTTGCTAGAAGATAACTTAGAAAAGCATGGCATAGAGATTGATGACGTTTTGCTACCATATGGATTTTTGCTAGAAGATAACCAGAGGTACATGATTATTTGAAATTCATGAGTTTTGCTACCATATGGATTTTTGCTAGAAGATAACTCTGCAACTATACCTCTTACACTACCACCTGTTTTGCTACCATATGGATTTTTGCTAGAAGATAACGAATTATTAATAAATTCAATGCCACCAAAAGTTTTGCTACCATATGGATTTTTGCTAGAAGATAACAGTTTGATACAACAACATTATTCAATCAATGTTTTGCTACCATATGGATTTTTGCTAGAAGATAACGATAAAGAACCACAATCAATTGCAGAGTTAGTTTTGCTACCATATGGATTTTTGCTAGAAGATAACAAAGCACTCAAAGAGAAAATTGAATTTATTGTTTTGCTACCATATGGATTTTTGCTAGAAGATAACATATAAATATAAGGTAACTATAAAGGAGACGTTTTGCTACCATATGGATTTTTGCTAGAAGATAACGCAAAAGTACTAACAACATCAACATATGATGTTTTGCTACCATATGGATTTTTGCTAGAAGATAACAAATAAATGCTATCGTTACTACAGAAAAGTGTTTTGCTACCATATGGATTTTTGCTAGAAGATAACATGACACTGTTGTTGTAGCGCTAGAGTTGTGTTTTGCTACCATATGGATTTTTGCTAGAAGATAACGACTTATCACAAACATCAGATTTAACGTGTGTTTTGCTACCATATGGATTTTTGCTAGAAGATAACATTATAGTACAATATTATTCTTATTCAAGAGTTTTGCTACCATATGGATTTTTGCTAGAAGATAACAATACGGTGAGAATGAATATATGGGTGGGGGTTTTGCTACCATATGGATTTTTGCTAGAAGATAACTCAATGCGTTAAACAGTGATGAAAGCATAAGTTTTGCTACCATATGGATTTTTGCTAGAAGATAACAATATTCCTTGAATGCCATTCCATACTCCTGTTTTGCTACCATATGGATTTTTGCTAGAAGATAACAGGGGGTTAGTTAAATGGCAAAAGGTAAGGGTTTTGCTACCATATGGATTTTTGCTAGAAGATAACAAAGCAAACAGGAAAGAAGCATAGAAAGGAGTTTTGCTACCATATGGATTTTTGCTAGAAGATAACGGCACTATATATGGACAATCATTCGGAGATGTTTTGCTACCATATGGATTTTTGCTAGAAGATAACTGTTGCAAACGGTACGATCACACCAACAATGTTTTGCTACCATATGGATTTTTGCTAGAAGATAACTTGGAACATCTAATTTAGCCAATCATTTAAGTTTTGCTACCATATGGATTTTTGCTAGAAGATAACTCCCTGTTCTTGAATGCAACCCCAAAAGGTGTTTTGCTACCATATATTTACTTGCTAGATGTAACATATGTATTACTGCAAATGATGTTATTCAGTATTTTAACTGAACAAAGATAGTCTAATTAATCACTTAAAAGACCAATTCTATTTATATTGGTCTTTTAAGCTTGATCTGTATTATTGCCTGTTATCTATACACTTTTTGATTTCTTGAAATCAATAAATCAATCAGTATAATAATTATTGGAAAGGGGTAAACAACTATGAAACTATCAGACTTTCATTCATTTAAACGTAAACTCAATGAACTTTATATTAATGTAAAAGACAGTAGTATGTACAAACAACTTTTTAATAACATTAAGGCGTTAGACTGCCTGGAAACCTATTGTCTGGGTATAAGTTATCAAATCGTTTCTCATAGTACTCTATCTAGAGGACATCAAATAAAATTATTGGATGAATTCTTTGAAGAAGCACACATACCCTTTGATCCAGAAGAAGTATATACTATGATGGAAAACGGACCATACACAATAGAAGAAAATCCTGTTTGGTATGGTATAGATGCTATGACATCTAATCGTCCTGGTTCTGTTAACTTTTGTCTTTACTACTCTTTGATGACTGGAATGATGCCTGAACAAGATGGCATTAATTACTACAATGAGTTAACAAAACTCCTAAGTGGCTTCTTACATTCCTTTAATCATCATACAGATGTATATGTCGATGAGTACATCAAAGAAACAGAACATTATACAACTACAATGGCTGCCCAATTTGTGGAGCACTGCCAAGAAGAATACATGCAGGCATCAAAAAAAGTAAACTAAAACGCAAAAAAGACTTGAATGGGGGAATATTCAAGTCTTTTTTCTGCTTTTCTTTTCGTCTATTATTATAGCATAGACTGTAATCGCTATCAATAATTATTTTACATATACCCAATCTCACTATATAATGATACAGTATTGATATGGAGGAATTACAGAATGTTGGAAAATAAGAAGAACGTATTATTTGATATGGATGGACTACTCATTGACAGTGAAGCTTTAGGAATCAAGATGTGGGAAAAGGTATTTGCTAGTCATAATGAATCATTTAACCCAGAAGCTGCCTATAAATGTATTGGTTCAAATGGTTTAGCATCACAAGAAATAGTAGAAAAACTTACAGGTAATAGAAACTACTTAACTCGCTTTAAAGAAGATAAAATTAAAGAAACTAGGAAGTACTTAGAAACAAACCCTATGCCAATAAAAAAAGGTGCGCATGAATTATTAACATATCTAAAAGATCATGGTTATACTCTCGTTTTAACAAGTTCAACTTTTGAACCAGATGTACTATTCTCTCTCAAGTCTGCTGGTTTAGACAAGTACTTTGATAAGTTTGTATGTGGTGATCATGTCACTCGTGCTAAACCAAACCCTGAGATATTTAATAAGGCAATAGAACTATACAACCTTAAGAAAGAAGAAACATTCATTCTAGAAGATTCTAGAAATGGTATTATTGCGGCAGATGCTGCAGGTATAGATGTTATTGGAGTACCTGATTTAGTAGATATCAGTGATATGACACAACCTCATCTACTTTGTATCAAAGAAAATCTTCTGAAAGTACTCGATTTAATAAAATAATTAAAGATTAAAAACCTCTTATTACCTCTATCATGTTACAATAGAGTAGAAAGGAGGTTTTTTAATGGATTACAATGGTTTAAGTATTGTATCACCACAATATTATCCTGATGATGAAGAATGGAATGATTTCTTTAGCCTTTGGTATCAGGACTATAATTTAAATACAGATATCACAGAACATTTTCATTATTTAATCTCTCATTCAGATTATCTTGTAATGGTTCAAAGACCATTAAACAATGATGATTCCGATTATGAAATCATTTCTGTATCTAATGAAGATCAACAATCCTACTTACCTGCTTTCACAAATATAAAGGAAATAACAGACTATATAGACCTTCCAGAACCACAAGAAGGCTACCAGGTAGAAGTAATGGTAGCTTCTTATAAACGCCTCTTAGAAGAGATATATATGCGTACAGAAGGGTTGAATGGTTTAGTCATTAATCCTTTCTCACAAAAGCTCGTTGCGGATGAGAAACTATTAAATAGTATAGGATACAATACAACAATAGGAATCAATCATCATAAAGACTTACCAAGTCTTGTACCAGCTAATTTAAAGTTTAAAAAGAACATGAAGATTTATTACTCTAATGGTAGAAATCCACATGTTAAAGAATTCCTAAAAGAAAGTGTAGAAGCCCTTATGGAGGATGGGGTCTTTGCCTGTCCAGTACTTGTAAATAAGAAAGACTTATATACAAATAAGACAGGAGAACTTGCAATGCATACAGGTGCTGATATTTATATCAAACCACTTATGTGTTCTCATGCTGATCCTAATAAACTCTATATTAGTTTATTTACAGGATTAAATGATATTAAAAGAATGAATCTTGATCATGATGAACCAGATATGGAAATGATTATTACATGTCAATCATTTGAATCATACAAGGATGTACTCTTTTCTAGTAATGCATTTTGTGGTATTCTCATTAATCCTTTTACAGATCATCTAGGGTTTTCTAAAGACATGTTAGATGAAATGTTTTATAATAAAGAAACTATCAACTAAGGAGGAAAACAAGTTGAATTACAAACCTTTTAACAATTCACAGGTATTTAATGCATCAAGATGGACTGAATCCCTTGATACCTGGAAAAAGGCTCAGGCTGACAAAGAAGTCGCTTATAGAGCATTCATTAAGAATCTTACAGAATCACACTATTATGGTTATATGAACCTACCAGAAAATGGTGAAAACATTGATTATGATCATTCATTCTTTACTATTTCACCACAAGATGGCAGCAGTAACTTTATTTCTGTCTATACTACAATTAAAGAATTAGAAAGCAGTCTTGCGAAACCTGAAACATCAATGCCAGGAAGAAAAGTAGAAGCAGTAGAGGTCAACTATGCTTTCCTAACAAGAGAACTTACACTTGCTGATAGTCAACAAATTGATGGTATTGTGATTAACCCATTTACTGATGACTATATTCTTACAAGAGAAGAATTAGTACAGATTTCTAAACGTCTATGTAATGGTTTAAATCATACAGAAGATTTAGGTAACTTTACTCCTGCAAATATCTTTATTAAAGAAATTTGGAATATTTTCCAGAATACTGAAGATGATGATAAGAAAGCAGAAATCTTTAGTCATATGATGGAAGCATTTGATGATGCTTTATTCGCATTACCTATAATGGTAAGAAAAGAAGATTTAGTAGTAGAAGATGGTAATACATATATTGCTAGATCAGATGCAGATCTTGCAATTAGAATGTTATCAAGTGAAGATAATGGTGATCAAGCTAATATTGTTCCACTCTTTACATCACAGGAAGATATTGAAACATTAGATGGCTGGAATGCTGAAGATGAAGAAAGAAAATCTATGCTACTAACTGCTGATCTTGATACTCATTTAGGAGGACTTAATAATGGTGAAGCCTTTGATGCACTCGTTATTAATCCATTCACAGATAATATTGTACTTACAAAAGAAATCCTAACTACAATGGGATTAATAGAAGGGGAGGAGTAAAAGAATGAGTAAACCATTATTAAACACAACACCAGTAGAAACAACTGATAAAGAATGGAAAGAAAACTGTGGTAAATATGGAGAAGCTTCTTTTACTGCCACTAAACTAGAAGATGATTTAATGCATACATTAAAGGCTTCTACATTCCTTACATATATTTCTGTAGACGATGATGATGAAGATTCATACTTTTTACAGACAGTATGTGATGATGACGGAGATGAATGGTATGCAATTTATACCACGGTAGAAAATGCACAGAACTCTTCTATTCTAGAAGATTCTGATTTCCCAGATCGCCATAATGTATTAGTAGAAGTAGACTATGAATTCTTATTAAATGAATTATTCAATACAGGTGATGATGAAATCTATGGTATGGTCATTGATCCAGAAACAGATGCATTTACTCTAGATAGAAACACATTAAGCCATATGGGTATTGAAGAAAATGATGGTGTAGACCATCATGAAACAATTGGTCATAGAGTACCAGGTAATATGGAGTTTTCTTGGTTATATGATGAATATATGGAAGCACAAGGTGAAGAAGAAAAAGATAAATTCCAATCACTTATGGAAGATGTAGTTGAACGCTCATGTTTTGCATTAATGACGATTGTGAATAAATCAGATTTAGTTACTTTACCAGATGGCACATATGAATTAAAAAAGGATGCATCTATGATTATTCCTTCATTATCTGCAGAAGATGATGAAGGTAATGAATTAAGCTATTTCCCACTCTTTACATCTAATGAACAGATTGATAAATGGGGAATCAAAGATAATGTTGAATTAAAGGAAGGGCAGGTATTAATCAGCGAATGTCGTCCATTTGATCAGCATATTGCTACATTCTTAGGTGCTGGAGAATACGATGCTTTATTAGTCAACCCTTTTGATCAGGCATTTATTATCAGCAAGGAATTCATCAAGGCTATAAGCGGTCATCAGGAAGAAGACGAAACACCTGCTGCATAACTTAGCATAAGGGGAGAAAACAAGATGAAAAAACTTTGGAATGAATTCAAAGAATTCGCATTTAAAGGCAATGTCATTGATATGGCTGTCGGTGTTATTTTGGGTACTGCCATCACTGCTGTTGTTACATCTCTTGTACAGGATATTATCATGCCTGTATTATCTGCAATCATTAAGATTCCATCTGATATTACAGAACTTACATTTAAAGTAAATAATATTAATATCAAGTATGGATCATTCCTTTCTAACCTCATTAACTTCTTATTAATGGCTTTCTGTATCTTTATCTGCATTAAAGCGATTAATAAGGTAATGAGCTTCCGTAAGAAGGAAGAAGAAGCAGTCCCTGCACCAAAACCAGAAGATATTGCATTACTAGAAGAAATCAGAGATCTTTTAAAAGAAAAAAAATAAGCACCTAAGTGCTTATAATGTAGGATCTTCTAGATCATCATTAAGATAAGTCGTTCTCTTAGACTTATCTTTTTTTATTTGGTCTGTACTAAAAGTGACGGTTTCTTTTGTTTGAGTAGGTGCTGTATTTACAAGATTGACACCTAATGACCATTCTTCTAGTTCTTCCTCTAGAGTATCTGCATCCTTTGCTTTTACTTTAATAGCCATACACTTCACCTCTTTCGAATTAATTATATACATAATGAACTCTTTTTAAAAGCGAATAATAATGTTAAAATATGGGAAAGGAGTGTATTTTATTATGATAATAGACTTAAACCAGATTCTATCTATTTTTAATATAGATTACGAAATAGTAAAAGAAAACAATAAACTAGGTGGTGCCTCTCTCCCTAAACAATTCAACCAGGGAGGAGAAATAAAAGCCAAATTCCTCTCACGTGAATTCTCTTTAATCTATGATCCAGAAAGAAAAGATCCTGAATGGAAAAATGTTGGACATAAGAAATATGGAATGTTATTTGAAGAAGAAAGTCTAGGTGTAATCTATCAGAAAACAGGCTTTACATCTCAATCAGGATACTTTGTATTAAAGTATGATGGTGTTAAATATAAGATGTATAGAGTTGGATTAGAAACAGGTTACGTATATCCTATCTATGAAGGTTCTAAACTAGTAGCCTGCATTATGGCAGATAAATCCATTTTCAATGATTTAAACCTCTACCATATTTATGCATTAAACAAGTCATATAGTTATATTTCATCTGTATTTGGCTTATATCTAGATGCCTGCATCCAGTTGAAGTATGGTCCTCTTATTACTTCACCAAGCTTTATTGCTGGAAAGAGCCTAAGAAAGAAATATGATCCTGCTTTTATTGAAAAAATAAAGGATATGGAAAACAAAGCGTAACAAAAATATTGTTGTAATAGAAAAAGTATGCTAATATGACTGTGGGAGTCGTATTACGATTAGAATAGCTCTTGGAAAGGTCTGAAATAGGGAGTCAGATCTTTTTTTTATTTATGTTCATACTTAGTTCATATACTAAGATTATATTAATAACTGTAAAGAGGGCCACTCCCTAATAATAAAAGCGTCCTGTTTACGATTCATAAATAAAACTCCCTTCTAATTGTATTAAATTGTTTTTTTAGAACCACTGGCTCTCCTCCAGTGGTTTTTACTTGTATTAAAATAGAAGAAGACTATACTATACTTAGATGCCGACTTAGCTCAGTAGGTAGAGCAACGCACTCGTAACGCGTAGGTCACAGGTTCGATTCCTGCAGTCGGCACCATTTACTTTATACAAGTTATATATTTTGTCTATTGTAGATGAGTAGTAGGTATTTTACATATATATGAAATCGATAAGTGAGGTTACTTCGGGGATACGGACTGCTGCCGCAAAATGATGGAGACATCATTCGCTGGTTTGAACAGTCTATGTCGTTAAGGCATAGACTAATGTAGTTACATCGCCCTTTAGAACTAAAGCTCAAACGGAGCATAAGACATAGGACCATATATCCGATTGGGTATATGTTTTTTTGTTTGAAAGCTAACTATTGCATAATTATCAGATGGAGTCAAACAACAAAAAATACATTTTGTAAAGGATTAAAAATGACTAAAATACAAGATTATAGATTCCTCAATTGTAAAGTAGATACATGTGAGAAATAGCGTTACAATATAAGAAACAAGGAGGTGTGATTATGGAAAAAACAGCAACATTAAACTTAAGAGTAAACCCAGTCGTCAAAGAGAGGGCAGAAAAAGTATTGTCCCAGTTAGGTGTTCCTATGTCAACAGCGATTGATATGTATTTGAATCAAATTTCTCTTACAGGTGGAATTCCATTTTCTGTTTCTTTACCAAAAGCACCAGTATCGGTTCATGCAGATGGCATGACAACAGAAGAAATTCATCAGAAATTGGAAAAAGGTTACAATGATATAGCTGCAGGAAGAGTGCAAAATGCAACGGAAGCGTTCGCAAAATTCAGGGAGAATCATTGATATGAAACACTATACGGTTGAGATTACAAATGAAGCATTGGCTGAGAGAATCTGCATTATGGAATCAGAACTATCTATTCGTTACTGCCCTTTCTCTTGCATAAAAGGAGAATATCACATATAATAAAAACGCAATAATATTCGTCTAGTCGCGGAAATATATTGCGTTTAGACCAGGTGGCAGTGCACTTGGTTTTTTATTTGTCTTAATTGACAACGCTTACACTATAGAGTAAACTATATATAGAAAGAAGTGATCCTGGCGGTATGATCTTATTATGTATTGTATATATATAATAAGTATGATAACCAGGATCATTTTTATTTAGGAGGATTTGTTATGAAGATTATGGTACGTGCTGATGATTTAGGTTACAGCCGAGGTGTGAATTATGGTATATATGATACAGTGAAAAATGGTGTGATTAAGAATATTGGTTTTATGGTGAATATGCCTGAATCTGTAGCAGGCTATGAACTTGTAAAGGATTTAGATATCTGTTTAGGACAGCATACCAATGTATGTATTGGTACTCCCATTAGTAATCCAAAACTTATTCCAAGTCTTGTAGATGAGAATGGACAATTTAAGTCAAGTAGAACCTATAGACAAAGTAAAGAAGACTTTGTAGTACTAGAAGAAGCAATTATAGAAATAGAAGCACAATATGAAAGATTTAAAGAGATAACTCATCTTGAGCCTTCTTATTTTGAAGCTCATGCAGTAGCCAGTGATAATCTATTAAAAGGTATTGAAATTGTTGCGAAAAGACACAATTTAAAGTTCAATGATATTTCTTTTGATGGGACACCTGTTGATCTGGCAGGAGAAAAACTCTATATGCATATGGAGAGTATGAAGGAAGGGTATGATCCTTTTAAATCTTTTAAAGAAATGGTAGAGAATGCACATAATGATGGTTGTGATTTATTGGTTTGTCATCCAGGATATCTAGATGCACAAATACTACGTACTTCTTCTCTCACTCTTGATCGTACAAAAGAAGCAGAAATGTTATGTTCAGAAGAACTTAAAGAGTATCTTAAAGAGCATGATATACACTTGTATACATATGATCAACTACCCACGACCTAAAGGTCATGGGCTTGTAACTGCCCAGTCGTACTAACG
>OLSX01002095.1_pt1 | contig 18182 bp, 8 predicted proteins | sample 1673141 | NCBI WGS metagenome assembly OLSX01 (sample SAMEA3136759, study PRJEB25190) | human gut metagenome | biome: human gut; feature: human-associated habitat; material: faeces | place: Austria | collected 2013
GCTGGAGTAGTGACCGGTGCAACCAGAACGTCATCTCCAAACATATACTCATTGCCAAAGTCGTAAGCTTCTTTGTTCTCCGGATAATCATAATACATCGGACGACAAAGAGACAATCCGTCGTCATACCCCTTACGAGCCATGGTGTAGATATAAGGAGCCATCACATAGCGTTGGCGAATCGTTTCACGGATGATATCACAATATTCCTTGTCGAACACCCAAGGTTCTTTATTCAGCTTAGCCCCTTTCTGGGAGTGGGTACGCATAATCGGGCTTAATGCTCCGAATTGTAGCCAGCGGGTATACATTTCGGGATCTATCTGGCTACCGATATGCCCGCCCAGGTCATGACTCCAATAGCCGTACAACACGTTGGAAGCAGTAGAATTGAAATAGGGTTGGAAATCAAGTGACTTCCATGAAATCACAGCATCACCCGAGAACCCTACCTGATAACGATGATTTCCCAATCCTCCCCAGCGGTGGTAAAGCATCGGACGTGTCTCCCGACGTTGCTCCATATCGCTGAAAAATGCATAGTTAATCCACCAGGTATTACTCAGATTCTTCATCTTTGAGTCGAACATTCCCTGCTGCCAGTCCAGCCACCAGAAGTCCACTCCGTCTTTTTCCATCGGAGCCAGAATATTCTTGAACATATTCTTCATGAACTTCTTATCTGAATTTATCCAAGGGATCGTCTGCTTTGTAGCCGGGTCTACACCCATGTCCTTAGCCATCTCCGGATATTTCTCTTCATAAGCGGCCACTCCGTCTGCCGGATGCAGGTTGAGTGTCACTTTCACGTTATTCTGTTTCAGGTATTTCAAGAAACCCTGAGGATTCGGAAATAAGTCCCTGTTCCAGGTCCAGCCTGTCCAGCCCCCCTTACCTTTCTCGGTATAATGCCAGTCCATATCTACCACTAACACGTCCAAAGGTATCTGATAAGTATGAAAATTATCAATCAGATTACGGAACTCTTTGTCAGAATACAGCCAATAACGCGACCACCAATAGCCAAATGCGTAACGGGGAGGCAACGGCATCTTACCAGCAAAAAGAGTATAGTCTTTCAAAGCCTGCTTATAGTCATGTCCGTAAGCCATGAAGTACCAGTCTTGCCCTTCATTAGCGGGGCGTTCCTTAGCCCAGTCCCAGTCCGGATCATTATCAAACAAAAGTCCGCGGGAATCGTCAATGAGCGACCAACCATCAGTTGCCAACAGGCCGTCTTCCAGTTTCAGTTTATCCCCTTTCTTCGTATCAGACACCCAAGTTTGAGTCTGTGTATCACCGTCCATCCCATCAAGAGTGCGATATGTACCTTTCAGATTGCCTTTCTGTTGCATTCCAGGCTTCCAGGTGAAGGGGAATACCCCCTTTACAGCTTCGATTATCAGATTATTGTTCGTAAACCGCCCACTGTCTTTTTTATAACGCATTTTCATCTTGGAGGTGGTTATTTCAATCCATGCCCCCCTTGTCTTCAGTTTGTAATCAACCTGCGGATATAAACGGTCTACTGCAATAAAAGACTTGTCGTCTACAAATTTTCCATCCGGAGCATACTCCAAACGGAGCGTTCCATCCGATATGACCGTAAACCGTACATTGTTATCAGTATAAGCAATATTCTGCTGTTCACCCTGCGCTCGCAGTGACAACAGGACACCCTGCAAAATGCAAAGGATAAGTATCAACTTCTTCATCATGGTACTATTGATTTTAAATGGTTTCTGAATTCGATATCTCTTTACGTAACATTAGACTATATGTAATATAACGACAACAAAAATAGGGAATTATATCAGTCTGACACCTTAAAAACGATTCAATAAATAGAAGATTCGTATCAAAACAAAAGATGTAGGATTCTATCGAATCCTACATCTTCCATTTAAGCAATTATATAGCAATACTTTTTAAGAATTTCCTGCTATTCAAGCAAGGAAGCAATTCTATTCACCGTTCACAATGGCTTTTATTTAGCAACCTCTTGTTCATTTCTGGTAGGTTGCGGTCCCATATAGGAACGCTTCATACCGCCAAAGTCCAACACAACCTTTTGCAGAACTGTTCCGGCATCTCCACAGATGATTTTCACCGTATGCTTACCCGGTTTATCGATATGGAGAGTGGTCTTGTTGATTCTGCAATTCTTCAATACGCTTTCATACCAGATCTGGGCATATTCGAAAGAAGAAGTAGATGGAGTCATTACCGGACCTTCGTCTATACATACACCATATTTGGTTTCAACATTTGTTGCTTCATGTCCGGCATATCCTCTATCCTTGCTGATGGGGAATGTAGGCAGCACATACGTATAAACGTCTACTGATCCCTGCTCAAACGTATAGAAATCATATTCCAAGCGCGGTGTATTACGTCCTGCGGTACGTTGTGCCGGAGCGATAGGATTACCCAACTGTACAGCTGTATTCTCGCATCCCAAGTTCGGAATCATAATCATCTTAATGGCATCATTCTCCACTTTACGGTGGAAACTTGCCGCATCTATCGAAACATATCCGTTGTTTTCAACAAACAGCATATCCATTTCGGCCAATGAAGGAGAAGTAGGATTAAAGACGGAGATATAGACACTTTCCTTCTCACCGCGATCAGAAGTGATATCCAGTGTTCCAAGTATTCTTTCACCGGCAGGAACCTTCGCCCAGTCGATAGAAACCTCGATACGCTCTTCAGTAGCAGTCTCTCCGGATTTCTTACTAACTAAAATCCAGTCATTTGTTACAGCAGCTTTCCATTTCAGCGGAGTAGCACCCTTGTTGAATACATCTACATAGTAAGACTGGCGCAAGTAAGTATTGAAACATGGCAATGAATGGAAACTCTGGAGACCTTTCAACACGGCCTCACCTTCGGCCATTACGCCTAAAGAAGCAGTAGGAGCCAATTCAACATCTCTCAATTTCGGAAGTTCAAAATAAGCAGCGGCAAATCCCTGTTTCATCGTCATTACATGATCCCACTTACCGCCAAGCAACGAGTTATAGCCCTTGGTAATTACTTCCAAACTGTCGTAACAGGCTTTCGCTGATTTTTCCAGTTCTTTGGTTGATGCTCTCTGCTGAATAGAATACCAGCGGTTTCTTTGTCCGTCCAGTATCATTCTGTTCAACAACTCGCACCCTTTCACCGGATAATACAGTGTCTGGTAGAAGCATGCTTTCTGTTTCTCGTCCGACATATTGTTCAGGATCTTCTCTACGGTGCTTCCAATACGACGGTATTCGCTCAAACGATTATCCACCTCACGATAGTTGGTAAGCGAAAAGTCCGTATCCGTATTCCGTTCTCTCCCGTGCTTATCAGTAGTCCATTGGTAGCCCCATCCCATAAATTCGGGTTTACGCGCGAAAGCCAGCTTATAGAAAGAATTAACCACATCCTGATATTCGTTGCGGTATTGGTCGCCCAACATACCACACAGCCATTCGGTACGGTAGTTAGCTGCCCTTTCAAAGTTGAAAGAATCAATATCGAAAGCCATCGTCAGGAAGTAATCAACAGCGAACTCACAGGATTTGATATCACCGGCATTCAGCAACCAGATGCGATCTGCCGTTGCATCATACGCTTTACGAAGTTCTTCATACATCAATGTAGGAGAAATCGTGTTCATCCAAAGATGATCGTGAGGCTTACCAAGATAAGAAGAATGGTAGTACACACCCGAACGGCCCGAACGCTTCTGTTCCTTCGGGCTGCTCAGACGTTTCATATAACCATAGTTATCATCCGGCCAGATGATTGTTACGTCATCCGGTAGTTCCAGACCTTCGTCATATACATCCAACACTTCTTTATAGGGAGTAAATGCTTGGGGAATCTCTTCACCCGGTTTACCAATGGCATCAATCAACATCTGTCTTTGTGCCATCAGAGCCTCCTGAAGCATATCTTTCCGGTCGCCCATATCATTGCTTGCATTCATGGCTCTGTCGTGCAGTCCGCGTAATGCCAGCGTATATACATTTTCAAAGGGAGCACATTCCTTCACGCGTGCATTCAGCACACTGTCTACGCCTTTTTTATTATTGATGTAGTCCCACTCACCCATTTTATCACGCTTCCATTCACTTGCCGTATTAAACAATAACGGTTCGCAATGAGAAGAACCCATGATGATGGCAAAGCGGTCTGCAACCACTCTGTTCTCGGGAATGCGGTGAAATGCCATAGACGCATCGTGCATGGCCGGACACAAATAGTTGGCCTGGAGGCGGAGCAACAGTTCGCAAACCTTAGCGTAAGTCCGGGGACCGAAGTTACCCACTTCTTTCTCGAAGTTTCTCTTCGACCAACGGTAGAGACCCCAGTCTTCATCATTGATGAAAATACCTCTGTACTTCACAGTAGGCTCTTTAGATATATATTTATCTACTTTCAGGTGTAACTGATCCTTCTTTACAATAGGAGCATCTGCCCACCAGTACCAGGGGGATACACCGATAGTTCTTGACACGGACAGCAATCCGTAAGCAGCACCTCTGCGGTCGCTACCCACAATAACCAATGCCTTGTCTACACCAGGAAGCGGATTACGAACGAGTTGCACCAGATAGCTTTCCCAACGATCCTTCAAAGGTTCCACGTCTAGTTTCTTCTTCGCAATCATCTGGTCAATCCATTCATTATGACCCAAGGTTCCGACAATGATACAATTCTTCTGAGGAGCTTCCTTGGTAGTAGCAACGCCCAGAATTTGTCCACTCACCTCTTTCACATCATTCGCAAATAGTCCCGCCGTTGTTTTTACAACTTCAAAATCTTGTGCGTCATAGTACACGCAGGCTTTATCCTTCTTGCCTACGAGACTAAATACGTTGGATCCGCTACTATTTTGCGATAGCGAAACCTGAGCCAGCGCCACTGAAGAACTCAGTAGCAGCATACCTCCTAATAAAACAGATTTAAAAATACTCATGGTTTATTTATTGATAATTTATAAGTTACTTCTCCATCAAGGCGACCACACACCAGAGGTAAGGTCCTTGCGCATGAAAATCACCAGTACGACGCGGACGGTCATAATAGTATTGCTTGTCGTTCTTCTTATTGGTACCTACGCAGATTTCTCTCACCTGATTCTTTTCGGTAAGGTAAGTCACCAAAGCCATCCATGCCTTGCGGGCTGCCGGAGCATATTCTTTGGCATCCAGCCATCCGTTCTTTACCCCCGTAATAAAAGCGAAGGTAAACATGGCAGAACCCGATGTTTCAGTCCAGCATTCGGGATCATCGAGCAACTGATTCCACAGGCCTTCCGGATTCTGATATTCCTTCAGACTTTTCATCATGGTCAGGTAGCCTTCCATGATGCGGGGACGGTCTTTGTGCTTCTTGGGCAAATAACGAAGCAATTCTGCCATACCTGCTGCCATCCATCCGTTTCCGCGCCCCCAATAGAAAGGTACGTCCGGTGCATGATAGAAGAGACCGTTGGGACGTTGCAATTCATCCAGATACATCACCATCTCTTTGGCTGCACGATCTATATATTTGCTATCATTGGTTACTTTGTAGGCATGTGTCTGTACAATGGTAATCATGTACATATCGTCAATCCAAAGACGTGTCTGCCATGAATAGCCCTTCTCTGCCCATTCCTTCTCACTTGGTTTGGCATCTTCGGGAACTTCCCATTGGGTATCGGCATAAGGCAATCCCAGTTCTTTGTAGCGTTCATCCTTCGTCACCCAATAAAGCTCCAGAGGCAAACTTCCGAACATATTCAGATCGACATGATTCTTGATGGGCAACAACTCCTTTTCGGTAGTAAACAGATGCTCAAATCTGGCTTGCAGAAGCTTGATGAGCGCTTTGTCTTTGGCTGCCGCCGCATATTTAAGAGAACCGTTCCAATAGAAGGTTTCAGGATAACCAATCCATTTTCCGGCATGCAATGCATGTTTCTCGGTTACAAAACGGTAGGCAATACGTCTGCCGATTTCATCGGGAGTATACCCTTCGGGAAAATTCTTCAGAAGACTAGTCTGGGCGATTAGCAACTGGAAAGATGATAATAAAAATAATAATGCGAATACTTTCTTGTACATAACAATTTGAATTCTATCTATTAAACATTACAATAATTTACTTTCTCTGGAATATCCGTTGATATTACTTCACTTTCAATAGTTTCTTGGTGTCGTCGCACACGGCTACCGCCACTTTGGAGTCTGCACAGCCGTAATAAAGATATAGCTTCTTCTTATAATAGGCCAATCCTTCGATAAACACGGTTCCGTCCTTATACTGCCCGCTCTTCTCAAAAGAAGCTTCAGGCATGAAGAAAGGCTTGTCTAAACGGCTCAATACTTTATAAGGATCTTTGGAATCAAACAGGAGCTGACCAGCGCAGTAAGCACCTGCCGGATAATTTGCATCGCCTCTCTTTTTATCATTCTTACCATTATACATCAATACGATGCCTTGTTTGGTACGAATAGCAGGAGGACCACATTCAGTCATCTGGCTGTCGAAGTATCCGTTACGCGGCCTGACTATTTTCAACAACTCGTTGTTCTCATCCAGCACAGGATACCAGTCTGTAAGATTGTCGGAAGTAGCTGCATGCACGGCATATTCTCCCCAATACATGAAGTACTTACCATCTACTTTATCGATAACCAGTTTCCCACCTTTCACCTTGGTAAGCATGGAGGCTGACTTGGTAGCAATTCTGGCGAAACGCCCGTCATACGCTTTTTCAAAAGCAAGACCGTGCTTGGTCCAGTTCTTCAAGTCTCTGGAGGTAGCCACCGCAAGACGGGGAGTCTTCCGGTTCCATGCCGTATAAAGCATCACGTATAATCCGTCTTCGGTCATTGCCACTCGCGGATCTTCGCAACCACCCGGACACTCTATACTCTCAAAATCATCTCCACCGGGGAAAAGTACCGGACTGTCGAATCTCTTCATAGTTACTCCATCCACGCTTTCAGCATACCCGATACGGGAAGTTCTCTTCCCGATGCCTTGTGCCGAGTTATCTTCAGCACGATAGAGCACGACAATCCTTCCATCTTTCACGGTGGCAGCAGGATTGAAAATATCACTTTCCTCCCACTTCACCTGTTCCTTGCGCATCGGACAATAGAAAGAGGTAGGCTGTGGAGTGAGTACAGGATTGACACCTTCAGGACGATGAAATGGGCCAATTACCCAGTTCTCCTGTTCTTTCTTATCGGTATCATCTGAAGAAGGCAGAGTAGAAAAACTACTCAATGACAGCACTCCTATCAAACCGACTATGAGTTTTAACTTCATCTTAATATCTATGTTTCGCATGGTTAAAATTATCGTTTTATTGACGAATATGTTTATAAATCTCGGTCAATACTTCCAATCGGGTTGTTTTTCCGGGAACAGCCCGGGGCTTAAACCCACATAATGTACTCCAGTCCTGCAACGTCTTTTCATCGACCGTTCCTTGCAAATCCGCATCCCATCCGGGCAAATACCCTCTCAATCCCATATATTGAGCCAAATGGAAACCAGTATTTTCCGGACGCAAGTCACGAAAGTAAATCAGCGTTGCTTTCTGGTCGATCAGCAAATCCTGCAATATGGACATATCCACATCCTGAACAGCAACTTTACGGTCAATAGCCAGTGAAGCAGCGATACCTGCCGCCTGCCCCAATGCCATCCAACATGGCTCCATACGCAATGTGGAGAATCCGATATGCGAACCGGATACAGGTACAGGTAATAGCAGATTATCTACATTCCGGGGTAGAATCACGCCCAAGGGCACCGTATACACTGCTGTAGGGTAGCTGATGAATCCATCCAAATGTACTCTTCCGGCTTCCCGCTTTCTGGCAGCATGCGAATCGAGTGCATAATGGCTGGCTGTCACGCTACTGCCATGCAAAGGCGGGCGTTTACCCGGTGCAGTGGGTAAAGCATCCTTAGCAGTAAAGAAGTAAACTCCTTCAAAGCGTCTTCCTTCACGCACATAGACCTGGCGGGGAAAATATTCATTATCCTGATATTCATCTTTAGCCAATCCCCATTCTAGCATTGCTTTACGGAAATGCTCCGGTAATTCCGGATCATTCTGGGCAAACCAGAATAAACCCAATGTATAATCTTTCAGACGTTTGGCAAACTTATCTCTCCACTCCCAGGAAGAAGTAGGCCAAGGCCAGTTCTCTTCCGGCAGATCAGTAGAGATAAATGCAGCATGCTGATTATTGCCATCTGTCTTCTGATTAGGCAGTTTCACGATACTGCTCAGTTTTCTGATTCCCCAACTGTCTCCTGGAAGTTTAGTCTGGTTACCGCCAGCGATATGACGACGGTTTTCTTCCATCATTTCATCAGTTACCTTCAGCATGGCCCGTTGAGTATTCTTTCCGGTCCATACATCTTCAATCAGTGAGACATATTCGTTCCTGTTATACGATGCCGGCTTCGGAAAGAGGACACGATTATCAGGATCATTAGTCAGGCAAAGGCGATAGTTATATGCCTGGACTGCATTATCAGACTCTCCTGTGCTACCACTGGCTGGCAGACTTTTCCAGTATTCATAGGTTCTTCCTGCTCCGGGTTCTCCGAATTCGGCTTTGCTTTCCCTGCCTACGCGGAAAGGCACACCTGCCGCAGCACCCAGATCACCTTCATAAGTGGCATCCACAAAGATGTCACCCTGATAAAGTTCTTTCTCTCCATTCTCACGATTCAGTATACAGATGCTTTCAATGCGCCCGTTTCTGAGAGTGATATTCTGATCTTCAGCATCGAACTGCCGCATAAGAAGCACGGTAATCTTATCCTTATGTTCATTCAGCATATCCTGATAGATAGAGGCTGCAACAGACGGTTCGAAATGAAAGCCGTCACTGCAATCCTTCAGCTGCTGAGAGTTCTTTCCATACCGTTCTGTATAATATTGCTTGATTCTGGAAGTAAACTCCATGAACAGACCGGTAGTTGCCTCCCGGGTAGCAATATCAGTAGCTCCCAGTCCGTTGGCCGGAAGTCCTCCAATATGTTGGGTACGTTCCAATATAACCGAGGTCTTGCCTTGCCTGGCCGCTGCAATCGCCGCCATTATGCCACCGGGATTACCGCCTACCACCACAATATCAAAATGATTTTGAGCGGATATCCCCCAGCTGAGCAACAACAGAACAGTAAGAATATGGAATCTCTTCACGTTATTTTTTTATTTGAGTTTATACTTCTGAGTAGTTACATTCCAACCCTTCAATACCAGAACAGCTCCCTCAGTCAACTTTTCTTCCGCCGTTTCAATGGTGACAGTTTTCTTTTCACCCGGAACCAGAGAGAAAAAGTTATCCGAATAGAACGACGGGCGTATCGGACTCATCTTGGAATTGAGGAATTGCAACTGATTAAAGAAAGCGATACCACCGGAGGTATTCTTCAATGTAATGTCTACGAAATAGCGACCGTCTGCCTGACGCGCTTTATAGGAGAGCTTCACATTAGCCGCTTTCAGCTTACTCAAGTCTTCAAATCCTGAAGATGCAGGACCGGTCAGAGTCTTACTGCCTTCATACTTATCATTTGATCTCCAATAGAAGTTGGAAGAAACGTCTTTACCCTTCTCATCTTTCAGCACCAGCTTGATAAAGTGAACCTGAGAGATGTTTTCAGGAAAACGGATGGTCAGTACATCATTGGCTACTCCATCTTCCGGAAGATTCACGGAAGCAGATTCTTCATATACCTTCCGGCTATTGATATCATATACCCGTGCTATCACTTTGTAATTATTAAAAGAGCGATAATAATCGTTCACCACAGATACTGTATTCTTCAGATAATCGAACTGGGCATGTAGTGGCTCCAATGAATTGGCTGTATGGTACAAAGAAGCAGTGGGTTCCAAAGACCAATCCCACATACGGGAAGATACCTGACGCATGGAGCAGTTATGATACCAAAACAAGAGTCCGGAACAGAAGCGATCACCATAATCCAACTTATTGTAATTCCACACTTCCCAGATACTCTTTGAGTTAATGGCACCCAACAGTTGTCCTTTCTGAGCAAACTCATCAATAGAGGATGACTTTCCATAGTTGTTCACCAAATCAGTATACATGGTAGTCATCAAGTGGAAACCATTTCCATCCAGGTAATCCCACACCTCTTTATTGATAGGCCAGAGGTCTTTTTCGTCCATCATCTCACGAAGAATCTCCACTGTGGGAAGTGTAGGCGCACCATACTCCGGATTGAAACCATCGACACGGCTTCCACGTGGAGATGCCGTATTTTCATAATGCTGCATCGGATTCACCTGCTTATACGGACTTCCATCATGCACTCCGGCACATTCTGACTGCATCTGATATCCTCGCGTACCGTCCAGTTTGTTCAATAATTCAGGGGTACCTGTAACCTCGGTACTTTCATTAGAGGCTACATAATAAGCCAGAGAAGGATGATTGCGGATACGTTTCACAGTAGATGCCACATTATCCAGATAATTGCCCTTATCGTTCGGATGGCGTGTATCCCCCGTCATCCAGAATTCCTGCCATACCAGCAGTCCCATCTCATCACACAACTGGAAGAAATAATCGGATTCGGCAATGCCACCTCCCCACATGCGTAAGAGATTGACACCCGACTGACGGCTATATCGCAGTTCGGCATACGTACGCTCGTCAGAAGTTCTCAACATAGCTTCCGGTATCCAGTTCGTTCCACGAATAAAGAGACGCTTGCCATTGACATAAAAGACACGTGACTTATCAGGCGTATTCGTATCGGAAGTAATCTCACGAATACCGAATTTTGTTTTAACCGAGTCGCAAACTACTCCATCGATGGATACGGTCATTTTCAACTCATACAGGTTTTGAGGACCTTTGTTCACAGGCCACCACAAACGAGGAGAGTTAATCACTAATTGAGGAAATTCATCCGGAGAAAAAGACAAGATTTTCTCTTCTCCACGCAAAACTTTAAGCTTTTTCTCGAAAGTTATATTTTCACCTGTAATCTCACCTCTTACCGTACAATTAATTCCGCTAAATCCGGTAGTAGGATTTACAACTTCCACAGAAATGAACTCACGTGCCTGGTCATAACCAGGTTTACGCAATTCGGATTTCACAAAAGGATGACGTAACGCCACTTTACCGGTAGCATAGAGAGAGATGTTTTTCCAGATCCCCGTATTACGGTCGCGGATGCCATCCATGAAAGTAAAATCCCAGCCTACGGTCATCAGCATAGTAGTGTTCAATCCGATATTTCCGTTTCCACCATTGTGGAACTCACCCACTGCACCCCAGGACTTGGGTTTGGCACTGCCGGGTACATCAACCGGATATACTTTTATAGCCAATGCGTTAGCCTTATCTATCTTCACAAAGTCAGTCACGTCAATATAATCCTGCATAAACATACCTTTAATAGTACTGAGCAGGTTTCCATTCACCCATACTTCGGCACGATAGTTGATACCATCCACTTGCAACCAGACATGTTTTCCTTCAAATGATTTGGGGACTGTAAATTCAGTCCGGAACCAGTAGGTATAAAAGTCACGACCGGTTTCAGAGATATCCGGTATTAATTTGGATTCGATCTTATTGTTGATTCCATAATAAGGTTCCGGATATTTCCGGTTATGTACCAATGAATTCAGAACTGTACCGGGCACAATGGCAGGCAACCAGTTCGCGGTCGGGTAATCTGACAATGAAACCTTTTCTCCAGGATCTGCTACATCTCCTGCCTTTATCATTTTCCACTGATAGTCTCCATTATGGGTAATTTCCGAGTCGAGCCAGAGGCGTTCAGAGTCTCTGACATCATTTACTTTGGTTTGTCCGGTTACTACTGTCGAATAGGAAAACAACAGTACAACAAAGGTAAGGGCCTTCACCCAACTGCTTATATTCATCTTATAAGTATAAATAGATTTTCGATATGAGATTATAAAAGTAATGCTATCTTATTCCTCCAGAAGTGCAACGGCACACCAGAGGTAAGGAGCTTGTCCATGATAATCACCTACATTTTGTTTGCGATCATAGTAATACTGTTTGTCGTTCTTCTTATTGGTACCTTCGCAAACAGATTTCACATTATCATTTTCATCTATGTATTTCACCATAGCCATCCATGCTTTGCGGGCAGCGGGTGCATATTCCTTGGCATCCAACCAGCCATTCTTCACTCCTTTAATGAAAGCAAAGGTAAACATGGCAGATCCTGAAGTTTCGAGCCAACAATCGGGATGATCCAGCAACTGATGCCACAAACCGTTTGAAGACTGATATTTCTTCAGGCTTTTCATCATGGTACGGTAACCGTGCAGAATACGTGGACGATATTCACTGTCTTCGGGCAAGCTGCTCAACAATTCAGCCATACCGGCAGCCATCCATCCATTACCTCTTCCCCAATAGAAAGGAACATCCGGAGCATGATAGAAAAGACCATTCGGACATTGCAGTTCGTCCAGATACATCACCATCTCTCTTGCAGCACGATCTATATATTTACGATCACCGGTAACTCTGTAAGCCTGAGTCTGCACAATAGTAATCATGTACATATCGTCAATCCACAAACGGGTCTGCCAGGAATAACCTTTCTGGTCCCATTCTCTTTCTTTCGGTTTGGCGTTTGCAGGGAGTTGCCATTGAGTATCGGCATAAGGAAGACCCAGATCCAGATAGCGTTGATCCTTTGTAATCTTATACAGTTCCAAAGGCAAGCTACCGAACATATTTACATCCACATGATTCATGATAGGCAATAAGGCCTTTTCTGTTGTGAACAGAAGCTCAAATCTGTTCTGCAAAAGCTTCACAAGCTCTTGATCATTGGTAAGTGCAGCAAACTTTAGCCCTCCATTCCAGGTAAAAGTCTCCGGATAACTAATCCACTTTCCAATATGAAGCATATGCTTTCCATCTACAAAATGATATGCAAGACGTTTACCGACTTCTTTAGGGGTATATCCCTCGGGAAAATCGGTCAATAAACTTGTTTGAGCGAATACGAACTGAAAAGGAAGTAAAAACAGCAATAATAACGACTTCTTACACATAAGGTTAATTCTTTATTTATTAGACATTAAGAAACACATAATTGTTATCATGGTATAATCTCTTATGAGACGGTTACAAAGATAGCGCACAGTATCTTCTCAATACGAAATAAGCATTCCAATAAATAGAAAAAACATCTCAAAATCGCATAAAAGCCACAATTTTATTCCAAATAAAGCCACTAAATATCAGTCATCAATGAATTTGTTCACTCCGTCATCTTGAGCTTGCTGAAAAATCCCATTTCTTTGCACAAGTTACTTCTTACTTACTTTAGCCGGAGCGTCCGGAACATTCGGTACATGAGTTCAAACTTTCCCGGCAATCAGTTGTATAGACAGAACGTGCAGCATCTATATATCGGACGTGTTGCATCTATATATCCAATGTGTTGCATCTATATATCCAATACGTTGTATCTATATATCCAACGCCACCGACATATAGATGCAAAACGAACAGAAAAAAGAAAGACGTTCAAGACTTCCAATGCCGATGATTTAACTCATACACCGGAAATTCCAGATGCCCCCTTTAGCCGGCAAAATCCTTCGGAAGTACCCCGAATTGCTTCAGGAAGCATTTAGAGAAATAAGAAGAAGAATTGAACCCGACCATATAACAGATTTCATTGATACGGCTCTCACCTTCTTTCAATAATTGGGCGGCACGCTTCAAACGTTCTATGCGTAAATACTCATTGGGACTCAAGTCTAATACTCCCTTCATCTTACGATAGAAACTGGAACGGCTCATATTCAGGCTCTCTGCCATATCATCCATACTGAATTCCTGGTTTGACAGGTTAGAAAGAATTATTTCGTTCAGCTTCTTGATAAATTCTTCATCAGCCTTGGTCAATGCCATTGTATTGACCGCAACAAAAGGAGATTTAGCAAAATCCCTGCGAAGTTTCTCCCGGTTATTTATCAGATTGGAAACCACAGCCAGGAGATATTCCGGTGAAAAAGGCTTTTCAATATAAGAGTCCGCTCCCAGTTCCATTCCTTCAATCTTAGACTGGATATTTGTCTTTGCAGTTAAAAGTATAATAGGAATATGGCTATAACCTACATTCGATTTTATAGTCTTGCAAAGTTCAAAACCATCCATCAACGGCATAACGACATCACTCACCACCAGATTTACGAAATTACTATCCAAAGCTTCCAAAGCCTCTTTACCATTGGTAGCGGTGATTACAGCATATTGAGACGATAACTGACGTTCGATGAAAGCGAGCATTTCCGGATTGTCTTCCACAACCAAAACCATATGTTTGCTTTCTTTCGAATGTTTCCCTTCCAATTTATCATCCGGATAGGATTCACCGGATGTTTCCGCTTGCAACTCTGCATCTTTATTCTCTACATCAGAATCCAGAGCTATGACCATATCCTGGGTGATAGGAAGTGTCAAGCGGAAAATGTTCGCTTCTTCTCCCTGAACCATGACCAAAGTGCCACGATGGAGCTCTGCCAACGAACGGGAAAGAGCCAAACCGATACCCGCACCTGTAGTAACCTTTCCCTCTTCTTTCTGGCTAAAACGGACAAAAGGCTGAAAGATCTCCTCTTTCATCTCATCAGGAATGATTACTCCGTCGTTCTTAGTCACCACATAGAAAGCCTGCTTTTCCTGATCTACTTCCAGCTTTATATGCATATAACTATCAGCATACTTCATCCCATTATTTAAAAGATTACTTATAATCTTCGTAAAAGCTTCACGGTTGACATGCGCACAGAAGTTTTCATCCGGCAACTCCAATGTAAAGTCGAGACCTTTCTGGCGCGAAAGGGAACTAAATCGCATATAAGTCTCTCTCAAAACATTAGTAATATCACATTTGGTAAAGTTCAGACTGTATCCCTGACTCTCTACCTTCCTGAAATCCAGAAGTTGATTCGTCAGGTTCAGCAACCTTTCCGTATTATGCTGCATGATGTTCAGATCTTCATGAGTTTCCGGGTCCAGATGCTTTTTCAGAATGATATTCTCCAAAGGTCCTTTTATCAATGTCAGCGGAGTGCGGATTTCATGTGCTACGTTCGTAAAGAAATCTATCTTGGCATTATAAATCTCACGTTCTTTCTCCTGTTCGAACTTCTCAAGCTGGCGGCGGTGCTGCCTGCTGCTACGTTGCTTGAAATACCAGAAAGTATATACAAAGCAAACAATAAACAACAATAAATAAATGCAATAAGCCCAGATGGAAAGATAAAAAGGAGGACGGATATGGATATATAACAACTGTTCTTCGGGTCCCCAAATACCATCACTATTGGACGCTTTCACACGAAACTGATAATCACCGTGCCACAGATTGGAATAAGTCACAATAGGGCTTTCCCCCACAGTTATCCAGTCCTTATCAAAGCCATCCAATCTGTACATCAATTTATTCATTTTCGGCACCTGATAACCCAAGGCTGCAATACGGAAGGAAAATGAGTTCTGATTAGCCTGAAGGGTAATACTGTCCGAGAAAGTAATGCTCTTATCAAGAGGAGTATTCTCTTCATCGGCACGAACTTCTTTATTAAACAGCATAAAATCGGTAATCACCACCGGCGGCAGGTTCTTATTCTCTGTAAATGTCTTAGGATTAAATACAATAAAGCCATCAATACTACCCAGATAAATGTTACCGGCTTCATCCTTATAGCTGGAACGGTAGTTAAATTGATCACCAAGCAATCCATTGGCCGTAGTATATCCCTTCACCTGTTTAGTTACAGGATTAAAACGTACCAACCCACTATTCGTAGTCAACCAGAACAGACCCTCCGCGTCTTCTACAATCTGGTAAACGACATCATTAGGCAATCCGTTGGATGAATTATAGCTGGTAAAAGTCTCCGTTTCAGGATGAAACAGACAGAAACCACCTCCTTGCGTAGTCAGCCAGATCTGGCGATGGGAGTCTTCAAAAATACTCAAAACCTTATCATAAGGAAGGCTCTCTTGATTACCTTCATTGTGCACATAGTTTTTCCATCTCTTTTCATTCACATTATAGCAATAAGCGCCATTCGCATAGGTTGCCAGCCACAAGTTACCGCCCGAATCCTCCTTTATATCATATACAAATCTGCCGGCCAGTTCTGTAATCCTTTCAAAGTCATCCGTTTGTCCATTGTATTTTAACAGACCGAACATCGTTCCCAAATAAATATCACCAGTCGTTGTTCTGCAAATAGCAAAGATGCTGTTATCAATTAATGAACGTGGAGAACCATTTTTCTGGTAGGTTTTCAGGATATTACCGGTATTAGTATCTACAATTTTCAAACCTTTAGAGAAAGTTCCAACCCACAACTTATCACCCACCATACAAAGCCCATGAATATTCGTAAACCCGGAACTGGGTGCAAAGAATGAGAAGGTCTTAGTGCTCGGATCAAAACGGTTCAAACCACCATCTTCGGTGCCAATCCATAATATGCCCTTATTATCCTGACAAAACTCACGAACCCGTTTGCCTTGCAAATTATTGTCCCCATCTTTCGGATAATACTTCTCAAAATAAGTATAGGATTTCGGATAATAATCTACTCCCCCAAAATATGAACCTACCCAGATGCCACTTTCACGATCCTCGCACAACGAATAAACGGCATTATCGGACAACGAATAAGGATCATCCTTAGAACTATGCAGATGCACATACTTGTCCGTACGAAGATTGTAGATATAAACTCCCGATTCAGCTCCTATCCACAGTTCATTATCCGAATTTACCAACAGGTCACGGCTATATACCATTTCACCGGTTTCATCCATCAACAGCAAATTTCTCAGGTTACCGGAAGTCAGATTCAACTCCTGCACTCCCTTTCTTATGGAACTTATATAGATACAATTATATGCTCCCGGAACTATCTTCATGATAACATCATCCTTAAAAACCTCATCACTATCCTTCGGGGAAAGATAAGGATGAAGCGTTTTTAAATTATCCTTGGAATAGAACAGGCCATTGCCATAAAATCCTACCCAGATTGTTCCACTATTATCAAAAGCAACGCTCTGTACATTGGCTGAGAACTCATTCAATGTATAATTATGAAGTTGGCCTTTTTGCGGCTCATAACAGAAGAGTCCCTGTGTTTCGACCGCTATCCATACCCGGCCCTGTTTATCTCCCGAAATAGCGGAAACAGTCCGTTCTATCTTTGTATTCTCCCCACTCAGACGGTCAAATGGAATAAAAATCTCCTGGTCAGAATAATAAATATACACCCCGGCATCTGTACCAACCCAGATATTCCCTTTATTGTCCTGATAAAGACAAGTCACGAAATTGTTTCCCAAACTATGATTATCAGTCATATCACGTTTAAAGTTCCGGAATGACATCCCATCGTATCGGCTCAGTCCACCCTTGGTACCAAACCACATAAATCCCTTCTTGTCCTGTATAATAGCATTGACTGTAGTCTGGGATAACCCATCCTGAATGCTGAGATTTTTGAAATAGTAATGTTCATCTGCTGCTTGTGCCCAGCAAATGATATAGCAAAGAAAACTAATAAGGGCTATTATTCTTTTCTTCATTTTCGTGCTTTTTATAGATTCATACGTCAAATATAGCCCAATTTGACGATAAACAATAAAAGAAACATTTCAATAAATAGAAATATCGTCCCTTTAAGATTCAAGAAAATCAATCAAACAACGGTTTATAACAGAACTTCGATAAAAATAGCCCTTTTCATCGAAGTTCTGTGACTCAAAACAAGCGTCATTTCACAAGTTTAGGGGTTATATACTCTTCACTAATTCTCATGCGGTCCACTCCACCGACATTTTCAAACGAAACTTCTCCGATGTACATGGCACGCGGATGAATGTTATCCTTATCTTTATGAGCATGATAGACTATGCGAAGCTTGCCGGCTTTATCCGTAAACATAGCACTATGCCCCACTCCAACCAGCTTACCGGGCTTTTGCAATAAAGGGTTTTCATCATACTTCGTCCATGTACCCATCAGATCAGTAGCCGTAGCACAGCCTACACCATAAAATGGACTTCCAATCCGTTGTATAGCCAGACTTTCCTCCTACTATATAATCTGCATAAGTC
>OLSX01002097.1_pt1 | contig 18151 bp, 10 predicted proteins | sample 1673141 | NCBI WGS metagenome assembly OLSX01 (sample SAMEA3136759, study PRJEB25190) | human gut metagenome | biome: human gut; feature: human-associated habitat; material: faeces | place: Austria | collected 2013
GGATTTTATACAGAATAAAAGGTATGAATAATGGATGATATCATAATTATTTCTAACTTAAATGATTTTATATTTTGTCCGGCTTCTATATATTTTCATAAGTTATATGGAAGTCAGGACAATCTTACATATCAGTCTTCATATCAGATTAACGGAAGTAAGGCACATGAAAGTGTAGATAATAGCAGTTATTCTACTAAGAAAAGTATAATAACTGCGTTGGACGTTTATTCGGATAAATATAAGTTATCAGGCAAAATTGATATATACGATATGGAAAAGCAATTGCTTATTGAGAGGAAAAAACATATTAGTAAGATATACGATGGATATGTTTTTCAATTATATGCACAGTATTATGCATTGACAGAAATGGGGTATGCTGTTCAAAAATTAGAGATAAGAAGTTTAGATGATAATAAGAAATATAAGATTAATTTGCCAGATGAAGATTTATTGATGAAAAATCGATTTGAAGAATTGATTGATACAATGAGGTCTTTTGATTTGAATGAGTTTTATCAGTCAAATATTGAAAAATGTAAGAAATGTATTTATGAAGATGCATATGACAGGTCTTTAAATATGGGGGATTGATATGTTAAATGCAAATGATTTTAAAAAGAAGCAGATAGTTTTTTTATTTACAAATGAAGGTGACAAATTATCATTTTTAAATGATAACATAATAGTGAAAAATAAAGAAGGAGGAATAAAATATCAATCAACATGCTACAGATTGTTTATGATATGTGTAGTTGGTAATATCTCAATAACAAGTGGTTTAATACAGAGAAGTAAAAAGTTTGGCTTTTCTATATGCCTAATGACTACTACATTTAAGGTGTATGAAATATTGGGAGCGAGGATGGAAGGAAATACCTTGTTAAGAAAGCACCAGTATGAATATACAGAAAATGATATAGGCAGGAAAATAGAACAGAATAAAATCAAGAATCAATCTCAAATATTAAAAAATATTAGAGGAAAGAATCAAATAATGAAAGAAGGCATTGAATTATTAGATAAAATGGTAGTTCAATTAGAACAGCAATTGGAATATTTAGAGGTAATGGGAATAGAAGGCAATGCTGCAAGAGTGTATTTTTCCAGAGTATTTGATAATGTTGATTGGAAAGGAAGAAAACCAAGAATTAAAAATGATTATGTAAATGTAACATTAGATATTGGATATACCATGCTGTTTAATATTGTGGATGCCATATTGCAGGTTTATGGATTTGACACATATTACGGGGTATTTCATAAATGCTTTTACATGAGAAAATCATTGGTTTGTGACTTGATGGAACCAATAAGACCGGTTGTTGATTATCAGGTAAGAAAATCAATAAATCTTGGACAATGTAAAGAAAATGATTTCGAAGTTATTAATAATAGATGGTGCTTAAAATATAAGTCTAATCCGCAATATATACAGTTCTTAATGAATGCAATATTGGAATATAAAGATGATATATTTTTATACATTCAACAATATTATAGATTTTTTATGAAAAGAAAAAGTGTAAGTGAGATACCTGTGTTTATAATTCATTAGAGGTGAAAATGATAATAGTAAGTTACGATATTTCGGATGATAAATTAAGAACAAATTTTGCAAAATATTTGTCTAAATTCGGTCACAGGATACAGTATTCGGTTTTTGAAATTGACAATAGCACTAGAATATTAGATAATATAATCAGTGATTTGAAGAATAAGTATGAGAAGAGATTTAGTCAGGAAGACAGTGTTATGATCTTTAAATTATCTTCAAGTTGTGAAGTACTAAGGTTTGGATATGCAAAAAATGATGAAAAAGATTTTATTATTATTACATAATGCAAACATGGGCTTTGATAAAGTATTATTTAAAGGTTATTCAATAAAATATGAAAAAATACACAAATAAATTGTTTTTTATAAGGTTATATGCTTAATAATTTGTTTAATTTGACGAATTAAGAGTTTGAATAACCTTAAATAATTTCTACTTTGTAGATGACAAGTATTTTCTTGCAGTTTTTAACGCAAAAAGTAAGCCTGATAAAAAGATAATTTAGGGCAGTGGGGATAGAAAGAGTGATGCTGATTATAAGAAAATGGTATACAATCTGCTTCCTGGATCTAATAAAATGCTGCCTAAGGTATTCTTTTCAAAAAAAGGCATAAAAACATTTAAACCATCAGAGTATATAATTTCAGGTTACTATTGTAGATGTTAATCTTGCAAGCCTTATGGGCGTGTTGAATAACCCTTAATAATTTCTATACCAACACCTACTATAACTGCATTTTACGCATGATTAGTAGGTGTTTTTTCTGCTTTTCAAGCAATTCGCAACGAAAAATCCAAGAAATAACCTACTATTTAATGAAACCTGAGTCATTTAGTATGTTTTTTAGAATATAAAACTCTTTTTTAGTGCAAAAATGACCTACGAAATTATGATGATAAGGCAATCTAGTAGGTTATTGAATAATCATGTGGTGAGTGAGCTAAGCTCAAGTGCGATATTTAACATCATTTAAGTTTCAACCAGTAAGTATGGAAATAAAACGGTTACAAAATGGATATTTATTTACTATATTTTGGTTGACTAATGGATATACAACTCTTATAATGAGTATAGAAATTATATTTAATCATGTACGGATATTCATGTTTTGATTGGAGAGGGTTATATGACAATTAATGAGATGAAAGAGAAGAAGAAGGAAAAAGGATATTCATATGCCAAGATTGCTGAATTGTCTGGGGTGCCTCTGGGAACAGTGCAGAAGATTTTTTCTGGGGAAACAGAGAGTCCGCGATATGATACTCTTACAGCACTGGAACAGGTTTTTAATGAACAGTTAGAAGTAAGGGAGCCAGGTGGATTATATAAGGCAAGAAAGAATGGTGAATACACTATTGATGATTACAGGGCACTGCCTGATGAACAGAGAGTGGAGCTGATTGACGGATACTTTTATGATATGGCTTCGCCGACTTTCGGACATCAGTCAATTGGTGGAGAGATTCACAGGCAGATTGCTAATTATATTATGGAATATGGTGGAAACTGTCGTCCATTTATAGCACCTGTAGATGTACAGCTTGATTGTGATGAGAGGACTATGGTTCAGCCGGACGTAGGAATAGTATGCGATACATCTAAGATTAAGAGATTTGGTATATATGGTGCACCGGATTTTGTTGTGGAAGTCGTTTCTTCGTCTACCAAGAAGAAGGATTATGCATTGAAGCTTTCCAAGTATATGGAGGCTGGAGTGCGTGAATACTGGATACTGGACTTTGCGCAGGAGAAGGTCCTTGTGTATTTCTTTGAGAGTGATGTATATCCGGTGATATATGGATTTGATAAGCCGGTTCCGGTGAATATATATAATGGAGAACTTAAGATTGATTTTACCAATATTGCGAGATGGCTTAAAGAAGGCATGGAATAAAACTTGGAGAAAGGAAATGATATGGCACATAGTAATCCGATAACAATCGGCATGCTGGCACATGTTGATGCAGGAAAGACGACGCTGTCAGAGGCGATACTATATAGTGCGGGAAGCATAAGAAAATTAGGACGAGTTGATAATCAGGATACATTTCTTGATACAGGGGATATGGAGAGAGCAAGAGGAATCACCATATTCTCAAAGCAGGCGGCTTATAATTATAACGGAAGTTCATACACGCTGCTTGATACACCAGGGCATGTTGATTTCTCGGCAGAGACTGAGAGAACATTGTGGGTGCTTGATGCGGCAGTTCTTGTTATAAGCGGAATGGATGGAGTACAGGGGCATACAGAGACGCTGTGGAGTCTGCTTAAAAGACTTGGAATTCCGGTATTTATATTTGTCAATAAGATGGACCAGCAGGGAACGAACAGGGCAAGAATTATGGAGCAGCTAAAGAACAGGCTGTCAGAGTCATGCGTGGATTTTAATAATATAGATTACGAAGAAGTTGCAATGTGCCATGAAGAGGCACTTGAGCAGTTTCTTGAATCTGCACATGTAGATGATGCCCTTATGAGCCGCATGATTATGGAAAGAAAAATGTTTCCTGTATATTTTGGTTCGGCACTCAGAATGAACGGAGTTGAGGAACTTATAAATGGAATTGATACATATGTAAGCTGTCCTGATTACGGCGAAGAGTTCTCGGCAAAGGTGTATAAGATTACAAGAGATGACAGAGGAGAAAGACTTACACATCTTAAAGTATGCGGTGGTTCTTTAAAATCAAAAATGCTTATTGGCAATGAAAAAGTCAACCAGATAAGAGTCTATGCAGGAGATAAGTTTACAAGCATTAATGAAGCAGTTGCAGGAACTGTATGTGCTGTGACAGGACTTTCAGAGACTAAGGCAGGTCAGTTTATTGGAGCAGGCGGAGAGGATAATATACCTGTGCTTGAGCCGGTACTTAATTACAAGCTTAATCTTCCGGCAGGGACAGATCCGGTGGCACTTCTTTCAAAGCTTCGTACACTAGAGGAGGAAGAACCTGAGCTTCATGTTGAATGGGACGAGAACTTCAAAGAAATACATGTAAGCGTAATGGGACCGGTGCTTATTGAGGTGCTGACCAATATTATTAAGACAAGATTTGGTGTAGATGTAACATTTGGTGAAGGAAGCATTGTATATAAAGAGACAATTAAGAATAAGGCGTATGGTATCGGACATTTCGAGCCTTTAAGACATTATGCGGAGGTTCATCTGCTGCTTGAACCGGGTGAGCCGGGAAGCGGCATGAGATACGAATGTCATTGCAGTGAGGATATACTTGATAAGAACTGGCAGAGGCTTGTGTATACACATTTGTGTGAAAAAATGCATAGAGGAGTGCTTACAGGTTCTGAACTCACGGACATGAAGATTACGCTGGTTGCAGGAAGGGCGCATCCAAAGCATACGGAAGGCGGAGATTTCAGGCAGGCAACCTACAGAGCTGTAAGGCAGGGGCTTATGCAGGCAGAATCAGTATTGTTAGAGCCATTCTACGCATTTTCACTTGAGGTAAAGAGAGATTATGTCGGCAGGGCAATGACCGACTTCGAGAGAATGGGTGCAGCATTTAACATGCAGGAGGCTGATGGTGATAATGTTGTTATCACAGGTGAAGGTCCGGTTTCAGTGATTGGTAATTATCAGGCAGAGGTTAATGCCTATACCAAGGGAACAGGCAGACTTGCTCTTAAGATGGCAGGCTACAGACCATGCCATAATACAGAAGAGGTTATTGAACGATTCGGATATGAGCCTGAGCGTGATACAAGAAATCCGGTAGATTCAGTATTCTGTGCAGGCGGTTCGGGATATGTTGTGCCGTGGAATGAAGTAAGAGAGCATGCACATGTCGAGATAGCCGTGACGGATTCCGGGGTTGCCGGTGGACAGTCTGACAGGGAGGTCAAGCTTACGGCAAAGCAGGCTTCAAGAACAGTGTCTGACGAGTGGATTGGAACAGACGAGGTAGACAGAATCTTGAACGAAACATATTTTTCTAACAGCAGAGGCGATAATGAAAGAAGAAAGTTATCGAAAAGAAAAGCTGACACAGCAGTTGGAAGATATGTTACAGGCGGTAAAGCCAATGTTAAAAACCCTCCTAAAGCACCTGAATATAATCCAGATAAGAAGAGTTTTCTTCTTGTTGACGGATATAATATAATACATGCATTTAAGGAGCTATCAGAGCTTGCACAGGTCAATCTTGACAGTGCAAGAGGCAGGCTGCTTGATATACTGTGTAATTATCAGGCGATGAAGGGATGCGAACTGATTGCGGTATTTGACGCATACAGAGTTCCGGGACATGATGAGGAGTTTATTGATTTTCATAATATTCATGTGGTATTTACGAAGACAGCAGAGACTGCTGACCATTATATAGAAAAATTTGCACATGAGAATGGAAAGAAATATAATGTAACGGTGGCAACATCAGATGGTGTAGAACAGGTAATTATAAGAGGACAGGGATGCCTGCTTATATCTGCCAGAGAGTTCGAGAAAGAGATAGCTGCGATGGAGGAACACCTCCGCGAAAACTACCTTAATAGGACATATTGATGATAACACATATATTTAAAACGAGGTGACATACGATGAGTACATTATGGGTTGTTGGTGATTCAACATTAAGCTCTTTTGATGACAAATACTATTATCCAAGATATGGATACGGAACAAAGCTTGGCTGTTATCTTAACAGCATGGTGCAGGTTAATAATCTTGCACTTTCAGGAAGAAGCAGCTTAAGCTTTACTAAGGAAGAGAATTATAAGGAACTTCTTGCAGGCATGAAAGCAGGAGATTTTCTTATAATCGGATTTGGACATAATGATGAGAAAACTGAGGAAGGAAGATATACAAGCCCGATAGGCGGCAGGGATAAGAAAGGCACATTTGCAGCATCATTATATGATAATTATATTAAGCCGGCCCTTGATGTTTCATGTACACCAATACTGTGTACACCTATTGTAAGAAGAACTGCAACAGGAGAGTGGACAAAGCAGGAACTTCACATAACTGATGACGCTGCACAGTTTAAGGGAGGGGATTATTCACAGGCAGTCCGTGACCTTGCAAGAGACCTTGGAATCGTCTGTGTTGATATGACCGAAAAGACAAAGGCTTTATATGATAAGTTAGGACCAGAAGAGACAATTTATCTTCACGCATGGCCATCTAATAAAGAAGTAAGTGTTGACAATACACACACTAATATATGGGGCGGCAGGGTTAATGCTTTTCTTGTTATGCAGGAGCTTGAAAAGGCTGGAATATCAGGATTATCAGAGAATATAGTTAATATAAGGGCAGATGAACCGCTTCCAGACAAGAACAGATATCTTGAAAAAAATGCTTCATACAAGCCGGTAGTGTTCAGCGATAAGCTTGCTGACAGCAAGAACTTCAAAGATGCATATGGATTCAAAGGCACAGTATTCGGTGATGTTACAACTCTGCCAACGGAATCTGATAATTATATACTTGAAGAAGTTCCAGGGGGAATACACATCGCGGTTAAGAATAATGATGGCAAGATATCTACTGTTACAGACGGAATTGCAATGTACTATAAGAAGATTCCTGTAAATGTGAACTTTACCCTTAAGGCTAAGATGACAATTAATGATTATTTCTATAACAATCAGGTGTCATTTGGGCTTATGGTAAGAGATGACATGTATATTGATAAGAAAATGCCTGATGTACTTGGCGATTATATAGCGGCAGCACCACTTAACCTTACTTATAAAGACCAGGCATGGAGCTGTTTTGCAAGAAAGAACAGCGAACTTATGCAGGGAAGCGTGACAGGAAGAGAACTTAAGCCGGGTGATACAGTAGAAGCATGTATAAAGTCTAATCCGGACGGATATGCAGTAAAATTAGGCGATGGAGAGTTCTTAACAGGCGGATTTGATTTTAAGCTGACAGCCGTAGACCCTAAGCATGTATACGCAGGATTCTTCGTTTCGAGAAATGCGGATGTTACATTTACGGATATAGAATATACAGAGAATTAATACAATTTTTATATATGATTGTATTTAATTTTACATAGGAAAATGTTACAATTACATCAGAAATATCGTGAAAAAATAGCGTTGACGCGGAAATGAGGCATATTATGAAACTAACATTTTTAGGCGCGGATCATGAGGTAACAGGAAGCTGTCATTTCTTACAGGCGGCAGGTCTTAATATTCTTGTAGACTGCGGTATGGAACAGGGCAATGATGTATATGAAAACCAGGAACTTCCTATTGCAGCATCTGATGTGGATTGCATATTGCTGACGCATGCACACATTGACCATTCAGGTCTGATTCCTCTTATGTATGTGAATGGATTCAGGGGACAGGTGTATTCAACATCAGCTACGGCACAGCTGTGTGAGATAATGTTAAGAGACAGCGCACATATTCAGATGTTTGAAGCTGAATGGAGAAACCGGAAGGCTGCCAGATCAGGAGGAAAACTCAAGGAATTTGTTCCACTGTATGATATGGATGCAGCAGTTAATGTCTGCAAGCAGTTCGTAGGCTGTGAGTATGACAGGGTATATGATATTGCAGAAGGAATTAAGATTAGATTCACAGATGTTGGACATCTTCTTGGTTCAGCGAGTATCGAGGTATGGGCAACAGAGAAGACAGAGAATGGTGATGTAACAGAGAAGATTGTGTTTTCGGGTGATATAGGTAATATTAACAAGCCGATAATTAAAGACCCGAAGCATGTCAGGGATGCCGACTATGTAGTTATGGAGTCAACTTATGGTAACAGAAGCCACGGAGGAACTCCTAATTATGTGGAAGATTTAACTGATATATTTAAGAGAACATTTGAAAGAGGCGGTAATGTTGTTATTCCGTCCTTTGCAGTAGGAAGAACTCAGGAACTGCTTTATATCATAAGAAAGATTAAAGAAGATAATCTCGTTGGCAGAGATTTTGATGTATATATGGATAGTCCACTTGCTATTGAAGCGACGAACATATTTATTAAGAATGTGGAGAGCTGCTTTGATGATGAGGCAGTAGAACTTGTAAGAAAGGGGATTAATCCGCTTTCATTTCCAGGGCTTAAGTATGCAACTACGGGAGATGAATCAAAGCAGATTAACTTTGATCCTAATCCTAAGGTTATTATTTCTTCATCAGGTATGTGTGAAGCAGGAAGAATAAGACATCATTTGAAGCATAATTTGTGGAGACCAGAGTGTACAATTGTATTTGTTGGTTATCAGGCTGTTGGAACAACAGGCCGTATAATAGTTGATGGTGCAGAGGAGATTAAACTTTTTGGCGAACCGATACAGATAAAGGCAGAGATTGTACAGCTTAAGGGTTCAAGTGGTCATGCTGATAAAGATGGGCTTCTTTGTTGGATTAATGCATTTGACACAAAGCCTAAAAAGGTGTTTGTTGTGCATGGCGAAGACAGTGTGTGTGACGAGTTTACGGAGTGTCTTAAAGAAGAATATGGTTATGATGCCATGGCACCATATACAGGTGGAAGTTATGATCTTATTGCAGACAGAGTTATCTCTGAAGGAGTTAAGGAAAGAAAGACTAGAAGAACGACGAGTACACAGCGTGGTAAAACTGTATTTGACAGACTTGTTGCTGCTGGAAAGCGTCTCATGACAGTTATTACACACAATGAGGGTGGTACGAATAAAGATCTGGCTAAGTTTACAGATCAGATTAATGCATTATGTGATAAATGGGACAGGTGATTATGATGAAGATGCTGTTTGTTTTTAATCCAAACTCAGGAAAAGCTCAGATTAAGAATCAGCTGATGAAGATAATACAGGTGTTTTCTAAGGCTGGATATGAGATTACTGTATATCCGACTAAGGCACCGCTTGATGGCTATCAGCACATTTTAGATAATGAAGGCAGGTATGATGTCATAACATGTAGTGGTGGAGATGGTACTCTTAATGAAACGGTTGCGGCTGTTCTTAAGTATAAAGGAGAGAAGCCGCCGATAGGGTATATTCCTAGTGGAACAACGAATGATTTTGCTGCGAGTCTGGGAATTCCAAGAAATATGGTGAAGGCCGCTGTTAATATAGCAAAGGGTAAACATTTTCCTTGTGATGTAGGAATTGTAAATGGAGAACGCTCATTTAATTATGTTGCTGCATTTGGGGCGTTTACAAGGGTTTCTTATGGAACTCCACAGAATCTTAAGAATATACTTGGACATCAGGCTTATGTAATTGAAGCAGTCAGAAGCTTATCAACTATTAAACCACAGTATATGCGTGTATATTCTGAGGAGATGAATGTTGAGGGCAATTTTGTATATGGAATGATAAGCAATACAGATTCAGTTGGTGGAATAAAGAATCTTACCGGCAATGATGTTAATCTGCAGGATGGATTATTTGAAGTTACCCTGATAAGAGAGCTTAACAATCCTATAGCAGTCCAGTCGCTTATTAATGCTTTTATAACTAAAGACCTTAGTAAATGTGACTGGGTATGCACATGGAAGACCAGCTCTGTAAGGTTCGAATCACCACAGCCTGTATCATGGACACTTGATGGTGAATATGGTGGAGAACATACAGAAATAAAGTTTTCTGTTAAGGAGAAAGCGGTTGATTTCCTGATAGGAGGAGTACCTGCTAATAACTAATAGATAATCATTAATAATATAAAGTGATAAAACCTTGTAAATTAGTACGTTGGGTTTTGTCACTTTATTTTTTTACTAATTTTACGCCGACAGGTAAAAATCATACACAATTTAGAAACAATTCAACTTCTATGCTTAAAAACAGGCAGGGATTAAGTGTGAAACATATAATGATAAATAAAGATAATATTACATTTTAAGAGATAATATTGTGACAAATTGTGTAATTGTCTGATAATTATAATAAACAATAGTAATAGTCAAATTATCAGACAATTGCGGCAAAAAAATATTTACAAAATCCATAAAACAGGAGTATATTATGTGCAAGCAAAGCTTTAGAATATACGAAAGGATGATTAGACTTATGGAAAATGAAATCAAACAGCCTGGTCTTTACAGATCTGAACTTGAGCATGATGCCTGTGGTATCGGAGCTATTGTAAGTATTAATGGAATTAAGACACATCAGACAGTATCTGATGCTTTAAGCATTGTAGAAAATCTTGAGCATAGAGCTGGTAAAGATGCAGAAGGAAAGACTGGTGATGGTGTTGGTATCCTTCTTCAGATATCACACAAATTCTTTAAGAAAGCCGTAAAGCCATTAGGAATTGAGCTTGGAGATGAGCGCGATTATGGCGTTGGAATGTTTTTCTTCCCACAGGATGAACTGGCAAGAAACAGAGCCAAGAAGATGTTCGAAATCATTGTTGAGAAGGAAGGACTTGAATTCTTAGGTTGGAGAGATGTTCCAACATTTCCTAATGTTCTTGGTAAAAAGGCGGTTGACTGTATGCCATATATCATGCAGGGATTTGTAAAAAGACCTGCTAATGCAGCTAAAGGAATTGAGTTTGACAGAAGACTTTATGTTGCAAGACGAGTATTTGAGCAGACAGCAGAAGATACAACTTACGTATGTTCATTATCAAGCAGAACGATTGTATACAAAGGTATGTTCCTTGTAGGACAGCTTCGTCAGTTCTTTGGTGACCTTGAAAATCCTGATTATGAGTCAGCTATTGCACTTGTTCATTCAAGATTCTCAACTAACACTAACCCAAGCTGGGAGAGAGCTCATCCTAACAGATTCATGGTACATAACGGTGAGATTAATACTATCAAGGGTAATGCCGACAGAATGTTAGCAAGAGAAGAGACAATGACATCTCCATATCTTGAAGATGAGATGTCAAAGATTACTCCGGTTGTTAATACTAACGGTTCGGATTCAGCAATGTTAGATAACACACTTGAGTTCTTTGTTATGAACGGCATGCCGCTTCCACTTGCTGTTATGATTACAATTCCTGAGCCTTGGATTAACAATGGTGCAATGGCACAGGAGAAGAAGGACTTCTACCAGTATTATGCAACAATGATGGAGCCTTGGGATGGTCCGGCTTCTATCGCATTTACAGATGGAGACTACTTTGGAGCAGTGCTTGACCGTAACGGTCTTCGTCCTTCAAGATATTATATTACTAACGATGGTTATCTTATTCTTTCTTCAGAGGTTGGAGCGCTTCCAATCCCAGAGAGCAGAATTAAGTTAAAGGACAGATTAAGACCTGGAAAAATGCTTCTTATAGATACAGTTAAGGGCGAACTTATAGAGGATGATAAGCTTAAGGAAGAATATGCAACTAAGAACCCTTATGGTGAGTGGCTTGACAGCAATCTTATACAGCTTAAGGATTTAAAGATTCCTAACAAGAAGGTTCCTGTTCATACTAAGGAAGAAAGAGCAAGACTCCAGAAAGCATTTGGCTATACATACGAGGATTTCAAGACATCAATACTTCCTATGGCTCTTAACGGAACAGAGCAGACAGGTGCTATGGGTATTGATACTCCACTTGCAGTACTTTCTAATAAGCATCAGCCACTGTTTAATTATTTCAAACAGTTATTTGCACAGGTTACTAACCCACCAATTGATTCAATAAGAGAGAAGGTTGTTACATCAACAACTGTTTATCTTGGAACAGAGGGTAATATTCTTGAGGAAAAGGCTGAGAATTGCAAACAGTTAAGAATTAATGATCCAATCCTTACTAACACAGACCTTCTTAAAATTAAGAATATGAATGTTGAAGGATTTAAGGTAGAGACTATTCCTATTATATATTACAAGAATACTTCACTTGAAAGAGCTATCGACCACTTATTTGTTGAGGTTGACAGAGCACACAGAGAAGGTGCTAATATCATTATTCTTTCAGACAGAGGTGTTGATGAGAACCATGTTGCTATTCCTTCATTACTTGCGGTTGCTGCATTACAGCAGTATCTTGTACAGACTAAGAAGAGAACAAGCATGGCTGTAATCTTAGAGAGTGGTGAGCCAAGAGATGTCCATCATTTTGCGACTCTTCTTGGATATGGTGCTTCTGCAATTAACCCATATCTTGCACAGGAGAGTATTCAGGAGCTTATCGACCTTAATATGCTTGACAAGGATTATTATGCAGCAGTTGATGATTACAATAAGGCAATTATCACAGGTATTGTTAAGATTGCTGCCAAGATGGGTATTTCAACAATCCAGTCATATCAGGGTGCTAAGATATTTGAGGCAATTGGAATTAATTCAGATGTTATAGATAAATACTTTAAGGGTACAGTTTCAAGAATTGAAGGCGTGTCACTAAAGGATATTCAGGAAGATGTTGAGACACTTCACTCTAAGGCATTTGATCCACTTGGACTTTCTACAGATACTACTCTTGACAGCTCAGGCGCTCATAAGATGAGAAGCGGCAAGGAAGAACATCTGTATAACCCACAGACAATACATTTGTTACAGCTTGCTACAAGAACAGGAGATTACAAGACATTTAAGGAATATACAGCTCTTGTTAATAAGGAAGAGGGCGTTAAGAACTTAAGAGGTCTTATGAACATTAAGTTCCCTAAGAAGGGAATCAGCATTGATGAGGTTGAAAGTGTTGATTCTATCGTAAGAAGATTCAAGACTGGTGCTATGTCATATGGTTCAATATCAAGAGAGGCACATGAAACTATGGCTATTGCCATGAACATGCTTCATGGTAAGTCTAACTCAGGTGAAGGTGGAGAGGACATTGACAGATTAAAGGTTGGTCCGGATGGTCTTAACAGATGCTCTGCAATCAAGCAGGTTGCATCAGGAAGATTCGGCGTTACTTCAAGATACCTTGTAAGCGCACAGGAGATTCAGATTAAGATGGCACAGGGCGCTAAACCGGGTGAAGGTGGACATCTTCCAGGGAAAAAGGTGTATCCTTGGATTGCAAAGACTCGTCTTTCAACTCCGGGTGTTGCGCTTATTTCACCACCACCACATCATGATATATATTCAATCGAGGATCTGGCACAGCTTATCTTCGATTTAAAAAATGTAAATCCGAAAGCCAAAATCAGCGTAAAGCTGGTAGCAGAAAGCGGAATAGGAACAATCGCCGCCGGCGTGGCGAAAGCAAAGGCCGATCTCATCGTGATATCGGGTGCGGAAGGCGGTACAGGCGCTTCTCCCGCTTCTTCCATTCGTTATGCCGGCATTTCACCGGAATTGGGACTGAGCGAAGCACAACAGACTTTGGTATTGAACGGACTGCGCGGGCAAGTCATGCTACAAGTAGACGGGCAGTTGAAAACCGGACGCGACATCGTACTAATGGCTATGCTGGGTGCCGAAGAATTCGGATTTGCAACTTCGGCATTGATCGTACTGGGTTGCGTAATGATGCGTAAATGTCACATGAATACCTGTCCGGTAGGCGTTGCCACTCAAAATGAAGAATTGCGTAAGCGTTTTCACGGCCGGAGTGAATATCTGGTCAACTTCTTCACTTTCTTGGCACAAGAAGTAAGGGAGTATCTTGCCGAAATCGGTGTGGAAAGACTGGATGATCTTATCGGGCGCACCGACCTCATCGAGCGCAAAGCCGATAATGGAAATCCCAAACATGCGCTCATCGACTTCAGTAAATTACTGGCACGAGTAGACAACAACGCTGCTATCCGCCATGTCACCAATCAGGATCACGGTATTTCTACCGTCAAAGATGTAGAAATACTTCATGCCGCACAAGATGCCATTGAGTATCAGAAGGAAATCTCACTGGAATACACGATTGCCAATACGGATCGTGCTTGCGGAGCCATGCTTTCGGGCACCATTGCCGCAAAGTACGGTGAAGCGGGACTGCCGGCACATACCTTGAACGTAAAGTTCAAAGGTTCTGCAGGACAAAGTTTCGGTGCATTCCTTGTACCGGGTGTCAACTTCAAGCTGGAAGGTGAAGCGAACGATTACCTCGGCAAAGGCCTTTCGGGTGGACGGATTGCCGTGTTGCCTCCGGTACGCTCTAACTTCCAGGCCGAAAAGAATACGATTGCAGGAAATACCTTGCTCTATGGTGCAACCAGCGGTGAAGTTTACATCAATGGGCGCGTAGGCGAACGTTTTGCTGTCCGCAATTCCGGTGCCATTGCCGTAGTAGAGGGTGTAGGCGATCATTGTTGCGAGTACATGACGGGCGGTCGTGTGGTAGTCCTCGGTTCAACAGGGCGCAACTTCGCAGCCGGTATGTCGGGCGGTGTAGCTTATGTATGGAATAAGGATGGAAACTTCGATTATTTCTGTAACATGGAAATGGTAGAACTAAGCCTCATCGAAGAAGCCTCCTATCGTAAGGAGTTGCACGAACTCATCCGTCAGCACTACCTCTATACAGGCTCCAATCTGGCACGCATCATGCTTGATGACTGGAACCGGTATGTGGATGAGTTTATCCAGATAGTCCCCATCGAGTACAAAAAGGTACTGCAAGAGGAGCAAATGCGGAAACTGCAACAGAAGATTGCAGAGATGCAGAGAGATTATTAGAATTGACAGTTGACAATTACTGTTTAGTCGCCTACTTAATTATGCAAACAAACTAATTACAAACATTTACTTAGTCAAACTAAAGAATAGTATAATGGGAGATCCAAAAGCATTCTTAAACATACCACGGCAGGAAGCGGGATACCGTCCTGTCCACGAACGTATCACCGACTTCAGTCAGGTGGAGCAAACTTTAAACAGTCACGAACGTAAACTCCAGGCATCACGTTGCATGGATTGCGGTGTACCCTTCTGTCACTGGGCATGCCCGTTGGGTAATAGACAACCTGAATTTCAGGACGCACTTTATAAGGGTAAATGGCGCGAAGCATACGAAGTGCTCGCCGCCACAAACGACTTCCCCGAATTTACCGGACGCATCTGTCCGGCACTTTGTGAAAAATCGTGTGTACTGAAGCTTTCGTGTGATGAGCCTGTCACCATTCGTGAAAACGAGGCGGCTATTGCCGAAGCGGCTTTTCGCGAAGGTTACATCGTGCCCATTCAGCCCCAACGTAATGGAAAGCGGGTTGCCATCATCGGTGCAGGTCCTGCGGGACTCTCCGCTGCCTGCCGGCTGAATGCTAAAGGCTATGAAGTCACTCTTTTTGACAGTAAACCCATGCCCGGCGGATTACTGCGCTATGGCATTCCTAATTTTAAACTCGATAAAGCAGTAATCGACCGCCGGATGGGAGTGCTTGAAGCCGAAGGCATCAAGTTCGAAATGGGCGTAACGGTAGATGTGCAGAAACTCCCCGCCGGCTTTGATGCCTACTGCATCTGCACCGGGACGCCACAGGCACGCGACCTCAATATCCCCGGACGCGAACTGAAAGGTATTTATCTTGCCCTCGAAATGCTGTCTCAGCAAAATCATATCCTCGATGGGGAAACGTTCCCGAAAGAACGTCTGGTAAATGCCAAGGGTAAACGGGTTCTCGTCATCGGTGGCGGTGATACAGGATCGGACTGCATCGGTACGAGTATCCGCCAGGGAGCCGTGAGTGTGACACAGATTGAAATCATGCCACAGCCTCCCGTAGGTCACAATGATGCTACTCCTTGGCCGCAATGGCCCATTGTACTGAAAACGACTTCAAGTCACGAAGAAGGTTGCACACGCCGCTGGTCGCTGGCATCCAATCAGTTTATTGGCAAGAATGGAAAAGTCTGCGGTGTAGAGGTAGAAGAAGTGGAATGGATTCCGGCCCAGGATGGCGGACGCCCTACCATGAAGCCTACCGGAAAGAAAGAAGTGATAGACGCCGATATGGTACTTCTGGCCATGGGCTTCCTGAAACCGGAACAACCGGAATTTCCGGAAAATGTGTTCGTAGCAGGTGATGCGGCACGTGGTGCCAGCCTTGTGGTGCATGCACCACAAGACGGAGAGTGGCAGAACGGATAGACAAGTATTTAAATTAACCCCTAATCACTAAGTATTATGTGTGGAATCGTAGGTATCTTCAATATCAAATCTCAATCCCAAGAATTGAGAAATAAAGCGCTTCGAATGGCGCAGAAAATCCGTCATCGCGGACCAGACTGGAGTGGTATTTATGTAGGCGGCAGTGCCATCCTGGCTCACGAACGTCTTTCCATCGTCGATCCGGAAAGTGGCAGACAACCTTTGTACTCTCCGGATGGCAGGCAAATCCTTGCCGTCAACGGTGAGATCTATAATCATCGGGAAATCCGTTCCCGCTACGCCGGCAAGTATGCTTTCCGTACAGGATCGGACTGTGAAGTCATCCTCGCATTATATAAGGATAAAGGCATTCATTTCCTCGAAGAATTGAACGGTATTTTCGCCTTTGCCCTTTACGATGAAGAAGCAGACGACTATCTGATTACCCGTGACCCTATCGGAGTAATCCCTCTTTATATCGGTCGTGACGACCAGGGACATATCTACGTCAGTAGCGAACTGAAAGCTCTCGAAGGTTTCTGTGATACCTACGAGCCTTTTCTGCCCGGACATTACTTCTGGGGACGTGAAGGTAAAATGCACCGTTGGTATCAGCGTCCCTGGACCGATTATGCCGCCGTCAAAGCCAATGACACCATCGCCCGCCGAGCTACCCAACCAGAAATCAACAGCGTAAAACTCTCCCTCGAAGCTGCCGTGCAACGCCAGTTAATGTCCGATGTTCCTTACGGTGTTCTGCTCAGTGGTGGCCTCGACTCTTCCGTCATCTCCGCCATTGCCAAGAAGTATGCCCGCAAGCGCATTGAAACCGACAACCAGAGCGAAGCCTGGTGGCCTCAACTCCACTCCTTCGCCGTCGGCCTGCACGGTGCACCGGACTTGATTAAAGCCCGTGAAGTAGCGGAATATATCGGTACTGTTCACCATGAAATCAATTATACCATTCAAGAAGGGCTTGATGCCTTGCGGGATGTCATCTACTTTATCGAGACATACGATGTTACCACTGTACGTGCTTCCACACCGATGTACCTGTTGGCACGTGTCATCAAGTCTATGGGCATCAAGATGGTGCTTAGCGGTGAAGGCGCCGACGAGGTTTTCGGTGGTTATCTCTACTTCCACAAAGCCCCCACACCACAGGCTTTCCACGAAGAGACGATCCGTAAGCTCTCCAAACTGCACCTGTACGACTGTCTGCGTGCCAACAAGAGCCTCGCTGCCTGGGGAGTGGAAGGTCGTGTTCCCTTCCTCGATAAAGAGTTCTTGGATGTGGCGATGAACCTCAGCCCTGCTGTTAAGATGTGTCCGGGCAAAGAAGTGGAGAAACGCATTGTGCGCGAAGCTTTTCAGGATATACTGCCTCAGAGTGTTGCCTGGCGACAAAAAGAGCAATTCTCCGATGGCGTAGGTTATTCATGGATTGACACCTTGAAAGCCGTCACCGCACAAGCCGTAACTGACGAACAAATGGCACACGCAGCCGAGCGTTTCCCCATCAACACCCCAATGAACAAGGAGGAATATTACTACCGTTCAATTTTCGAAGAACACTTCCCCAGTCAGTCGGCTGCCCGAAGCGTACCCAGTGTGCCGAGCGTGGCTTGCTCTACTGCTGAAGCACTCGCCTGGGATGCCACGTTGCAAGGAAAAAATGA
>OLSX01002099.1_pt1 | contig 18133 bp, 19 predicted proteins | sample 1673141 | NCBI WGS metagenome assembly OLSX01 (sample SAMEA3136759, study PRJEB25190) | human gut metagenome | biome: human gut; feature: human-associated habitat; material: faeces | place: Austria | collected 2013
GGCATGCCCCTATTGCCTTCGGCACTTCCCCCGAAGGGGGAAGCAAGACGTTACGCCGCTAACGATTTCCTTAACTTAACAGCCTTCCCCTCGAGGGGAAGGTGCCCCGAAGGGGCGGATAGGGCACCGGCGGTATGAAAGACAGATGAGGAAAGCGGAGAAGTGCGCGGCACATGTGGGGAAAGCGTGAGTCCCTCGCCGCGAATGACAAAGATTTCTCGCTTTGCTCGAAATGACCGTGCGAGAGCGTCTGGCGTTTCCTAGTCACCGTTTCTAAAGTACCGCAGCACCTGATCGGTGTGATCGGCTTGGATGATAAGGATCGCGCGGTCACCCGCGGAGAGGACGGTGCGTCCATCCGGGATGAGGATCTCTTCGCCGCGGACGAGTGCGCCGACGAGGCATTCCTTGGGGAGACGCGCTTCCATGAGTGAGCGGCCGCAGGCGGGAGCGCCTGTCTGCAGGATGACCTCGGCGGCCTGGACGCGGGCGCCCTCGAGAAAGGAAATCGAGACGACGCTGCCCTTTCGGATGTAGCTCAGGACTTCACCGGCAGCGAGGATGTGGGTGGAGAGTGCGATGTCGATGCCGACCTGCTGCATGAGAAGGGCATACTCGCTCCTTACGACGCGCACGATGGTCTGCCGCGCGCCGAGGTGCTTGGCGAGGAGCGCCATCATCATATTCAGCCGTTCGTCCTTGGTGAGACAGATGACGGTGTCTGCCTCACCGATGCCTTCGGCGGTGAGGAGATCCATGTCTGTGCCGTCACCGGCAAGGACCAGACCTTTCCGGAGCTTTTGCGCCATGGCCTCACAGCGCTTTCTGTCCTTGTCGATGACCTTGACAGAGAGCCCCTGCGCCTCGAGCATGGGGGCGAGCGCCTGCCCGATGCGGCCCGCGCCGATGATGACGACCTTCTTCGCCTTTCGCTGCACGCGAAGGTTTGCACGGGATTCCATTTCGGAAAGGGAGGCCGGTGTCCCGAGGAAATATACATTGTCCATCGGGAGCAGGCAGTCGTCGCCGTGCGGGATCAGGATGTCATGGTCCCGCTGCACCATGGCGATCAGAAGCGAAGGCGGGAGGGAGAGAGCATGAAGCGGGATATGGATCAGCGGCGAAGTGGTGGAGAGCTTCGTCTCGAGCAGGCGTACCCGCCCGCCGGCAAAGTCCTCGATGTTCAGCGCGTGCGGTGTCCGGAGCAGCTGGAAAATTTCACGCGCCGTGATGAGTTCCGGCGAGAGGATGAGGTCGATGTCGAAATTTTCATGCAGGTAGGACGCCGGCTCGGATAAATACTTCATCTCGCGGATGCGCGCGATGGTGTGAGGGATGCCGTTCTGCCTCGCAAGGATGGAGGCAATGATATTGCTTTCGTCAGAGGCTGTCGCGGCGACCAGGAAATCACTCTTCCGGATGTCGGGGTCCCGCATGAGAGACGGACTTGTGCCGTCGGCATGGATGGTCAGGATGTCGAGCTCATCTCGGATGGATTCGAGAATGGCTTCGTTCTCATCGACCAAGATCACGTCATAAGATTCATTCGCGAGCAGCTTCGCGATGGTCAGCCCGAGGTGGCTGGCTCCGATGATGGTAATACGCATGGGAAATCCTTCTTAAAATGAAAAATGGAAATGGTAGTGGCGGCTTCGCCGTAGTATAAAGAAAGGCGATGCCCGTTTGAGACGTCAGATGTCTTCCAGTCTCTCAGTCTTCCGGTTTCCTAATCCCTAATCCCTAATCCCTAGTCACTAGTCACCAGTCCCTAGCTCTCATTTCCAAAGCTTCACCACATCGATGACAGGTTCTTCGTAGGGATGGGCTTCACGGATCGCAGAAAGGACAGCAGAGAGGTGGGCGTCATCGACGCGGCACTGGAGGATGTATTCATCCGTTTCCGTCGTTTCTCCGACGGCGCCGTCGTAAGGGTGTGCGCCGGGCAGGCTGGTCCAGGAGGAGTGCACCTGCCACCAGGACATGCAGCCTGCATAATTTCCGATCCGTCCGCCGCCGGCTTGGGTAATGACTTCGCGGATGGTATCGACAGATTCTAAGGGGATATAGACTTGGATTTTGTACATAGTAAGATCTTCTTTCATAAAAAGGTTCAGCAGGTTCTGAAGGTTCAGCAGGGGGCGGCGCATCATTATCATAAAGCGCCGTAGAGTTTTAAGTTGAAACTTCAGCACCTGTTAATGATTTCGTCCCCATTGTACGCGGCGCGATGGGGAATGGCAAGAGCGGACTTCACAAAAATGTAGGAAAAAACGTATAATAAGGGTAAGTGCAAAGAAGGAGGCAAAACCATGCCCAAGAACACACCCATGCGAAGAAAAGACCGAAAGGTGACGGACGAAGATGCCATCCGTTTCATCCTGATGAATCAGGAGGTCCTCCATCTCGGACTTTCTGACAGCGATCGGATCTACGTGGTGCCGGTGAATTATGCCTTCACCTATGAGGATGGGCATCTGGCACTCTATTTCCATGGCGCAAAAGCAGGACTGAAGTACGATATCCTGCAAGAAAAGCCGGACGTCGGCTTCTGCATCGACGGTGATCAGATGGTGATCCCCGATGAAAAAGACGCGGGCCGCTTCACTACACACTACAAGTCCGTCATCGGAAGCGGGCGTGTATCCATGATCCAAGAAAGGGAAGAGGCGAAGAAGGCTCTCACTCTTTTTATGAAACACTACTCGCCGCGGGACTGGGATATCAGCGATGCCATGGCTGAAAGGGCGGCGATCTTCCGCCTGGACGCAGAAGAATTTCAGGTAAAGGTCAATCGATAAATGGTCGGCGGCATCGCCCAAAGGAGAAACTATGCAAAACTGGAAAGAACGCTACGAAGCCAAACTCACCAAGCCTTGGATGAAAAAATATTTTTCCTATCGGGGACGGTTGAACAGGAAGCCGTACATCTTGCGCAGTTTGGTATTGGGTCTGGTTCTTAATATCATTTTGCCATTGGGGCTCGGAATGCTAACGTTTGCCTTACCGAGTGGGGAGATCGTTTTCAATATCTTTTCTGCCGTCTTGGGACTTGTGTACTCGGTGGCATCCTTTTCTCTCGTTGCCCGCCGCCTGCATGACATCGATAATGGTGCGGAGAGTTTCATTACACTCAGCCTCGGCGTCGGGATCGGGATATTCGTCATCGGACTTATCTGTCTGCTGCTGTCTTTCCTGCCGATCCCCTTCATCCGTACACTCATGGGAGGGATCATCACCTTCGTGTTCGGTGTCGGCTGCATCTTCAGCCTCTACATTCTCTTTGTCAACATCTGCCTCCTTTTCCGAAAAGGCACAACCGGCCCGAATCGTTTCGGCGAAGACCCGCTTCAGCATGTGGGAGTCACGCCTAATCCCTAATCCCTAGTCCCCAGTCCCTCACAAAAGGAGCCCATCATGAATCTATCAGAACAAATCACAAAGAATAATCTGTATAAAACCTTCGAGCCCTACATCGACCCTGCCGTCACGATGAAGGAGCGTCTCGACGGCCATGTACGCCTCACCGCACATGCGAGTGAAGAAGCCAAGCAGGCGCTCGCCAAGTGGAAGGCCATCAAGCTGAAGGAACGGCTGTTTTAAGGAAACGCTGATTAAATCGCAGAGTCAGATTTTACAAGAATTTTTATACATGACTTCGTCATAGCCTTCCTTAAATAGCTCGCTATTCGCGTCAGGTTATTCCTCGCCATGTATAAAAATTCAAGAATAAAATCTGCCAACGATTTAATCCGTGTTTCCTTAAGAAAAACCATGGAAAAGGAGAACTATCATGGACACCCATCTCGATCCGACATCCATCGCCCTCTTGAATCTGCTCACGGAGAAGCAGAAGGACTATGCGCTGACCCTGTATGCGAACCGTGAGAAGAAGGCATCGACCGCTTACATCCTATGGGTGGTCTTTGGTGTGTACTATTTCTACCTCGGACATCCGGTGAAGAATATCCTTCTCTGGATCCTCTGCGGCTGCTTCATCGGCATTATCTGGTGGATCATCGACCTTTTCCGCATCTCCGGCATGGTGAAGCGGAAGAATCAGGAGATCCTGAAGATCTGTATCGCGGAAGCCCAGCAGCTCTACCCGAGCCCCGTGCCGCCCGTGCATTTTGAAAAGTAGACCATATCGCAAAAGGCCGCCCCGTAAGCAGGGCGGCCTTTTTAGAAAGCACTGATTAAGGAAACGCTGATTCAATCGCAGAGTCAGATTCCACAAGAATTTTTATACATGACTTCGTTATAGCCCTCCTTAAATAGCCCGCTATTCGCGTCAGGCTATTCCTCGTCATGTATAAAAATTCAAGAGTAAAATCTGACAACGATTTCATCCGTGTTTCCCTAGGTGCGGCGTTTTGATTTTATGATAAAAAGTCCGATCGTAGGAGTGATAGTATGACAAACAGGCACTGGCTGAAGCGCGAGGTGCCCGCATGGGTGAAAGAAAAGCTCATCAGTGAAGAAGAGGGGAAGGCGCTGCTGGCCCGGTACCGGAAGGGGAAACCGGGGCCGTACAAGGAGGCCTTCTTTGTGATGGCGCTGGTCTGCCTTTTGGGCGGACTGGGATTTTTGGGAGCAGGGCTGTGGAATGGGCTCACGCAGGATGAGCGGTTTCTGCTGGCGCTTGTTCCTTTGCTGGTCTCGCTTCTCTTCGTGGCCACCATGGTGCTGCTGGATCGGAGGATCCCGGATGATCCGGTCGCAGTGAAAGGGACAGCGATGCCCTTTGGCGCATCGGGGGTGCTCGATGAGGTGTCAGACTCGGCAGGGAGTCTGGAAAGGGCGCAGCGCATCGGCAAAAAAGCGCAGCTCTGGGGAGCGCTCATGGAAGAGGAACATCTGGAGCCGGCGAAGACGTGGCATCACCGTATGCCTGTCTTCCTGCGCGAATCGGCTGCTGCCTTCCACGGTGTGAGCATTCTCGCTGCTTTCTGGATGGTGGCGGATTCTTTCAAGCTGACGGATGATCTCTACGTGGGTCTTTCGCTTTGCGGTTTGCTGCTTTTGGTGCTGACGCTCGTGACAAGCTCGGCGGCGTCCGGCATCTTGTATATGATCGTGTCCGTGGGGATCTTCTATACAGCACCGGTGCGCGGCTGGCCGGAGTTCCTTTCATGGATCTACATGTTGACGGCGCTCGTGATGCTGGCGCATCTGCTGCGGGAGCGTCGTGACCGCGCTGTCGTGTGCTTCTCCTGGGTCTGGGCGGTCGGCATTCTCCTTTTGATCTTCTGGTCGGCGGGAAATATGCTGTGGCAGACGCTTTTCTTTTCGCTTGCGGCGTCGCTCACATGGATGGCGGGAGGAGCTTTCCGTTCCTATGGTGTAGGCGCGGCAGCGCTCCGCTTCTTCGGTGGGATCGCGGTCTTTGCGGTGCTGCTCGAAGGCTCGTATGGGGCAGTCTGGGCAGATGTGTCGGGGAGCTACGCACTGTGGATCCTTTTCCTGCTCTTCCTTGCTGCGGATGCGGTGCTTATCGTGCGTATGGCGGTCAAGAAGGAGTGGCTCTCGATCCTTGCGGGGCTTACACCTTTCATCATGGCGGTCTCGGCGATGATCGCGATCTTTGAATCCTCAGGGGCGCTCTCTGCGACGGTGATCTCTGTTTTCTGTGCGATCCTTTCGGTCGCCGTCATTGCCCGCGGCGTGCAGATGGATCGTCCGATGCAGTGCTGGGGCGGTGTCGCGCTTCTGGCGGCGGACGGCGTGATCCGTGTGATGGATTCCGCACTGTCGCTCTCTGAGCGCGGGCTTTTTTTCCTGATGGTCGGATTGCTCTCCGGCGCCGTCTGCTTCCTGCTGTACCTGCCTGCGAAGAGAAAACGAAAAGTGGTTCCCGCAGAGGAAGGAAAGGAGGATGACCATGCTGAGTAAGAAGATGTCTCTCATTCTCCTCGTGGCGGCGGCAGTCGTCGAGCTGACGAGCCTTGTCTGGATCTGCGGCGAATATCGCAGTACGATGATCGATGGAGCCGAGTATCAAGTGCCTGCGGCGATCGATTTCAAAGGGGATTTCTATGAAAGAAATTATCTCCCTGTGACAGTGCCTCTCACCGAAGCTCCGTGGCACGGGGAGCAGGCACCGGAGAAGGGAGAGGAGATCTACCTCGTGCTCACCAGAAATGCCGATGGTATGATGGAGATCACCGGAGCGCAGGATACCCGTCCCGGCGGGGACTACCTCATCACTCGCGTGCTGTCGTACATCGACGGCATGGTGCATTTCCATTTCCCTGTCGACAGGATGTACATGTCGCCTGAGCAGCTTGCCAAGCTCTCGATCGTCGAGCTCTCCGAACGCGTACAGGTGAAGAATGAGCAAAAGAAGACCACGGAGACTCATAGGAAAAATGAACTCTCGGCACTGATCCATATCAAGGATGGCCGCGCAGTCATTGCGAAGGTCCTCGCCAATGGCTCGCCCGTCGAGCAGACCTTCACCACGGTTGGAAAAAATATCAATGTGACCTATGCGAAAAGCGCTAAAGAAAGAGATCAGTATAGTACGAGGATCAATAAAGAAGAGAAACCGGAGTGAGACTAGGAGACTTCAGACTTCAGATTCATGCTTTTGGACTTGGCGGGCGCTTGGTCTACCGTCTTCTCGTCTTCGAGTCTCATTTATGATCATTACCAAGGAGGCCATCTATGTACATCATCCTTATGCGTCACGGCGAAGCAGAGCCGGAGACAGAAGATATCGCCAATAAAAATCGTTCCCTGACGCCGAAGGGCATGCGTCAGGCACGAAAAAGTGCGCGCATCCTCAGCAAATTTCTGAAGGACAATCCCATCCGTATCTTTACCAGCCCCTACCAGCGCACGCGCCAGACGGCGGGGATCCTTGCCGAAGAGTGCTTTGCCGAGGAGATCCATACCGCAGAAGAGCTTCTCTCCTCGAACTGGCAGATGGTGCTGAATCATCTGATCTCCGACGGCAGTCCCATCGCGCTCGTATCCCACCATCCCTTCCTGCAGTCCTACCTGCTCTCCTCCTGTAGTGCGGCAGTGAAATTTGACCTCGCCGGTATCGCTGTCATCGATTACGACCTCCGCTGGCGGCAGGGGAAACTCGTCGGCTACTTTACACCGTCGCTGAAACTGATGAAGAAAGAGTGACTGGTGACCAGGGACTAGAATATTCCTCCCTCGAGTAGGCCCTTGGAGAAGGGCCGCGCCAAAGGCGCAGGATAGAGTGCCTCGAAGAGGCACAATTCGTCGTAGCAGCATGAAAGCCCATGTGAGATAATCCCCCTCGAGTAGGCCCTTGGAGAAGGGCCGCGCCAAAGGCGCAGGATAGAGCGCCTCGAAGAGGCACAACTCGCCGCAGCGGCATGAAAGCCCATGTGAGATAATCCCTCGCGAGTAGGCCCTTCTCCAAGGGCGAACGCGTCTGGTGATAGTCGCATATTGCAGGTAAGCGGATTGGCATGATAACGGAGCAGGATATATCCCATGTAGCGGCATGAAAAATGATGTGAGCTGATCCACTGACTGATGATCGCCCACTGTAAGCAGTTAACTATTTCCAAGGAGGTACCTATGAAAAAACTACTCACCATCGCGGGCTCCGACTCCTCCGGCGGGGCCGGTATCCAAGCAGACCTGAAGACCTTTGCCGCCCTCGGCACCTACGGCATGAGCTGCATCTGCGCCCTGACAGCGCAGAATACGAAGGGAGTCAGCATGGTCGTGAATACTCCGATCTCCTTGGTCAAAGCCCAGCTCGAAGCCATCTACGACGACGCAGCACCTGACGCCGTCAAGACAGGCATGCTCGGGACAGCTGCCATCGTGGATACGGTTTCTGATTTCCTTGGAAATCATCGAAGCGCACCTCTCATCGTCGACCCTGTCATGGTCGCCACCAGCGGAGACAAACTGCTCGAGGATGATGCCATCGCACTCTATAAAGAAAAGCTCATCCCCCTGGCGGCACTCATCACGCCGAACATCCCCGAAGCCGAGGTCCTCTCCGGTATATCCATCACGAGCGAGCAGGACCGCCGAAAAGCGGCTGAAATACTTATGACCTTCGGGTGCGAAGCCGTCCTCATCAAGGGCGGACATCACATCATGGACGCCGATGACCTTCTCTATGACGGAAAAGACTTCATCGCCTACCCCGGAGAGCGCATCGATACGAAAAATACCCACGGTACAGGCTGCACCCTTTCGAGCGCCATCGCGGCAAGCCTTGCCAAAGGTCTTCCTCTCGAAGGCGCAATAGAGGCAGCCAAGGACTACCTCACCGGCGCCATCGCGCGTGCGAAGACAGACTCCGTCGGTCACGGCCATGGTCCCGTCCATCATTTCTGGTTTTATGGAGATACATGGGGGAGGATGAAATGAACTATCCCTTCTTTGCCTACATGTCGCGCCTGAAATACATCGCCCGCTGGGGTCTCATGCGCAGCACCATCCCCGAAAATGACGCCGAGCACACTCTCCAGACTGCCATGATTGCCCACGCCCTCGCCCTCATCCGGCAAGACATCTTTCATGAGCCGACAGATCCCGAGCACTGTGCCATGCTCGCCCTCTACCATGATGCTAGCGAAGTCTTCACCGGCGACCTTCCGACACCAGTGAAATACTTCACCCCCGGCCTCCACGAAAAGTATGAGGAGATCGAGACAGAAGCCAGGAAGAAACTCCTCGCGACGCTCCCCGAAGAACTGCAGGAAAGCTACGCATCCTATCTCGTCACCCTTGAGCAGGATCCCCTCTGGCCCCTTGCCAAAGCCGCCGATACCCTCTCCGCCTTCCTGAAATGCGCCGAAGAAGTCCGCGATGGAAATCCGGAATTTCAAGAAGCCTATCGCACGACACGAAAAAAACTCGAAGACCTTCATATGAAAGAAGTCGACTGGTTTCTTGCTCGTTTCGCCAAGAGCTTCGAGAAGACGCTGGATCAACTGAATCAGAATCAGTAAGAGCAGCCCCTTGTGGGCGGCTCTTTTTTTGTTGTGGCAGATTGGAAGACGAAGAGGCGAAGAGACTGAGAGACTGGAAGACGATAGACTGGAAGACGATAGACTTGGAGACTGTGGGGGCGGATGAGAGATATCAGAGGTCAGACTGAGAGAGGACACGTTGGTGCGTCATCTGGAAATCTGCAATCTGAAGTCTTTATTTTTAATGTCTTCCTGTCTCTGCGTCTGACGTCTTCAAGTCTAATGTCTCTAAGTCTCTAAGTCTCCAAGTCTCCAAGTCTCCAAGTCTCCAAGTCTCTTAGTCTCAAGGTCTCCAAGCTCTCAAGCATGCGTTATTGTCATGGATGCATGGATTTCTATAGAGATTTGTAAAAATATGATTTAATACTTTACTAACGGGGGGGTAATGATATCCTAATGGCATGAAAAGGAGTTTATTTTTACTTTTATCATGATAATATCCGGGAGGGATAGGTATGAAGAAAGAAACAAAGAAACTCATTGCCGCTGGTATCGTGATGGCACTCAGCTGCGGCGCGTGGGGAAGCGTATCTGCGCAGGCGGGAGTTACGGCTAATGGTACAACAGAAAACATTAACGGTAAAAATGTAGAATTACAGAAAACAGTTTCTTTGGGCTCATCAAACTACAAAACATCAATGTATGTTACAAATAATGGTAAAATTGAGGTAAAATCTGATAAACTTAGTTTTAAAGCAATTAAGGCAGGCTCTGATTCCAACGGGCAATATTATTTTGCTGGATGGTTAGACGGAAATGGAACCATTGATATAAATACGAAAGAGCTTTATGTTGGCAGCAAAGAGGTGGGGGCTGATCGTGGCTTTCAGATGAAGAATGCCGGTAATACATTGAATATCATTGCCGATAAGATTATTTCTTACACGGGAGATGGCTTTATCAATGCGCAGGGAGATCCAGGGACATCGGTGGCCAATATAGGTACAGCGGATCATCGTGTCGGTTATTTCGAAGCACATACCACTTTCGGCAAGGATGATTACGGCGTAGCCATTCTGCAGGCCAATGAAGGGAATACGGTCAATCTCTATGCGGATACAGCGATCCTGGATGGCTCTACCAATAAAAAGGGCGGCGTCATTGGTACAGGTGGCTTCGGAACGGTCAATGTGTATACAAAAGACTTGACCATTGATGGGAACATCTGCGGTAGCTATGGCGGAATGGATACTCCTGGTGAAAGAGCTTTATTAAAGATCGTGACAGACACCTTACATATGAAAGGCGATGTGAATATTGGCTCTGCTGGTTTAAAATACAGCAATTTCTCAAGAAACACAGTAGTCGATATCACAGCCAATACATCCGCTGTGATTGACGGGAATATCGATGTTCGCGGTAATCAAAGTAAGGATACTAAGGAGACTAAGAAGCTTGATAATGCAAACGATTCCAGTACATTGAATATCACTTTCAATGGTGACTCCAAGATTACTGGTGATATCAATGTGGCCGGTTCAGAGAATGACAAAGCAACACAGGATGTGACGGTCAATCTGGGCGGCAAGGGGGATATGACTGCGTCTAAAGGCGTATATAATGTCAATAACAATGCCAATGTGAACTTTACCGGCGGCCAGTGGGCGATCAATGAATGGAATACCGAAGAAGGAAAAGATGCAGGCAATGCGGCTGTAAAATCCGGGGCTTCTGTCGATGTCAATGGGGCATCTATGACAGTGGGAAAACTGGGAATAGATGGTACGCTGAATTTGAAATCCAAAGACGGTAATGCGGCGAAAATTTCTGCTGAAAAGCTGGAAGGTAAAAATGGTACCGTGACAACCGACAGCCTTGAGAATAAGATTCAGGCAGAAACCAGTGAGGCGACTGGTCTGACGGTCAAAGGAAATGGGGATATTGCAGACCAGATCGCTGCGGATGCCTCGAAGGCTAAGGCACTGGCGAATGTGGTCACCAGCGGCAACGGTGATGATGCGAAGTCCGCAGCCTCTAACCTTGAAGCCGATGCAGGTGTGATCAGCGGTGGTTTCCGTGCTGCAGTGAATGCAGATGGCGGCATCGAAAAGCTCACGGAGTTCGTGAATACATCCAACCAGGCGGTCAGCAGCATGACAAACCTTTCCCTCATGACCTGGCGTCAGGAAAACAATGACATGAATAAGCGTCTCGGCGAAGTGCGTTCGAGCGAAGGCAGCCAGGGCATCTGGGCTCGTATGGCGCGCGGCCAGTCTAAGTATGGACCGCAGGGCATCAAGAACCAGTACAACTACTACCAGCTCGGCTATGACAGCAAGATTTCCGATGACTGGATCCTGGGCGGTGCCTTCACCTATACCGATGGGGACAGCAGCTATACCAATGGCAGCGGTACGAATAAGCACACCGGCTTTGCCGTATACGGCAGCAACCTTCGAGATGACGGCAGTTTCATCGACCTCATTGCGAAGTATGCACACATGAAGAATGACTTCGACGTGAATGGCGGTGTAGGCAGCGGCGACTACAGCACGAATGGCCTCTCCTTCTCCGCGGAATACGGCAAGCGTTTCCATCAGGAAGGCTACTGGATCGAACCGCAGGCGGAACTGACCTACGGCAGAGTCTCCTCGGCAGACTTCACAACGAAGAATGGGGCATCCGTCCATCAGGACAGCATGGACAGCCTCGTAGGCCGTCTCGGCTTCTCGCTCGGCAAGGATATCAAGCAGGGCAATGTATACGTCCGTGCGTCCTACCTCTATGATTTCCAGGGCGACACCTCCGTGACGATGTCTAAGGGCGGAGCAGCGACCTCCTTCAAGACCGACCTCGGCGGCGGCTGGTGGGAATTCGGCGTCGGCACGAATCTTGACCTCGGCCATGATACCCATTTCTATCTGGATGTAGAAACCACCGCAGGCGGCGATGTCGATACGCCGTGGCAGTGGAATGCAGGCGTTCGCTACTCCTTCTAAAGAAAGAGCGGATGCGTCGGCAATCAGTGAATAGCAAAAAAGAGCCTACTGAGGATGTTTTCTTCAGTAGGCTTTTTTGTATAGAGAAATCAGATGTCAGACTGAGAGAGGACACGTTGGTGCGTAATCTGAAATCTGAAGTCTAAAGTCTTACTGAGCAGCCAATGTTTATACTGCGTGTAACAGAATGAGTTCTTGCAAATGGCAGACAAGGGGGGTGGAGTGTTATAATAGTAATAAGTATCAGTAAAAAGCGATCTAAATGGCGGGGACTGAGAGAGCAGGAGACATGAGGTATCTGAAGTTTCCCCGTCTAGTTCCATTTAGTCTCTCAGTCTGGTAGCTGACATCTGACGTCTAACATCTCAAATACCAAAGGAGCAAATCATACATGAAAATACTTGTTACCGGCGGAGCCGGATTCATCGGTTCCCACTTGATGCGGACACTCGAAGCAGCAGGTCATGAAGCCATCGCACTGGACAATCTCTCCACCGGTCTTCGTGAGAACCTGCTCCCGCATATGAAGCTCATCGTCATGGATGTCCATGACAAGGCCGTCGAAGACATTTTCCGGAAAGAGCATTTCGACGCCGTCGTGCATCTTGCAGCGCAGACCCTTGTCTCCGATTCCATGACCGATCCCGAGCGCGACATGCATGAGAACATCGCCGGCACGGTCCGTATCCTCGAGTGCTGCCGGAAATACGGCGTCAAGCGTATCATCTTCTCCTCCTCCGCAGCGACCTATGGGGATGTGGCCGATAGCGCGCTCCCGATTTCCGAGACCCTGCCGCAGCAGCCGCTTTCCTTTTACGGCCTCACCAAAAAGACAGCCGAGAATTATCTCGAGCTCTACCGCCTCGCCTATGGCATAGACTATGTCATTCTCCGCTTTGCCAATGTCTACGGCGAACGGCAAGGCGACGGCGGAGAAGGCGGCGTCATTAGCATCTTTGCGAAACGCATGGCAGAAGGGAAGGGCATCACCATTTTCGGCGATGGAGATCAGACCCGCGACTTCGTCTACGCCGGTGATATCGCAGACGGCATCCTTGATGCGCTCACGACCGAAGCGGCCAATACCGCCTACAACCTCAGCACTTCCGAGGAAACCAGTCTGAAAGAACTGGTAGCCATCCTCTCCAAAGTATCTGGCAAAGAGATCGTCCCCGCCTACGATAAACCCAGAGAGGGCGACATCTACCGTTCCTCCCTGAACAACGCCAAAGCCAAATGCAATCTCCGATGGGAGCCTAAGATATCCCTCGAAGAAGGACTCCGGCGCACCTACGAAGACTTCGCTAAAAGAGAAGGCAAATACTAAGCCGTCGGCAGTATGAAAGCAAATGTTAGACAGTCCTTGGCGAGTAGGCCCTTGGAGAAGGGCCGCGCCAAAGGCGCAGGATAGAGTGCCTCGGAGAGGCACAATTCGCCGCAGCGGCATGAAAGCCGATGTGAGATCATCATCATCTCACATCACCGCCATTTGCAGAATACCGATTTCCAACAATTTCCTTCTCCTGCCATGCAGAAATTCGAAAGCTGACGCTTTCGTCTATCCCGGCCTTTGGCCGCGCCCTTCTCCAAGGGCGAACGCGTCTGACGATAGTTGCATATAGTCGGGAGCGGGTTAGCATGACAACAGCGCAGGATACAATCCTATAGGCGGCGTGAAAGCCTATGTGAGATAATCCCCAGCGAGTAGGCCCTTTTCCAAGGGTGGTCGCATGTGAGAATTGCCAAATATTTCACAAAATGAGGATATCAGTTATGTTCATTCGTCAAAATCCCCTCCTGAAAAACCGTGCGAGTGAGATGCGGGGCCACATGACGCCGCAGGAGACGCTCCTCTGGAATTATTGTCTGAAGCGCCTTCCTGTGCAGATCTACCGCCAATATGTCATAGAAAGCTACATCGTCGATTTCTTCTGCAGGAAAGCACGGCTCGTCATCGAAGTCGACGGCGCACAGCACCATTCCATGGAAGGCATGAAATACGACGAAAAGCGCAGCAGCCGCATAGAGAAATACGACATTCTCGTCATCCGCTTCTCAAACCTTGACATCGATCACAACCTCGAAAACGTGGGGCAGTACATAGAAAATATCATTCGGGAACGCCTGCAATCGCCGGAAACAGAATCCGAACCATAAACCGTAAGACGTGACAAGTGAGCTAGTCTCAATTAACCAGTCCCCTAGAGCCGGTGCAGGATAAGGGCTTCCCTTTTGGGAGGTAAGAAAGAACGCATCACACATCTGGATGATGCGTTCTTTTTGCGTGCAGAAAAGAAGCAGGAAGCCGGTTTGGGGAGAGGAAAAATGAAAATAGGGAATTGTCAACGTTGAATAAAGTCGAAAGTTGTTATATGATATGTATGTTAACTTTACGGATTTATGGGTATAACAATCGAGGCGATGAAGATGATCAGAGGAGAAGCAGCACTGGCCGGTGGAAGCCGGACGAAGGAGATGGTGCTCTTTGGTTTGTTTACAGCACTGATCGCGATCGGGGCGTTTATCAAGATCCCGGTGCCGGTGTGTCCGTTTACGCTGCAGCTTTTGTTTACGACGCTGGCGGGGCTTATCCTGGGGAGCCGAAACGGGGCTTGCTCGGTGGGGCTATATGTGCTTTTGGGGCTCGCTGGGGTGCCGGTCTTTACAGAGGGCGGCGGGCCTTCGTATATTTTCCAGCCGACGTTTGGATACCTCATCGGGTTCATCGCGGGTGCATGGCTGACGGGTTGGATCTCAGAGAGGAGCGGGGACTTCTCTTTCGGAAAGACTCTTTTTGCCAATCTGGCGGGGCTCCTGGTGGTGTATCTTTTCGGGATGGTGTATGTGTACATCATCAATAATTTCTACTTGGGCACGCCGATCGGGGTCTGGCCGGTGGTGCTGTACTGCTTCGTGCTGGCGGTGCCGGGGGATATCTGCTTGTGCATTCTGGCTGCGATGCTGGCGTCGCGGCTGAAGAGGGCGATCGGAAAATAGCGGAGGGATCCCTTCTGCATTTTCAGACGCCGTGTGAAGGTGAGGCGCAAGGGAAGGGAGCAGCGCAAGCTGCATGGCTCTCGTCCAATGCCGCACATGATATTTTCTTTCGCGCAGGATGATGAATGGCGTTTGGGTATACATGGTCAATGGTGAAGGGATAAACCCGTCACGTTTTATACGAAGGAAGGCATAGCAATGAGCAAGGGACTTTTTATCACGGGGACGGATACGGATATCGGGAAGACCTATGTGACGGCGCTTCTGGTAAAGACGATGCGTCAGAATGGGTATGATACAGGCTACTACAAGGCGGCGATCAGCGGCGCACCGACGGTCGCTGCATCGGATGCGGGCTTTGTGAATGAGTTCGCGGGGATCCATGAACCGGAGGATATGCTCTTGTCGTATCTCTATCAGCATGCGGTGTCGCCGCATCTGGCGGCGCGTCTCGAGGGGCATCCGCTGGAGAAGGATGTGATCCTTGCGGCGTGGAAGCGGGTGACGGAGGCGTATCCGTATGTGACGATGGAAGGGTCCGGCGGCATCGTGTGTCCGATCCGCCACGATGAGAAGGCGGTGTACTATCTGTCGGATATCATTTCTTGGCTGCATTTGCCGGTGCTTGTTATCGCGGATGCGGGGCTGGGGACGATCAATCATGTGGTAACGACGTGCGAATATATCACCCATAGAAATATTCCGATCCGGGGCATCATCCTGAACAACTGGAAGGGCGGCGTGATGGAAGAGGATAATGTGAAGATGATCGAGGAGATCACGGGGGTCCCTGTCATTGCGAAGGTGGCGAAGGGGGATGAGATCCTCCATTGCGATCCGAAGGTGCTGGAAGGATTGTATCAAGAGGTGTGATGGATAGTTTGCGGCAGACAGTGGCAAAGGTGGCATTGTCCGACATGGGTTTTATACCGCTCGTGGGATCCATCCTGCGCCTTTGGCGCGGCCCTTCTCTAAGGGCCTGCTCAGATGGAGGAAAACCCAAAAACCATAAACCGTACACACGATTTCCAAACAACCAACAACAAAGTAAAAGGAGAGAAGTCTGATGAGTGAAATCAACTGGGAAGCGGAGGATGCGAAGTATATCTGGCACCCGGCCATGCAGATGAAGGATAATGAGGTATTTCCGCCGGTGGTGATCGACCATGCGAAGGGGTGCTATCTGTATGACACGCATGGCAAGGCGTACCTGGATATCATTTCTTCATGGTGGTGCAATCTTCTGGGGCATGCGAATCCGGAGATCAATGCGGCGCTGAAGCAGCAGGTGGATGAACTGGAGCATGTCATTTTCACAAATTTCACGCACAAGCCGGCGATCGAGCTGGCTCGTGAGCTGTCGGAGCTTTTGCCGGCGGGGCTCACAAAGTTCACCTTCCATGATAATGGGTCGTCTGCGGTCGAGGCGGCGCTGAAGATGGCATTCCAGTATCAGTATCAGACAGGACATCCGGAGAGGACGCGCTTCATGTGCCTGCCGGAGTCGTATCACGGGGAGACGATCGGGGCACTCTCGGTCGGCTCGATGGATCTGTATGCGAAGATCTTCCACCCGATGCTGATGAATAATATTCATTTCAAAGGACTGGACTGTTACCGCTGTCCATACGGCAAGACGAGAGAGACGTGCGGCGTGGAGTGCTTCGAGGACGCAGAGGCGGCCTTTAAGAAATATGGAAAGGAAACCGTGGCGTGCATCGTGGAGCCGATCCTGCAGGGCGCGGCCGGCATGCGTATCTATCCGGCGGAGTATCTCCGAAAGCTTCGAAAGCTCTGCGATGAGTACGGCGTGCTCCTGATCGATGATGAGATCGCAGCGGGCTTTGGCCGCACGGGCAAGCTCTTTGCGATCGAGCATGCGGGTGTGTCCCCGGATATCCTCTGCACGTCGAAGGGACTGACGGCAGGCTATATGCCGATGTCCATCACCATCACGACAGACAAAGTGTATGATGCCTTCTATGATGATTTCGGCACGCACAAGGCCTTCGTCCACAGCCATACCTATGCAGGAAATCCGATGGGCTGCGCCATCGCGCTTACTGTCCTCAAGATCATGAAGCGTGACCATATCCTCACGAAGGTGAATGAGAATGGGAAGTACCTGCATGAAAAGCTGATGCAGGCTCTTGGCAGTCACAAGAATGTCGGAGAGATCCGCCATATCGGGCTCATTCATGCGATCGAGCTGGTCGAGGATCCGAAGACGAAGAAGGCTTTCGATCCTTCGCGCCGTATCGGCTGGCATATTTTCAGAAAGGCCATGGATCTGGGGCTTGTGCTTCGCCCGATGGGGGATATCATTTATTTCAATCCGCCGCTCAATATCACAAGAGAAGATCTGGATAAGGGTGTCGCGCTCTGCAAAGAGGCCGTCGAGAGTGTGCTGGGGAAGTAGGGACTGGTGACTAGTGACTGGTCGTCAGAAATCAGACAAGGAGCATAAAAAGACCCGTGATTCTCAAACGAGGGAATCACGGGTCTTTTTGTGCTTGAAGTCTAAAGTCTAGTCTATCAGAATTCTTCCACCAGCTTGTAGCCTTTGCCTTTGAGGAAGGCTTCGGTCTCGGACTCGGTGGTGCTGAAGACGGCGATCGGGGAGCTGGTCGCACGGTCGAAGGAAATATAGAGGTAGCGGATCATGACATTGGCTGCCTGAAGGTCGCCTAAAATGCGGTCGAGAGCGCCCGGCTTGTCCGAGCCCATATCGACGGCGATGACGAGGTCGACGCGGCACTGGTAGCCTTCCTTTTCCAGGGTCAAGACGGCTTCTTCCGGTTTATCTACGATGAGGCGGACGATGCCGAATTCTGCGCTGTCATTGGCGAGCATGGTGTAAATATTGATGTTCTCCTTCGCAAGAATGGATGTCATGCGGGAGAGGGCGCCCTTACGGTTCGCCGTGAAGATGGATACCTGTTGTAACATGATGGACCTCCTTGGATGGGTGAATGTATCTTTATATTGTAGCATAGGAGTGGGAAATTAGGAATGGGATTCGGGTTCAAGGTTCAGGGTTCAAGGTTGTGGTGGCGGCTTCGCCACACATATATAATGCGGCGAAGCCGCTGCCATAATCCTGAACCACGAAGTTTGAAAGCAGGGATGAGTGGCTAGGGATGAGGTGTCGCAAGTGACTAGTGACTGGCATGCCAGCTCATGGCATCGCCATTATTTATGCTTCGCGGCGCATTTCGTCATCCT
>OLSX01002110.1_pt1 | contig 18096 bp, 10 predicted proteins | sample 1673141 | NCBI WGS metagenome assembly OLSX01 (sample SAMEA3136759, study PRJEB25190) | human gut metagenome | biome: human gut; feature: human-associated habitat; material: faeces | place: Austria | collected 2013
GAGATACATGCCCGCCGAAATCTCGACCCCCCGTGACTTCAGCCACAGGCAATACAGCGCGACCCAAACCTCGGCCGTCACCAGGAGCCCAAGGAGGTTGTGACGGTAGAAGCGAACGACCCCCTCGGTCGAGTCGAACCTCTTCGACATGACGAGCGCCCCCGTGAGGAAGAAGAACACGGGCACGCCCAGGCGACCCACAAAGTGAAGCACCGAGTAGGACAGCGAGCCAGAGGAGCCGTAGGCCAACTCGACGCAGTGGCACAGCAGCACACAGAGAATCGCGAAGACACGGAGGATGTCATAGAGGGGCCCGCGTCTCCGAGGAGAAGCGGAACACGTTGTGGAATCCATTCTCACCAGCCTCTTCTGGACGGACTGTCGCGTACAGAGGAAGAGTATACAAGCCTCAGCGCTCGATTTACTTTCATTTACGCAGCCCATAGCCCCGTATCAGCATCGGCATGGCTTCGGCGTGAAGTCGATTCGGCACATCGCGCAACAGTACGGCGGCGAGGTGACGATCCGCACCAACGACCACTGGTTCGTACTCACCGTGCTGCTTCCCCGCCAGACCGGCCTGATGACCATGTGAGGATGGCGTCCATGTGAGGATTGCGAGCCGGCAATGCGAAGGCTAACGATCTGCAGCTTTCGCCCGCGGTAGATGCCAAGCGGCAAGCGGCTTGGCCAGACGGGAGGCGGTGAACGCGCTGACGGCCACCGCAAGGCCGATTGGCACGAACAGGTTAATCGGAGCGTCGGCCAACTCCATCACCAGGCAAATCGCCATCAACGGCGCCTGCTGCGAGGCGGCAAGCAGCGCGCATGCACCCAGCAGCGCATACATGCCGATCGAATTCGTGTGGAACACCTGCATCCAAAGAATGCCCAGAATCGCGCCTCCGGAAGCGCCCAATGCGATGCCCGGCTGCAACACGCCACCGGAAGCGCCGGAACGAATCGTCATCAACGTGACGATCGCCTTGGCCACGAAAGACAGCAGCAACACCGGAATAACGGCCAGATCGGCCTTCGAGGAGAAGCTCAGCTGCGCGGTGGCGCGGCCATTGCCCATCACCTGCGGCACGGCGATCGCCACAACGCCCGTCAGCAGGCCGGCAAGCGGCATCATCCACAGAATGCCCGCTCCGGACGGCTTGTTTTTCTCCGCCCACTGGGAGCCGCGGCGGAACAGCGCGCCGGCGACGCCAAGCATCAGGCCGGCAATCAGCGCGAACACCATGTAGTCGGGGGTAAACAGGCCATTCGCCTTGCCGATCAAATAGAACGTGTGCGTGCCCTTGACCAGGCTCGCCACCCATGAGGCGAACGCCGAGCAGGCGAACGCGAGCGTGACCGTCTCGAGCGTCACGTCGGCGAGCAGGATCTCCACCGCGAAGAACGTGCCGGCAAGCGGCGCGTTGTAGACTCCCGCGAGACCGGCCGCGGCGGTAATGGCCACCAGCATACGCGTGTCCTTCGCGCCGAGACGCACCCAGCGGGCGAATCGCTGGCCGAACATCGCGCCAAGCTCGCGCGGAGCCACTTCGCGGCCGATCGACATGCCGGTACCGACGATAAAAATCTGCAGCAGCACATGTACGATGGTCTGCCAGACCGGCATCAGCGCACCACCGACGGCTTTCTTGACGGATGGCACTGTTGTGGTACGCGTGCGCAGCAGCCACCAGATCACGGCCGCGATGGAGGCGCCGACCGTCACGGAAATCGCACGACGGATGGCAGGCACGTTGAACGGGCCGGATTCATGCGCATTCTCGATGTATCCAAGCGCGAAACGTTCGACCTGGTACAGCATGAGCGTGAGCAGGCCCGCGGCCACACCAATCGCGATGCCGATAATGGCCACCGCAGCGATCAGCCCCGGAATACGTCCGATAGTCGGCTGCTGTTCCGTCTCGTCCTGCGACTGCTCCGACACCATTGCTTCTCTCACGTTGCGTGTACCTCGTCTCCAGTCCGTCTCATCGGTTCGTATTACCGCATCACCATCGTTCCACCCACGGCGGATTTATGCGCCAATATCCCCCACCAGAACATGAATTCCAATGTCAGTCACACAACCTGCGTCTGCATAGTGAACGGCCGATCAGGCTCGTCGTCCTCGGCAACAAGGCCGGCCACATCCGCCAAGCACCATAAGGCGTACAGCGGCAGATTCATCGGCGGCAAATATATTGGAATATATAGCATTCAAGACACAAGATGCGCAAAATAGACAATTTCAAATCGCCGTTTTTGCACAAAACAGATAATTTCCGCCACAGCCAAAGACAAGGAAATCAAACCTCCGCCACACCAGGGAAAGCGCAAATCCGCAATGTGAAACGCAGAAGAGTTACGTGCATGGCTCGCATGTTGAAAACATGAGCAACCATGAGCACCGGAGAAAGAATCCACCCGTAACACAACCGCCGCAGTCCGGAAATATTAGCGTCATGTTCCTGTTTTGCCGTTTTCATAAGCGTGATATCGATGGAATCGCAATATTCGTTCGGCTCATTCGAAGCATCAACGCAATACGGAAAAGAGAAGCCATGGCCAACATCAGCACAACCGCGCAAGCGATCCCGCAAACGCCGCCGCAAACCCCATCACACCCTTCGATGCCTATTTCCAGCACTGTCAAAGCCGTACCCCGCTCCGGCATCCGCGACGTGTTCGACCGCGCACTCGCCGGTGATGCGGATGAGCTGCGCGAAGGCCTGCGCCGGCTGCGCACATTCGCGGAACAGATATGAAAAGCCCGTCCAGGGAAAAGGGAAGACCTGGACGGGCACAAGGAAGGGAAGAGAGGAATCAGTGCAGACTTACTTGGCGGCCTCCTTCTTGTCGTCGCTCTTCGGCATGACCCAGAACTTGAGCAGCGGATAGCTGACGATCACGGCGAGCAAGGTGTTGACCACGGATGCGATCGTGCCTGCGATGCCGGCGTTCATGCCCCATCCCTGGCACAGACCGGTCACGTAGCCCGGCAGCACAAGGTTCACCACCACGATGATCACGGCGAGGATCACATACTTCCAAGCGGCGTCCTTGAAGCTGGAGTCGGACTTGAAGACCCACTTCATCTGCACGAAGAAGTTCACCACCTGCGCAAGCACCTCGGCAAGCAGGAAGGTGAGGAATCCGCCCAGGCCGTTGCCCTTGGTGTCATAGTTGAAGATCAGGAAGTGGAACGGCTGCGTGAGCCCCAGGCCGGAGATGAAGATGGCGGTGCCGATCCACGTCACCACGAAACGGGTGATGGTGGAGATGTTCGACAGCACATTGAACAGGATGAACTCCCAGATATTGGGATGATCCTTGATCCACTGGCGAATCGGTCCGGCCTTCTTCTCGCCGGCAGCGGTTTCGGCCGGCTTCGCAGCATTGTTGTCAGTCATGGTTCAGCTCCTTTGCAGTGCGCTTGTTGGCGGATTGGTTGCGGAAGAAGCCGGCGATCACGCCGCCCAATCCGCGGAAGGTATGCCCGTTGGCGATGTTCACGATGGCGTCGACCATCGCCGAGTCGACCATGCCTTGGGTCATCTTGCTCATGGCGCGAGGCGGCATGTTCAGGATGAACAGGGTGTTCAAATCCGGCGAGCCGGTCTTCTGGCGGATCTTCGCTTCGCGCTTGGTCAGCGTCTTGGCGACGGTACGCGCCACGAAGCCCTTGGAATCCACCCACGACATGATCGGATCGTTGACGCCGAACGTCGTCGGCTTGCCGGGGGCAAGCACCTCATGGCCGAACAGCACTGCCATTTCGGCGTCGGTCACGTCCTTGACCCGGCCGGTCAGATAGTGGCCAAGCGCAGGATCGGCGGCGCAATCGGCGGTCGTGCAATCGCCGGCCACGGTGTGAGGAATCGTAAGCGGCAAATGCTCCGCATTGTCGCCGACCAGCAGCGTCCATTCGCCGCTTTCCGTCTTCCATGCATTGGCGGCAACATCGAAATGGCGGAACGTGTAGCGGTCGAAATCGATATGCACACTCTTGCTTTCATGCGCTGCCAGCTCGACCTTGACGAAGCCCTTCAGCTCGCGGTCGGGATGGAGCACGCCGCCCTGCGGCGCGCGCACATACAACTGGGCCACGGTGGAGCCGGCGACATCGGAATCATTGGTGACGACGAAATCCACGCCGGTCGCGGTGGCGGTGATCGCGCTGTACGTGAACGTGGAGTAGCTCAGACCGTAGCCGAACGGGAAACGTACGGGCACGCCCACGGTCTCGTAATAGCGGTAGCCGACGAACGGGCCCTCGCGGTAGATCGCGTCACGCCCGATGGCCGGATACCAGCCGGAGCTTGGGCAATCCTCGTATTGCATCGGCCAGGTTTCGGCCAAATGTCCGGATGGGTTGACTTCGCCGGTCAGCGCGCGCACGGTGGCGGACGCGCCGGCCTGGCCGGACAATCCTACGTACAGCATGGCCGCAACATCGTTGAACCACGGCAATTCCACCGGGGAACCGGCGACGAGCACGATCACCACCGGTTTGCCGGTCTTCGCCAACGCCGTTACGAGATCGTTCTGCGCCTGCGGAATCGCCATGGTGGACCGGTCGAGGCCTTCGGATTCGCTGCGTTCGTCGAGGCCAACGACGGCCAGCACCACATCCACGGCGTCCTTCTTGGCGAGCGCGACGGCGTCGGTCAGCAGCACCTCATCCGGCTGGCCTTGGCGGTCATAGCCCTGCTCGTAGCCGGCCAATACCAGTCCTTCGGCGTTCTTGACCTCGTCGAGGATGTTCTCCTCCTTGGTGGCGTTCACCTTGGATGAGCCGGAGCCCTGATAGCGTGCGGTCGCGGCCATATCTCCGATGACGGCCACGCGGGTGCCCGGTTTGAGCGGCAGCGTGGTGGCGTCGTTCTTCAGCAGCACGCTGGAATGTTCCGCGACCGTTCTGGCGATATCATGGTGCGCCTTCGCGATGTCGTCCGACAGCAGATCGTCGCGGCCGACGCCGACGAGCTTGGTCGCCGCCGCGATTTTGGCGACTTCCGCGGCACGCTTGTTGATGTCCGCCTCGGCGAGCGTGCCCGCTTTGACCGCACCTTCCAGCTCGCGCACGGAGGTGAAACCTGGCGACGGCATTTCCAGCGAGCCGCCGGCTTTGACGGCTGCGACTGCGGAGTTGGAGCCGCCCCAATCGGAGACGACCATGCCGTCGAAGCCCCATTCGTCGCGCAGGATCTCCTGCAGCAGATGCTTGTTTTCGTGGGCGTAGACGCCGTTGACCTCGTTGTAGGAGGTCATGATGCTCATCGGCTTGGCCTCGCGCACGGCGATTTCAAAACCGGTCAGATACAATTCGCGCATGGTACGTTCGTCCACCACGGAGTTGCTGGCCTGGCGGCGCAGCTCCTGGCTGTTGACCGCGAAATGCTTCGGGCATGCGGAGACGCCGTTGCTCTGGATGCCGCGAATGAGGCCGGCGGCCATACGGCCGGCGACGATCGGATCTTCCGAATAGTACTCGAAGTTGCGTCCGCACAGCGGGTTGCGTTTGATATTCATGCCCGGTCCAAGCAACACGTTCACGTCGAGATCGTGAGCTTCCTTGCCGAGCGCCTCGCCCATCTCTTCGGCGAGCGCCGGATCCCAGGTGTTGGCCACGGTGCAGGCGGTCGGGAAGCAGGTGGCCGGCTTGGATGCGCCGATGCCGAGGTGGTCGCCTTCGCCAAGCTGCCTGCGCACGCCGTGTGGGCCGTCGCTCATGACGAAGCCGGGAATGTCGGCGCGATCGTTGCCGCGCGAATCCCATTCGGATCCGCCGGACAGCATCGCCGCCTTTTCAACGATCGAAAGATCTTCAAGTTCCATGGGTTCTCCCTCGCACTAGGTGTTGCCAAAACCTGCTTTGCCGAGCCTGCCCTGTCCGCTCCGCCCGGCTGCGCTGTTTTCTTGCGATTTCCCGCTGCCGTACCGCGCTGCATCGCACCGTGCCGCACGCGGGATTTCGCCGCTAGTTTGATTGAACCAGCTTTTGCGATGCCGTCACCGCCGTATTACACAACCTGTCGTTTTGCTCGCACAATCGGCATATGGGCGCGGTGAAGAGGGTATGCGGTGGCGCAGAACGCGCATAAAATCGCATCGTTCCATTTTGCAATCGATAGCAAGCGTTTCGATATGCGCATATCGTTGCAATTTCAAGCGACTCGCCGATATTGATACCTTTTTGCGCAAGCGCTATCATACTTAACGAAAGTAAGTTTTGCTAACTTTTCTTCAATGCGGAACATGCTTTGATCACTCAACGCGGAGAACGATGTTTCGCAGCGCACAGAAAGGATAATGAGATGCGCGACCAGCAAAGCAGCGACACGAGCATCGCCCTGGACGCCAATACGGACGTCCAGCAGGAGGCCGATAAACCGGCAGTCAAGTGGAGGTACCTCTTCGGCTTCCTCGCCTGGACCGTGCTTAACGCCATCGCCTTCTACATGACCGCCTCCATCATGATTCCGCAGAGGCTCAAGGACATCGGCGTGGCCAACCCTGACGCCACCCTCGGCGCCATCAACGCGGCCGGCGCAATCCTGTCCATCTTCTACGCCGTGTTCATCGGCGCCTTCTCCGACAGGACTCGTTCCCGCTTCGGCCGCCGTACCCCGTGGATCCTCGGCGGCGCAGTGCTGTACGGCGTGGCCATCTGGGTCATCAGTCTGCCGACTTCCGGTCTGACCATCGGCATCGCCTACTGCATCGGCCTCATCGGCCTGAACGCGGTGCAGGCGCCGCTGCTGACCATCATCTCCGATCGCGTGCCTGAAGACTTCCGTGCTACCGCATCCGCAGCCGTCGGTGGCGGCGGGGTCGCCGGCCAAGCCATCGGCATGCTCATCGCTTCCCTGTTCATCAACCATGTCGAAATCGGCTTCATCGTGGCGGCTGTGTTCGCACTGCTTTCCGGCGTGCTGAGCATCATCATCTTCCCCCGCGAGCCTTCGAACGTCGACATGCCGCGCGAAGAGACCAGCGTCGGACAGATCCTCATCCACACGCTCACGCCGCCGACCAAGGGTGCAAGCGACTTCTGGAAGGCATTCATCTGCCGTACCTGCCTGATCGTCGCCTACCAGATGATCACCTCGTACCAGCTGTACATCCTGCAGGACCACATCGGCCTGAGCAACACCGACGCGGCGAAGGCCATCTCCGTCATGGCCATCATCACCATGATCGTCTCGTTCATCGCAGCAATCATCTCCGGCCCGCTGTCTGACGCCATCAAGCGCCGTAAGCCGCCGATCCTCGTGGCCTGCATCCTGTACGCCATCGGTATCGCCATGCCGTGGTTCATCCCCAGCGTCGCTGGCATGTTCCTGTTCGCCGGCATCGCGGGCTTCGGCTACGGCATGTACAGCGCGGTCGATCAGGCACTGAACGTCGACGTACTGCCGAACAAGAAGGACGCGGGCAAGGATCTCGGCATCCTCAACATCGCGACCTGCGCCGGCCAGGCCATCGGCTCGTTCGTCACGTCCAGCATCGTCACGATGACCCACAACTACAATCTCGTGTTCCCCACCGCCATCGTCATCGCACTGTGCGCTGGCGCGTCGGTCTTGACCATCAAGCGCATCAAGTAATTCAAACGGGACCGTACCGTCGCATATGATGACACGGTCCCAATCCAGTTCTCCCGATTTTTCCCACACTCAAAGGAGCCCCACATGGTAGACAGCACACTGTTCTCGCTGGCCACGCTCAACGCCCATCCGGCAATGAATCCGGATTCGGTGATCCAGGGCGATCATTGGCGCATCGGCCTCATCACGGACGCGCTCGTCCGTTTCGAATGGTCCGACAGCGGCCGTTTCGTGGATGACGCCACGCAGATGGCGATGGTCCGTGATTTCGGCGAAAAGCCTGAATTCACCGTCACCGAACGTAATGGCTGGCTGGAAATCGACACCCCGTCGCTGCATATCTCCTACAACCAGCGCAAGTTCTCTCCGGAAGGCCTGTACGCAACCGTCAAGCACGTCAACGCCATCGAAAACACTTGGCATTACGGCGACGTGCAGCGCAGGAACCTCGGCGGCACCTACCGTACGCTCGACGAGGCGAACGGCCGCATCCCCGTCGATCCGGGCGTCAACAGCACCGACGGTTGGGCGATCATCGACGATTCCAAGTCGAACGTCATCCGCGAAACCGCCGAAGTGAACGGCAACCACAACGATTTCGGCACGTGGGTGACCCCGAAGGAAGAGCCGACCACCGACCTGTACCTGTTCGGCTACGGCCACCGCTACCGTGAGGCCGTGCACGCCCTGTACCGCCTGACCGGCCCGACCCCGCTGCTGCCGCGCTTCGTGCTGGGCAACTGGTGGAGCCGCTACCACCGCTATACCGAAACCGAATACCGTCAGCTCGTCGAACGTTTCGAAAAGGAAGGCATCCCGTTCACCACGGCCGTCATCGATATGGACTGGCACCTGGTTGACGACGTCGACCCGAAGTACGGCTCCGGCTGGACCGGCTACACGTGGAACAAGGACTTCTTCCCGGATCCGAAGCGCTTCCTCAACTGGCTGCACGAGCATGGCATGAAGGCCACGCTCAACGTCCACCCGAGGGACGGCGTGCGCGCGTTCGAAGAGCTGTATCCGCAGGTCGCCAAGGCCATGAACATCGATCCGGAAAGCGGCGAGGCCGTGCAGTTCGACCTGACCGATCCGAAGTTCATGGAGGTCTACTTCGACCAGCTCCACCACCCGATGGAGGAAGATGGCGTCGACTTCTGGTGGATTGACTGGCAGCAGGGCGGCCTGACGCGGCAGCCGGGCCTCGACCCGCTGTGGGGCCTGAACCACCTGCATTACCTCGATTCCGCCCGCAACGACGGCAGCGACTACAGCGAACGCAACCCGCGCCCGCTCACCTTCTCGCGTTACGCCGGCCCGGGCTCGCACCGCTACCCGATCGGCTTCTCCGGCGACACCGTCGTGACGTGGGAGTCGCTGAAGTTCCAGCCGGAATTCACCGCCTGCGCTTCCAACATCGGCTACGGCTGGTGGAGCCACGACATCGGCGGCCACATGTTCGGCTACCGTGACGAGGAGCTGGAGGTCCGCTGGTACCAGCTGGGCGCGTTCAGCCCGATCAACCGTCTGCATTCCACCGATTCGCCGTTCAACGGCAAGGAGCCGTGGAACTTCCACGGCGATGCGGAACGTGCGATGACGTCCGCGCTGCGCCTGCGCCATGCGATGATCCCGTACCTGTACACGATGAACCGTCGCGCCGCATTCGACAACGAGCCGCTCGTGCAGCCGCTGTACTGGGACTATCCGGAAATCGAAGCCGCATACAAGCTCACCGACGAATTCCGTTTCGGCACCGAGCTGCTGGTCGCGCCGATCGTCGATCCAGCCGAGCGTTCCGTGCAGCGTGCGAAGGCCGACGTGTGGCTGCCGCAGGGCGAATGGTTCGATTTCTTCGACGGTCGCCATTACACGTCTCGTCCGGCCGAAGGCCGCCGTCTGGAGGCTTGGCGCGATCTCGACCGCATGCCGGTGTTCGCTAAGTCCGGCGCGATCGTGCCGCTGCAGATGCCCACCGAGGGTGAGGCGCTCAACTCCGTGGCCAACCCGCGCGCACTGCAGGTAGTGGTGTTCCCGGGTGCCGAAAACAGCTTCACGCTGTGGGAGGATGACGGTGCCGCACAGAGCAAGGATCGTTGGGCATCCACCGAAATGGCGCTGCGTTTTGAGGGCGATTCCGCACAGTTCTCGATCGCCCCTGCGGAAGGTGCGACGGACGTCATTCCGGCTTCCCGCGATTGGACGGTCACGTTCCGTGGCATCGCTCCGGAAGCGATGCACGCCGTCCGCGCGACCGTCGACGGCTCTGCCGCCGCTCCGGAAGTCGCGTACGATGCGGAAACGCTGAGCCTGACCGTCACGCTGCGTGACGTGCCGACGAGCGCCGCAATCGCCATCGATTTCGCCGACGGCCTTGCCGTTGCGGACGATCCGGTTGAAGCCGACGCGTTCGCCGTGATGAAGGATGCGCAGATGCTGTACATGACCAAGGAGCACGCATACCGCGCGATCCGCGAGCTGGGCAAGGATGCGCTGCCGGCACTGAGCACGCTGGAGGATCTGCACGGCGTTGGCGCGCAGACCAAATACCAGTCCCACATGCCGCAGCCGGTCATCCAGGCCCTGGCCGAAGTGCTGACCCGCAACTGACCTCATCGCAATAATTCAAAATAAAACGCGTGCGCGTCCGGATGGTTTCCGCCCGGACGCACACGCGTTTTGTTTTATGTACGAAATTAGTATGACTCGACATTCCGCATAGATTCGAAGAAGAATCAATGACACGCCCATCGCAAATGCGATAATTCCATAATCACAACAGGCATGTTGCAGCTTCTCTCGCTTGAGAAAGGTAAAGCATTAAAACCCTAAAGTGGATCGGCGGTGTTCCACAACGTGGATATCTGGCGCAGGGCCTTGCCTGCGAACGGCGATCCGATGTGGTCGTTCTGGCCTTTCGGACAGGCGTGGATGTGCCGGAACCTGTTCGACGAGTACCTGTTCGACCGGGACAAGTCGTACCTCGCGCGCATCTGGCCGATTCTGAGGGAGAGCGCCCGGTTCTGCATGGATTTCCTGTCGGACACCGAACAGGGCCTCGCCCCTTCGCCGGCCACTTCTCCGGAAAACTGCTTCCTGGTCAACGGGAAGCCAACGTCCGTCGCGCAGGTAAGCGAGAACGCCACCGCCATCGTCCGCAACCTGCTCGACGACCTCATCCTTGCCGCGCAGGATATGGACGACCTCGATGGCGATGACGAAAGTCTGGTCCAGGAGGCAAGGATAGTCGTCAGGCAGTTGGCCGAACCGCAGATCGGTACGGACGGAAGGATCCTCGAATGGAACGACGAGTTCATCGAGGAGGATCCGCTCCACCGCCATCTGTCGCATCTATACGAGTTGCATCCAGGCACCGGCATCACCGCGAGAAGTTCGCGCTTGGAGAACGCGGCCCGCAAATCGCTTGAGACCAGGGGCGACGACGGCTTCGGCTGGAGCATCGTGTGGCGCATGATCATGTGGGCCAGGCTGCGTGACGCGGAACATGCCGAACGAATCATAGGCATGTTCCTGCGCCCGGTCGACGCCGACGCCGCGACCGGTCTGGTAGGAGGAGGCGTATACGACAGCGGCATGTGCGCGCATCCGCCATTCCAGATCGACGGCAACCTTGGATTCCCGGCCGCGCTGGCGGAAATGCTCCTGCAAAGCCACGACGGTCTGATCCGGATTCTTCCCGCCTTGCCGAAAGACTGGCATGAGGGACGTTTCCGTGGATTGAGGGCGAGAGGGGGCGTTTGCGTCGATGCGTCATGGACGGACGATGAGGTGAAATATACTTTGCGTTCGTCGGGGCCGACGGAAGTCACGGTGATTGTAGAAGGCGTCAATATGGCGCACGTCGTGGTATCTCCGGATAAGCCCCTTGATGGCACGGTACGGCGGAGATGATCGGATTCGCACAATATGAAGCGATCCCGTTCGCAGACTGCCATTTTTGTTTGCGGATGGGTCGTTTTCATTGAAAACGAAATTTCCGACATTGATGGCAATTACGCTTTCAAACATGATAAACTCGTTACTAAACACGTTTAGTTGCTGAATTTCCAAGGAGGTAGGTTTCCATGGCCACGATCAGGGAGATCGCGGAAAAGGCGGGCTTCTCCCAGGCGACCGTATCGAGAATACTCAATGACGACCCCTCGTTCTCGGTGAAGGAGGCCACCCGTCAGAAGATTCTGAGCACCAGCATTGAGATGGGGTACGAGAACGTCCCCCGCTACCAACGTGTCACCATTCCGCAAGACATCGCGTTGCTGAACAACTCCATCCACGACAAGGGGCTTCAGGACGCCTATTTTGACGAGCTTGAAGTTTCATTACGTCGCCATGCCAAGGACGAGCGCATGAAAGTGACGGAATACAACGATGTCAAATCCCTGATGAAGGACGCGTCCAAATACGCCGGATTCATCTCAATAGGTCCGGCGCCGTTCAAAAGGAACACGTTGAAGCGTCTGCACGCGGTCCTTCCGCATGGAGTGTTCATCGACATCAATCCCGCGCCGAACCTGTTCGATTCGGTGCAGCCGGATCTGGAGCAGACCATTCTGGACGCCTTGGACGAATTGATGGACGCCGGCAACAAGCGAATCGGGTTCATCGGAGGGTTCGGCAACATCATGGGCGACCATGAGTATCCCGAGGATCCGCGTGCGTTCGCGTTCCGCAACTGGACCGTCCGTCTCGGTCTTGACGTCGACGGCCTGGTGTTCGATGAGGGGCCTTTCACCGTGGAGAACGGCCGTGCCTTGGGAGAGAGGTTCGTGGCCGAATGTGGCGACAGGCTCCCGGATGCTCTGATTGTGGCGGCGGACCCCATCGCCGTAGGCGTCTTGCAGGCGTTCGCGGCGTCCGGCATTCTGGTTCCACGCGACATGCGACTGGTGAGCATCAACAACCAGGAGATCGCGAATTACACTTCGCCGACGCTTTCGTCGTATGACATCAACAAGGACGAATTGGCCAAGGCCGCGGTATTCATGCTGTCGGAGGCCATTTCCATGGGGCGCTCCGTCAACCAGCATATGAGGATTTCAACCAAGCTGGTCGCCCGGGACAGTTTCACCCCGAAAGCTAGGTAGGGTTTAAGAAGAAAGGGTTCGGTCCTCGTTGACACGCTTAATACGTGCTAACGAGGACCGAACCCTTTTGCATCTGTGAGGTGTTTTCGAAGGAAAGTCTGTCAAGCCCTGTTCCCGATATGGAAACGAGGGCACGGCACGGGGAAAACATGGAAGACGTGCCGTACCCTTTCAAGGCGCCGTCTCCGGTTTGATGTCAAGGTCCACCCTTGACGACGGCACCGTCCTTTCGCCATACGTTTCCGCGTATGGCGAAAGGAAAGCCAAGTCCCGGTTTTCGCCGGGGCGCGCCGGTCAGATCAGGTCGAGGTCGACGTCGAGGCTGATCGGCTGGTCCGCCGGGATATGGTACTGGGGGTGGACCGGGGACATCCAGGAGTCATCTCCTCCGACACCCATCTGCTCGGCAAGCACACGCAGGAACATGTGCTTCGGGGCGGGGAGCTCGTCCTGATGCTGGGCTTCCTCAAGCATGAAGCTGGAGTACGGCTGCAGGCTCATCGCGAACGGTTCGGCGCCTTCGGCGCGGCTTATGCGAAGGCCATGGCCCTTCTCGTCCGTGATCTCGGCCCAACGCACGTCCTCATGGTTGCCGGTTTCCTGCGGCATGAGATACGGGGCGTGGTCCTTGAACGCGTCGGTGCTCCACACACCGAGCTTGGCATGCTTGCGATCCTGGTAGGTCTCCTCCGGACCAGCGCCGAAGAAACGCAGGTTCGAGTACTGGACCGGAAGGGTCCATTCGATGCCGAACGCGGGGATGGTGGGCAGGTCGCCCGGCTCGCCCGGGTATTCGACGTGCAGATTCACTCGTCCGGTGGTGTCGGCGGTGTAACTGACGGCCACCTTGGTGCGCTGCGGGGTGGCGAGCTCGTACGTGTAGGAGGCCTTGACGGTGTCCTCGTCGATCTGTTCGATCTCGTTGCCGATGCAGCGGGCGTAACGGCCTGCTCCCAGCCACTGGGCGCGTTCGAAGCCGTGGCCTGCGCCGCGATCGTTGTCGGTCAGCGCGCGGAACGTGGTGACCGCCGGACGGCGCAGCACGAATTCTCGATTGTTGAACGTGTAGGAGACCAGTCCGCCTTGGGTGCGGGAAAGCAGTACCTCGCGGCCGGATCCCTGCACGCCGACGTTCCAACGGCCAACGGTGACGATGCCGTCGACCGGCTTCACCGGAGCAGAGGCCTTCTTGGAGCCGGCGACGACGGTCTGGCCGAATGCCAGCTCATAGCCGGCTACCGCCCAATTGGTCGCCTTGGCGAGACGCTGGGATACCTCCAGCACCAGTTCGGACGCGCCGTCGCGGTACAGATCCAACGGCCAGTCGACATCGAGCTTCTCCGTCGAACCGGCCGGCACGTCGAAACGGCGTTCGGACTGCCATACCGGTTCGCCATCCGCAAGGACACGCAACACGAACGTGTATTCGCCAGTGGAGGTGAACAGATTATCGTTCTTGATGGTCACGGAATCCTCGGCGACATCGATATGCACGTTGGAATACAGCTGCTTGACCTCCTGGGCCTTCGGCGTGGGCTTACGGTCCGCAAACACCAGGCCGTTGCCGGAGAACTCGTAGTCGCTCGGCCTGTCGCCGAAGTCGCCGCCATAGCGAAGGCTCGTGGTTCCATCGGGCTGGGTGGCGTAGATCGCCTGGTCGATGAAGTCCCAGATGAAGCCGCCCTGGTACTTCGGATAGCGTTCGAGCGCGGTGTATTCGTCCATGTTGCCGCACGAATTGCCCATGGCGTGCATGTACTCGCAGGAGATGTAAGGCTTCTGCGGATCATTCTTCAGGTATTCCTCGATGGCGTCGGCGTGCGCATACATGCGGGTCTCGATGTCGGTCACGTCGTCGTAGTCGCGGTTGTGGGTCACGCCCTCATAGTGCACGGGACGGTTCGGGTCGATGTCGTGCACGCGCTTGTACATGGCGCGGAACACGTCGCCCGTGTAGGATTCGTTGCCGAGAGACCAGATCAGGACGCTCGGATGGTTGTAGTCGCGGCGCACCATGCTGTTGACACGGTCGACGCACGCGCCCTCCCAATGCGCCTTGCTTCCCGGGACGGCGGTCTCCTCGGTGAGGACGTCACCGGGCAGGCACCAGCTGCCATGGGTTTCGAGGTTGGTCTCGTCGATCAGGTAGATGCCGTACTCGTCGCACAGCTCGTACCAGCGCTCCTGGTTCGGATAGTGGGAGGTCCTGATGGCGTTGAGGTTGTGCCTCTTGCAGAAGACCACATCGTCGATCATGTCCTGCTCGGTGATCGCGCGGCCGCGCTTGGGATCGAACTCGTGGCGGTCGGCGCCCTTGAATACGATGCGCTTGCCATTAATCGTCATGATGCCGTCCTCGATGCGGAAGCGGCGGAATCCGACCTTCTGGACGGCGACCTCGGCGATGTTGCCGGCATGGTCGATGACCGTGACCTCGAACTCGTAGAGGACCGGATCCTCCGCGCTCCACGGGCGGATGCCGTTCAACGATCCGGTGGAGATGGAGGTATCGGGGTCAGCGCAGTTCGCGGTCTCCCAGACGACGTTACCATCGGAATTCTTCAACGTCGCCGAGATCGTGGCCGCGTCGGCTGCGTTGCGCACGGTGAGCGCCGCGTCCAAAGAGGCGCTGCCGGACTCCGGATCCCAATCGGATTCGATCTGCATGTTCTCGATATGCACATGCGGCTGCGCGGCCAGCTCGACCGAGCGGAACAGTCCGTGCAGACGCCAGAAGTCCTGGTCCTCGAGCCATGAGGCGCTGGAGTATTCGTAGCATGCGACGGCAACGACGTTCTCGCCGTCGTGCAGCATCTCGGTGATGTCGAATTCGTTGGGGGTGAAGCCGTCCTCGCCATAGCCGACGAACATGCCGTTGACCCACACGTAGATTGCGGTGGCCATGCCGTGGAACACGATGGAGACGGTTCCGCCGGCGTTCTTGGTGTCGGCCAGACGGTTCGCCATCGTGAAGGTCTTACGGTAGAGGGCGACATGGTTGTTCTCCGGAATATTCGGTTCCGCCGGATTCTCGTGGCCATCCCACGGGTATTGAATGTTCACGTACTTGTTGTTCATCAATCCCGCCATCTGCAGGTGTCCGGGAACCTGGATGCGTTCGAAGGCGGAATCGTCGAAGTTCTCCCTTGCGAAGGGCTCCTCGTTGAATTCGATGTCGGATGCCTGAACGACCTCGACCCTCCATTCGCCGTCGAGGCTCTGCCTCAGATCGGACCATTCGTTGGTCTGCGGATCGTGCGCGTAGCATTTGTGGTCGGAATGCGCCGGGACGCGGTTGACCTCGAATACGGTCGAATCGGCGAGCCAGGTCTCGGATGCGTGTTCGATGCGGGTTTCGTTTGCCATGTTTTCCTGCTTTCGTTCATTACATCTTTGTGAATGATGGAGGGAAGATGAACTTCCTTTACCAGATAATAAACGTTGTTTACAAAAAAAGCAAATCGGTTTTACTTGACGTCTTAATTCCTTCGTATCAGCGGTATATGTTGTAACGTATCAGGCATCTGATTGATACCGATATGACAGTGCTGGTACACGGTTTACCTAATTCAACACGCCGCCAAACCCTATATTTTGCTAATGGTTTTTACTTTTTCTTGTAAAGAGCGTATACTCGACATGCAAGATCAATGGGTGATCTTCAACTCCGGAATCTTAAGGAGAAGAAAAAATGAGCAACGAAACGACAACCGCGGACGGTGGCGTCCGCAAGAAGGGCAAGCTCGGCCAGCGTATCGCCTACGCCTGCGGCAACCTCGGTCAGGCCGCCTTCTACAACGCGATGAGCACATATTTCATCGTCTATGTCACCGGCTGCCTGTTCTCGGGCGTTGACAAGGCGCTTGCGGCCAAGCTTATCGGTGTCATCACCAGCCTCGTGGTGATCATCCGTATCGCCGAGATCTTCATCGACCCGCTGCTGGGCAACCTCATCGACAACACCAACACCAAGTGGGGACGCTTCCGCCCATGGCAGTTCTTCGGCGGCCTGATCTCCGCCGTCCTGCTCGCCGTGATCTTCAGCGGCATGTTCGGCCTGGTGAACGTCAACACCACGCTGTTCATCGTGCTGTTCGTCATCACCTTCGTCGTGCTCGACGTGTTCTACTCCCTGCGTGACATCTCCTACTGGGGCATGATTCCGGCGCTGTCCTCCGACTCCCATGAGCGTTCCACCTACACCTCTCTGGGATCTTTCACCGGTTCCATCGGCTACAACGGCATCACTATCGTCGTCATCCCGATTGTCACCTACTTCAGCTACATGTTCACCGGCAAGCATGCCGAAAGCCAGAGCGGCTGGACCGCATTCGGCATCATCGTTATGCTGCTCGGCATCATCACTGCTTGGACCGTTGCCTTCGGTACTAAGGAAAGCACCAGCGCCCTGCGCGCCAAGGCCCAGAAGAACGGCAACCCGCTCGAGGCGTTCAAGGCACTGTTCCAGAACGACCAGCTGCTGTGGGTCGCCCTGTCCTACCTGCTGTACGCCATCGCAAACGTCATCACGACCGGTGTGATGTACTACCTCTTCGTGTTCGTGCTTGACGAGCCTGCCGCCTTCTCCATCACCGGCATCATCCCGCTGATCGCCGGATTCATCATGGCGCCGCTGTACCCGATTCTCAACCGCTGGATTCCCCGTCGCTACCTGTTCACCGGCGGCATGGTCTCCATGATCATCGGCTACACGATGCTCGCCCTGTTCTCCAGCAACCTGCCGGTCGTCATCGTCGCCCTGATCTTCTTCTATGTGCCTGCGCAGTTCATCCAGATGACCGCGATTCTGTCGCTGACCGACTCCATCGAGTACGGCCAGCTGAAGAACGGCAGGCGCAACGAGGCGGTCACCTTGTCGGTGCGTCCCATGCTCGACAAGATCGGCGGCGCGATGTCCAACGGTGCGGTCGGTGCCGTTGCCCTCGCGGCTGGCATGACCGGTCATGCCACGGCAGCCGACATGACCGCGTCCAACATCGCCACGTTCAAGACCTTCGCCTTCTACGTCCCGCTTGTTCTCATCATCCTCAGCCTCGTCGTGTTCTGGTTCAAGGTCAAGATCGATGAGAAGATGCATGCGCAGATCGTTGAGGAGCTCGAAGCCAAGCTCGCTTCCGGCGAGATCGTCGACGATGAGGCGCAGGCAGTTATTAAGAACTGATCTCCCGTTCCCATCCCTCCCATAAGGCCCGTCCGCCTGAACCGCAAGATGCGGTCCGTGGCGGACGGGCCTGTTCGTTCCTGCGGTCGGCGGTCATGAACATACCCATGTCGGTTCCGGCAGTGGGGCCGGAACCGGCGGCGTGTCGACTATCGGCCAGGAGTGTCTATCAGCTGGTATCCGATATGGGCCGTGGCCC
>OLSX01002115.1_pt1 | contig 18074 bp, 17 predicted proteins | sample 1673141 | NCBI WGS metagenome assembly OLSX01 (sample SAMEA3136759, study PRJEB25190) | human gut metagenome | biome: human gut; feature: human-associated habitat; material: faeces | place: Austria | collected 2013
TAAAAATAGTTTGGAGTAAAATAAAATTCACAAAAGAATTTTTGATTCATGTTAAAGAAAATTTTGTAGAATTCTTTAAATATTTATATGATAATATTAATGATGGTTTATTCTTTAAAAAATATAAAGGACTAATGATTCAATTTACTGCATATTGGGGGTCTAATCTTAATCTGTTTTTTGAATGGTTCAATAATATAATAGATTATTGTAATAAATCACATGATGAAATACCATTTATATTCACTCTTGAATTATCTAAAGAAGAATATAATGAATTTATTGATGATGAAATTGCCAAATATTTTATTTGTAGTGAACTTAAACGATTATCTGATAATGATGTTAGAATATATTTTAAAAATTCATTCAACAAATTTGATTGGGAAATATCAGATGATGTTTTGGATTTACTTGTTGAACATTGCCAAGGAAATCCCTGTTTAATGCAACATGCGGGAAATAAAATTTATTATAGTATTTCCATGGGAGCTTTTGATGAAGAGGAGAAAAAAGGTTATAGAGTTTATGGTTATGTAACTAATCAGAAATTAACCGATCCAAATTTTGTACGTGAAATTCTTCGAAAATAAGTTGAATATTACGATTGAAATATTCAAAAGTGGAAAGGGAGTGAAAAAATTACTAATTTACCTAAAATAAAAATAATTAATGAAAAGAAGATTTTTAAAAGAAAAAATGATGATGATTCAAAATTTAATTTAGAATATCTTGAAGATAGATTAAGTGAAAATAAAATTTCTAAAATTCAAAGTTTATCTGATTTAACAAAAATTAAAATTATTATCCATTCAATAACTAAAGAGATTGGAACAATGCAACTAAGTATAGGTAATAATTCTTATCTTTTCCAAGACAATGGCGAAATTAAAATTAAAACATTCAATAATTTCATTGATGTAAATTTGAGACAAAATATGGTTTAATGATAACTGAAGACAATGGTGAATGGGTAAGCTACTTATATAATGTTACTGAAAATGGTGCAGAAGAAGTAGCTTATGGAAATTTTCAACATGTCTTTGAATATAACAATAAAGTTTATGCAATTTCCAGTTTAAGTCATTTAACTAGCCATCATTCTGGTTTACAGGAAATAAGAAAATTTGATGATAAATTTGTAAAAATAACTATTTTCAGAACTGAAAAATCAAGGATTTCTGCAAATAACTGAACGTTTCAGTAACTTCAATATATATGACTTGACAAAAAGTGAAATTGCACATATCAGCTACAATCTAAAGCATAGGCGATTCAGTATATGATGATATCCGATATGAGATTGGCGAATGGATAGTAGACCTTATGAATGACGATATGTTTGTTGAAGGGTTAAGCATTATGAACTTTGACAGTGAGGTGGAAAAACCTGTTTGGCTAAAAACCAGAAAGACTAAAAAGACTTTTAGAAAAGTCTTTGAAAAGCCCTTATTGGAAAAAGATTGAGAATTGTTTTTAAGTTAATTGAAGTATTATTTGATGTTTTTCTATAGGGTTTGTTAATGTGGAAAACTAAAAAAGACCATAATTCAGGACAAGTGAGGGGGACTTTTAAAATTCCTCCCACATACTTTCGAAAGTGTGGTCTTTTTAAAAACATGTTTTGATTGAAAAGGCATGAGAACTGTTATTTTCATTGTTAAAGACTTTTGAAGACTTTTTTAAAAAGACCGTTGCAAAAGTCTTTGCGGTCTTTTTGGTCTTTTTAAATCAGTGATGTTATGAAATCCATAAGACAACAGATAATCAAAGCCAGAAAGGAAAAGACAGAAAGGGAAAGTGAATTGTGGTTTGTAGATTATTGCAACAACTGCAAGACAGGTTTGGCCTTTAAAAATGATGTGCCCTGTCATTATCCATGGTACTGCGGGCATGAAGGAGAACCAGCTATTGTTCAATCAGACATTGTCAGAATTGATGAGTTTCGAAGATTACATGGACACATCACAGCACAGATGTATGTTGAATATAAGCAATTGAGAAAAAGGCAACGCCAATTGGTTTGGAAATGTCGAAAAAAACTATTGAGCGAGTAATATTTGAATTTTGCCTTAACTTGTTTTTTAGGCATTGTTTCATTTGGACAGCAGTGATTTTTTAAAAAAATTGAATGCCCATATTTTCTCGAACCCTGTTCTATTTGTTCCATATTGAAAAATTCGATTTGATTAAAGGCCTGTAAAAACTAATCTACTTATATAAATCTTGATTTAATGGTGGATTCAAATTTAAATATCAAATATTCATGCATTTAATTAACTAATAGTGAAAACTTAAAAATTTTTATTTAACCAACTTTAAATTCACTATATTGAATATCTGAATTGTTACATACAGCCAATATTGATATTAATATTTTAAATGTTTTATTAATAATATGCAGAATGTGAAAAATGAATCAGATTTCTTATGAATGTACCATCAAATTCTTCAGTTGCATCATGATTATGATGCAAATAATGGGAATTTTCAAAAAGTAGCTATTAGAAATCAGATGAAAATCTGACTCATCAAATAGCTAATCTTCAACACTACCTCATAGCTACCGTCAGTTGCGATTGTGAAAGATTTGGAATGATGTGTTATCCATTGCCAAATTATTTTTTCTTTTTAATGTCCTCTTCCAATTTTGCACTAAAAACTTCATTAACATGGTCTGTTACTTTTTCTAAGCATTGCCAAGTTCTTTTCTTAAATGAACAATTAAAACAATCATAAGTATACCAAAGAAAGTTGTCTTGATAATCTAATTTAACATTACATTTTTCACATTTTGGTTTGGGAGGTATATCAAAATTATTATAGACATTAATAAGATTTACAGGTTCACCTTTAGGTATTTCAACATCCCATTTCATATCAAATGCATTTGCAAAACATACTTTCTTATAAGGAACAATATGCCAATGTTTAAGGATGTCAGTTTTACCTTCGTTCATTTTTAATCTAATTTTAACTACAATTGCAATTATTACAAATAACAAATAAATGTACCAAGGTATGTCAAACAATATTTTTTCAAAAGAGGATGCTGTAAATATTGAAGAAATCCCTGCATAAATAACTGGAATAAATGCTATGATAATATTAAAAAATCCTCGTATAGATTCACTTAAAATTATCTCTTTATATTTTTTATTAACCATTTCACTACCTTATACCTTTTCTGCCTGATCTTCATACAATAAATCCAATAAGTAATTTTTCAATTCATTCCTTAATTGGGAATTAGAATTGATTTTACTAAAGAACTGTTTATTATTTTTACGTACAGACATGAGTTCATCATTAAAGTAATCATCAAAGACAGCTCTTAAGTTTTCTTTCTTATTCTTTTGTGCTTTAGTATTCAATTCTTCATTACCCCTGATTCCATCAGCTAATTGTTTTAATATTAGCTTGTCAGATTCTTGGAAATCTGTTTTAAACATTTCATTTAATTTATCAAGAATTAGGGATAATTTTTCTTCCTCATCAGGTTTGTATTGTACATCAATGCTTATGATTGGATCTAATCCACCTTCACCGTCATCTAATGTTATCTTTGTACCTTCGTCACGAGTATCAATTTTATATGAATCCATATCCACATCTTCTAAAACATTGTATGGAAGAGGCTCATTTATAGTAGGTAACTTCTTGGACAGGAATTTAAGATATATGAAAAGTTTTTCAAGTCTTAAATCACTAAATGGAAGCAATTGTGACATGAAAGAATAAACACTTTGATATTTGCGTATTTTCTTTTTAAACTGAACTTTATATTCTTTATCCAGTTTCTCAAATTTCTGTATTGGAATATCCAACAAATTATGCAATGTTGCTTGAGGCACTCCATCGTGATATGACTTGTAGAATTTATTAACTTGATCTTCATAAAACAAATCAAAATCATAAATGTTTTCCATCAAATCATAAAGTTTATGGTAATCAGTCTTACCTGTCAAATATGTTTCAGTGTAATAAGGTTCAAATGCTTCTCTGATTTCTTCTTTTTTATTTACGAAATCAATAATGAGAGTACTGGTTTTATTTGGTGCAATACGATTAACACGACTTAATGTTTGCACAGCAGCAACACCACTTAACTTTTTATCAACATACATTGTATGTAATAAAGGTTCATCAAAACATGTTTGAAACTTATTGGCAACAATTAAAATCTTAAATGCATCTTCTTTAAACGCTTCCTTAATTGATTTTTTACCTTCAATTTTATTCATATTGCTTTCAGTATACTCCAATCCATCAAGTTTAATAGTGCTGGTAAATGCTACAAGAGTTTTAATATTAAAATTGTTTTCTTTAATTTGCCTATCAAACTCCAGTTTATAAAGTACAGCTTCTTTTCTACTGCTAGTAACAAGCATTGCCTTAGCTTTATTGTCAATCTTTTTAATGGTGGAACTCATAAAATGATTAAGCATAATGGCTGTTTTCTTCTTAATGGAATGTGGATGTTGCTCAACATATTTTTTAAGAACCTTCATAGATTTATCTTTACTATATGAATTATCTTCATCAGCTGTTTGAACCAATTTGAAGTAAGTTGGATAAGTAATGTAATATTCTAACACATCAAGAATAAAACCTTCCTTAATAGCTTGTTTCATACTGTACAAATGATGAGGCCTATATTCTTCAAATGTTTCATCCCATCTACCAAATTGTTCCAATGTTTTCTGTTTTGGAGTAGCTGTAAAAGCGAAGAAAGACAAATTAGGTGTCCTTCTTCTTTTTTCCATTTGCTCATAAAGATCAGCATCAGCATCATCCTCAACACCATAAGCAGAATCTGCATCTACTTTCGCACTTGTCAGACCTCTTCTAATATCACTGGCATAACTGCCGCTTTGAGAAGAATGTGCTTCATCAACAATAATTGCATATGTCCTATCTTCAACATCAGCAATTTCATCAACAATCCAGGAAAACTTATGTATTGTAGAAACAACAATATTAGTTCCAGATTTAATAGCCTCAGCCAATTGCTTAGAGTTATCCTCAATCTTTTGAACAAGATCCTTTTTCTTTTCAATAGCTTTAACTTGGTCCTGTAACTGCTTATCAATAACTTTACGATCAGAAATAACAAAAATCATATCATAAACACGCTTATTATTCTCATCAAACTTATTAACAAGACCATGCGCCAACCAAGCAATAGTCTTGGTCTTACCAGAACCAGCACTATGCTGGACCAAATAATTATGGCCAGGTTGCGGATTATCTAATAAAGTATTAACACAATCCAACTGATGGAAACGTGGGAATATAGTTACTTTATCTGTTTTTTTCTTCTTACCTTTGGTTTCAATCTTTTCATCAAAGATGAAATCATTAATCAGCCTTGATAATTGGTTCTTTTGCAATATCTCAGTGTAGAGATATGAAGTTTTATAATAACAATCGACAACAGGATTTGTAATGCCTTTATTAAAAGGTAAAAACCTTGTTTTTTCACCAGCTAACTTAGTAGTCATTTGAATATTTTCATCACTCGTGGCAAAATGAACAAGACAATTCTTAAATAACTGCTCATTAGGGTCACGATCATACCTATACTGATCCATAGCTTTTTCCACACCCTGAGTAAAAGTATCCTTCAACTCAATAGTAGAAATAGGAATACCATTAATGAATATTGCTAAATCTAAACGATTGCCATTATCTTTATCTTCATATTCAAGCTCTTTAATAATAGAAAAGATATTTTGACTATATTTCACCTCCAAATCAGGATTCAAACTAGTATTTGGCTTGGAATAAAACAAATCAAACTTTACCATCATCTCATTAATACCTTCACGAAGAACACGAATAGTACCACGTTCACGGATTTTATTGCACAAAGTTTTAATGAAAGTTACCTCAGGATTAGCATTATGGTTAGCAAAAATCTCCCAAGCAGCAGGTTGAGAAGTTTTAATAAATTTTAAAACTAACTCAACATCCAAAAATGATTTCACATGATAATCTTTAGTAGACCTTACAACATATCCTGTACTTTCAAGATAATCAATAATATCTTGTTGAAAAGCTTTTTCCTTAGTATCAGTACTCATATCACTTCCTCCCTTACATCAATTTTACCAGTAACCACATGGTGAATTAAAGAAGTTTTATATTCTTCCAATAATTCAGTATGTTTTAAAATTTTATCAGTAGCCTTAGCAATCCTAGATGTTTCAATATCTAAATATTGTACAATTTCAGCTTGTTCATTTAATGGAGGCTTACAAATATATGCATTATTTATGGGATATGATCCTAAACCAAATCTTGTAACTCCATTTGAACCTAATTCAAATTGTTTATTAATTCTATCACTTTCAAAAGATCTAAACAAAAATTTTGGATTGATAATAGTTGAATTCGGTCTGATTACAGCTAAATGATATCCACAAACGACATTTTCTAACTTTTCAGTAACAATTGCAGGGACCGCTATATCATCTGCAGATTCAGAATCTTTAGTTATTATAACATCTCCAACATCTAAAGATAACTTTCTAATTTGGTCATGAGTCGCAGTAGCTTTCATAAAATCTAAATCCATTGTAATGAATTCATTATTATACACGTCAGTATAATTACATAACAAAATCTGTGGTTCATTGGCTTTTGTTTTCTTATCGACATTACTAGGTCTAACTTGTGAAATATTTTTTATTTTTTCAACATCCCAATGTTTAGGTATCTCACCAATCCATTTAATGCCAGAATCTTTCATAGACACATTTGGATTTAATCCTTTAGTAACCACTTGATTAATTAAAGTAATTCTTTTTTCCTCAAGTAATTCAATGAGTTCTTTGTTTTTTGCGATTGTTTCATCAATTTTGGCAGTTTTTTTGTCTAAATAGTTAGCTATTTGTATTTGTTCATCAAGAGGAGGTTTTACAACAGACAATGCCATGAAATCTTCTGTAGATAATGAATTACGTAAATTTTTGGATAAATGTAACAATTGTTTATCAATATCCAACATTAAATACCACCAATAATAATATTTCATGTTTATATCAGCAATTGGAGATAATTCAGTGTATGCTGCAGAAACTATTCCATTATTTTCAATGTATCCTACACATCGTGGTGTAACATCTATATCAAATAAACACATTAATAAGTTACCGGGATTAACAATTTGATATATTGAAAAATCAGAAGGCATTTTACCTTCATTACGTTCAATATCTTTAATAATGACTCCATTTTTTGTTAAAGAAAGAACATTGTATTTATCCCACTTAGGACCCGCAATGACTTTTGTTTTATTAAAAATATGTTTGTTGCGTATAATTTTCCATGATTTTGGAATTTTACCAATGTATTCTACTTTAGAATCTTTAAATTCATTGTTATACCTAAACATCTCTCATCCCCCAATCATTTGGAACTTCAAAATCAACAGAGTATAGTTTTAAAGCACATTCAATAATGAAATTTTTACAAAATTCTATTTGATTTTGGTTGAGATTTTCATATCCAGTGGGAATAGCTTCAAATTCACCTGGAGAAACCCAAGTTGCTTTTGGAACATATAATCTGAATTGAGCATATTTATTAAAATCAAACCCGAATGATATTGTTTTAACATGCTCTTCTAATAGTGCTAAATTCTCATTAGTTGTTTCAACATATTGTTTCAATGCTTTGTCTTTAATTTTTAATTGATTAGCACTTGGTTGTTGATGTTTGAATATTTTATACGGAGATTTTCTTCTAAGTGCCACCTTTGTATCTTCATAATCTTTGATTAAATATTCAAATGCTAATGATAAATTAGTTACAATATTTTCCATGTCATCGTCTGTATTTACTTTAAGCAGAAATTCTTTTGTATTTGATTCATTTAATAAATAAATCAGATTAATGTCCTTTTGGTCTAAGTCAAAATATTTTTCACATATTTCTTCGAAGAATCCTGAAGTAGCAATTCGCGCTTCTTGAATGTCTCGTTCTGAAGGAAAAGAACCATTATGTTTTAATGCAACTCTTTTTTTATTTAATTTATCTAAACTGCCTGTTTGTGAAATTATTTCTTTTTCATTATTTGTAAGAATTTCATTAACTTTACGCACCAAATCCATAAATGATAAATGATTGTTTCTACAACTATTATCTTCTAATATTAAATCTAAAACTATTTCAATAGCATCATGATAATTTAAAATTGATGTAGCTGAAAATGGCAAATTATTTTCGGAAGCTATTGTTCCTAATGTAATTAAATATTTTGCAAGAGACAATCTTCTCATTTTAGTTTCTAAATCGACCATTCAATTCACTCCTTTAATAATTCTTGTATTTCAGCAGTTACTTTACTAATATCAGATTCAATTTCTTCTAATGACCTTGGAGGTTCATAAATATAGAAATATTGTGTAAAATTAATTTCATAACCAATTTTGTTCTTTTTATTTTCATACCAAGCATCAGGATAATATTTTAAAACTTCTTCTTCAAAATAATCATCAATGTTTTGTACTAATGGTATTTTTTCAGCATCTCTTAAATTACTATCAGCTTTTGGTTTACTCTTCTTATCAGTGACATATCCTGCTTTATCATCATGTTCAGATAATTTTTCAATTATATTTTTGATAAAAGCTGGTTTAAGGTCAAATTGATTTAATGCTTGTTTGACCTTGGCTTCAAAGGCATCCCAATCTGTATATAAGTCGTCACCTATTGTAAGTAATGCTTCTTTTATTTCTTCTTGTTGTTTTTTACCTTCTGTTTCATCAGCTATTTTTGTTTCAGGATCTTTACTTTTACTTTCAGCTAGTTTTTTAAATGCAGAATATGAATATAAATTTTCAAGTCTTTCTTGAGTTACTTGGTAGTTTAGCTGCATTGGTCTTTCTACAATAATTTTTGTGTATCCAAAATCTTCATTATTGTATATTTTGACTTTGTCTGATTCTACAAATTCATTATAAGTTTTAATTATTTTTGTTATGGAGTCTTCAGGAATTGTGTGTCTTTTATTACCTAAATTTTTTCTCATTCCAGCATATTCCTCACGGGCATCGATTAATTGTACTCTTCCCCGCCTATTTGGTGTTTTTTTATTAGTTAGAATCCAGATATAGGTTCCAATTCCTGTGTTAAAGAATAGTTGATCAGGTAACGCAATCAATGCTTCCAGATAATCATTTTCAAATATCCATTTACGTATATTACTTTCCCCAGATCCCGCATCTCCTGTAAACAATGGAGATCCATTGGTAATAATTGCTATTCTTGATTTATCATTTGTTTTCATCTTTGAAATCATGTGTTGAATAAATAGTAATTGCCCATCACTTTTACGTGGCAGGCCTGCTCCAAATCTTCCATTGTATCCTTGTTCTGCTTCTGATTTTACTTCATCTGCATCGGTTTCCCAGTCTCTACCATAAGGTGGATTGGAAATCATGTAATCAAATTTTTCTCCAGATAACTTGTCATTGGATAATGTGCTGTATGGTCCTTTGATGTTTTCTGCTTTTTCTCCTTTCATTAACATGTCGGCTTTGCAGATTGCATAGATTTCGTCTTGGATTTCTTGACCGTATAATACTATGTCAATGTCCGGGTTGATATTTTGTATATACTCTTTGCAACTTGTTAACATTCCTCCAGTTCCACATGCGGGGTCATATACTAGTTTTATGCTTCCAGATTCGTTTTCTTCACCTGCAAATAATAGTTCTGTCATAAGTTTTACTACGTCTCTTGGGGTAAAGTGCTCTCCTGCTTCTTCATTGGATTGTTCGGAAAATCTTCTTATTAGTTCTTCGAATATTGTTCCCATTTCATGATTTGATACGGCTTTAGGTGATAAATCTACTGTTGTTTCAGAGAATTTTCTTACAAGTTTAAATAATATGTTTTTCTCTGATAGTGTGTTGATGTGTTTTTCCATATCAAATCTTACGAAGATATCTTTGACATTTTCACTAAAACTATTTAGGTATTGTTTTATATTTGCTTCTATATTGTTAGGATCTTCTAATAATTTTTTGAAGTCATATGGAGAATAATTGTAGAATCCTAGTTTTTTTCCGTTTTCATCAACTGATTCGCTCACAATATTAGTTCTAATCCATCATCGTTTTTGTTTTTTTCATATGCTTGTACTACTGCATCTTTTGAATATGACAATACGCTATCAAATCTTTTTAGTACTGTGAATGGTAATATTACTTTTTGATAATCATTTCTTTTGTAGTATCCGCGTAATATGCTGTCTGCTATGCTCCATATGAAATTAGCTTTTTCACTAAAGTTGCTCATTTTAACACCTTCTACATAATATTTATTTTGGTTATATCTTGTTATAATTTTATAGATATGGGTTTAATTTAATAAACCTCTTAATTTTGTACTAAGTTCTTCATCTACCTGTTTCAATTCTTCTTTAATTGCTTTGATGTTAGCAATTGTTTGTTCTATATCGATTTCTTCTAACTTTTCTGAATCAACATATCTGTTTATTGCTAAATTGTAGTCATTTTCTTTAATATCTTCAATTATAGCTGTGTTTGATGTTAGTTCCAGTTCTTCTTTGTTAGATAGTATCTTAATATAATTATCAATATCTTCAATACTTGTAGCCCTTTTTTTACCTAAACTTCTATTTTTTACATTTCGCAGGTTTAAATAAAAGATTCCTTTATTTTTAGGCGTTTTATTAATTATTAACAATGCTGTTAAGACTCCGTTTGCTCCAAATAATCCTCCTGGAAGTCCAATGATGGTTGAAATGAACTCATTATCTACTAAATATTGGAAAATCTTTTTATTCGAAGATAATCTCAATACAGCATCAGGAACTATAATTCTTATTGTTCCATCATCCTCCAAATTATAAAACATATCTAAGAGGTAGGATATTTCACTTAGTCTTTTATGAGCAAAATTTCCAAATCTAACATCCATCTCATTAAATCGTCCACCTTTTATTCCAAAAGGAGATATAGTTACACCTAAGTCAAATTTTACATTCCAAGGTATTGGTTCTATAATGTCATTGCATTTTATGAAAATATTTTTGTAATTTATATCATTGGTTAACAATGTCATTTTTGCCATAATGCATTTTTCACGGTTAGGGTGTTGTCCATAGTAGTTTTCTACATTAATCACATTACCGATTTGTGCAAGTAACGTTCCGTCATCAGCAAAGGGATCATAAATATTCGTAACATCTTTTTGATTTGCCATTAACAGTTTAATACTATCCTCTGTGAGCATGAAGATAAAATCTCTTCTTTTGTCGTTAGATAAGTATTTAATCATGAAAATCATGATTTCACCTATTGTTGCTGTTGTTTCTGAGCAGATTTTTTCTACAGCATCAATAAATGTTAACCAGAATTCATTTTTATTAAATCGATTAAAATCAATCATGTCAAACAAGTCAAAAAATACATCTGATGCTTGAACACTATTGTTATTTTGTGTTATTTGTTCAATTCCAAGTTTTAATAATTCAATGACCTCATCTTTGTTTATGAGTAATTTTTCATATCTGAATTCTTCATTTAACTCATATCCTATATCTTCAGAGTTGTTTGATATATTATTAGATAAATATTTATATCCTAGTAAACATGCAATTTGAGTCATTGCTCCAGAACGTTCATGAAACCCTGATGCAACTAGCATTCTATTGGCTGAATTAATACTATTGGTTATTTCAATTTGTTTGTGGTTGTTTTCCTGCATATTTATTCAACTCCTTGTGATTTTTGAATTATACCTTCCTTTAAATCTATGTTTTCTTTGAGAAGTTGTTTTTGTAGTTTTATCTCTTTGTTAATTAAGTTAATGTATTCAACATACTCTTTTTGTTCTTCGAGTGAAGGTATTTCAAATTTAAGTCTAGCTACATCATTCTTTTTAATTTGTTTGATTATCCCTTCAGAGAATTTCTGTATTTGATTTCTAGCTATGTTACTGTTTAATAATTCAGCTAAAAAATCTGGATTCACATCTCTTGGTTTAATTATTACAAATTTAGAAGATACTACAACACCTTCGGGAATTTCACTATTTTCACTTATACTGATTGCAACTTGTGGTGAAGATAATCTAAAGATTACATCACCATTTTGTGTAAGATATTTTGAATCAATATCTTTAGCTATATCTCCTTCTCTTGTATAAAATTCGTCAACTTTACAATATAACACATCAATTTTCTGTTTTTCCCCATCATATTTTTTGGAATATCTGCTGATTGATGCACCAATTGATATTTCTGCTATTTGATCCAAAGTAGTTTTCATGTGTTATTCCTCCTTATTTTCATAACTCTTCGGTTATTTTGGTAATTCCTAATTTATTCTCTTTGCATATCTCTTTCAATCGATTTAGTACTTCTTAAAGATTGTGCTTTGTTCAGTGAAGTAATATATTGCAGGTGTTGCATTGGTGCATAATCCTATTTCAATGCGATTATTAAATATTATAAATCTACAAAGATTGTCGTAGATATTAATATCCCTTCTTATACTACTCATTACTTCATCTACTGTTTCAGTAGTTACAAATTTCAAACCCACAATGTAACTGTGTGTTGTTATTTGACATTCTTTTTTAATTTCATCTATGTTCATTTTTTCATCTCCATATGTGGATTCAGTAGAATGCCAAAATCTTTATTAATATTTGTTGCCAAATATTTATATGCAAATTATAAATTTCAGCATGTTCTACTGATCCACTTTTTTTATAAGAAGTGGTTCATGGAATATGTTTCTAGTTTTCAAAACTATGTTCCTATTACCTACGAACACTTCCTAATTATAACTATTTCATTAATCATATATAAAGGTTTCGCTTCTATGAAGTAGGAACAAATTTATTTTTGGTAGAAACATAATTTTTATACAAACATCAATATTGATAAATCTAAGTTATTTTCTAATTTAACAGCAATATTTCTATTTAATTAACCAAATACTTATACATTATCCAGTTTAATACATTTATAGGTAATACAATGAGTATTGAAGAATGTAAGCAAATAATATTGGATAATTTCAGGAGCATAAAATTGGAAAAAGATTATGCGCAGCTCCAGCTATCACTATTTCAAGTTGAAGAGTTAATTTCACAATATGAAAAGCTTATTGATCTTCAAGAAGAGATTCAATCAAAACATTATCAAGCAATTAAACATATGGAAGATATTGATTTGATTGAAGATTATGACTATGTAAAATGGCATCAAAAAAGAGAGTATGAAGTGTTATCATGGAAACGTGAATTAGAAATACTAACTGAATATAAACATCAGATTAACAAAATACTTCAAGACATTGAAGATGGAACTGCAGCTAAAACACTTGCAGAAGATGAAAAAGAATTTATTTAGGACTAATTTTAAGCAAATTTTCTAAGTTCAACTTCAAAAATAGTGACTTATAGAATTTTTAAAATATTACTTACCAAATGCTCTCTCTAATACTTTATATAGTCATTAGATACAAACCATCATATAAATAATATAACGGGAGGGTCAATGGAAAAATACAAAATATTGCTTGAATTAGCACTTCATCGATATGATGAAGTAAACAGAAGAAACGAAATTATTGACAGCAAAAGTAAGTCCATGATTGCTTTTATAGGAGTCATGTTAACAATAGAATTTAGTGCAATACCTGCTCTCATAAACATATTTAATAAAACTCCAATTACAAACGGAGTAAGGATACTACTTTTTTTAGGAATTGCCTCAATTTGCTGTTATCTACTATCAATTGCTTATTTTATTTCAGCAGTTAATCCTCAGAAAAAATTTGAAGAAACACCAGTAATGGATGAACTCATATCTTCAGGAAATGATGAGTTAGATAAAATTGTTGCTAAAAATATAGTTAGCTTAAAAAAATGTGTTGACAAAAATCACAATCTAATTGAAAATAAAGCTATAAAATCAAAAATTGGCTTTGATTTTTTAAAATACGGTGTGATTCTTACTGTCATATTAATTATTTTATTTATTTTAATGAATTGGAGGTGATACTATGAGTGATGAGAAAAATACCTCAGAAAAGAAATCCTCAGAAAAACCATCTATATGGGATGTGGAACCAGTGACTGAATGCGCAACAAAATCTGCAGGATCAAAAAATTTAGAAAACAAAGTACTATATAAATAAGTTCAATGGAAAAAAATACAGAAATTAAAATTATTAATTGTTGAATGGGCCTCTGATGATTATAAAGTAAATTTGACTTTATATTTTTAAATTGAATAATTAAAAAAGGAATAAAACATGAATAAAAATAGTTATTTCTCAATACAGGATTATAATGATTATGACTTAGATGAATATCATAGACATGACAATGAATCTATTGAAAATGTAATTGATGAACTTTTAGGATTGATAGAATCTGAAGAAAATACAGTAAAAGCCAAAATGGTTTCTGAAATAACGACTCTATCTTCTGAAGAAAGAGAAAAAGAAGGTCGGACAATCAATAATTTAAAATGTGAAATCCATAAAGGAAACCTTCTAAGATTTTCAAAAACTAAAAAAATAAAAACAGATATAAAAAGAGGAGACATATGTGTAGTTACCATAACTAGCACTGACATTAAGGATATGAACTGTAAAATAAAAGAAATTGATTCTAATTCCATTACTATTCTAACTGAAGAAAAAATTCCGAACTTTAGTAAAAATAATCTCGCTAGAATTGATTTGATTATAAATGAAACAAGTTTTTCTAGATGGGAACGTAATTTAATACATTTAAATAAAAATGGTGAAAAAGCTTTAAAATTAAAACTCGGTAGAATAGCACCTGAAACATACGAGTTAAACCAAAATATTTCATTTATTAACAAGGAGTTAGATGACTATCAAAAAGAAGCAGTTAAACATTCAATCAGTTGTAGGGATTTTTTCTTAATTCATGGACCATTTGGTACAGGAAAAACAACCACAATAGTTGAATTAATTCTACAAGAAAATAAATTAGGTCATAATGTACTAGTTACAGCAGAGAGTAATATTGCAATAGATAATATACTTAGAAAATTAGTGAAATATGATAAAATAAATAAAACTCGTATTGGTGATTTAAGTAAAATTCCTTACAACTTAAAACAACATACTATTAACCACATGTTAAAAAATCATCCATTATATGAATCCAATATAGACTATGAAGAAAGATTAGAAATAGAAAAAGATATTCTAAGTAATAGTCATGTAATTCTTGCAACAAATTCTACAGTAGCTAGAAGAAGTTTAGAAAATATTAGTTTTGATATTGCAATAATTGATGAAGCATCACAGGCTACAGTTCCAAGTGTTTTAATACCTATTAATAAAGCAGAAAAATTTATTCTCATAGGAGATCATAAACAATTACCTCCAGTTATTTTAAACAATGAATGTGAACATTTAAAAAAATCAATGTTTGAAGAACTTATAGAAAAGTATCCTCAACAATCCAAAGAATTATTAATACAATATAGAATGAATGAAATCCTTATGAAATTTCCAAATAAAAAATTTTATGAGAATAAATTAATATGCAGTGAAAAATCTAAAAATTATTTCTTAAATATTGGTGTTCTTGAAAAATATGATTCTAGCAGCCCATTAATATTTATTGATACCTCAGAACACGAAGGCAGTGAAGAATCTAAATTAAATTCATCTGATTCTTATATAAATAATTTTGAAGCTGAAATTGCTTTAAAAATTGCTCAAATGTATTTAGAAAAAGACATTAAGCCAAAAAATATTGGAATCATTGCAACATACGCAGATCAAGTTCGATTGATTGACAACAAAACAAAAGTGGACGTTAAATCAGCAGATGGATTTCAAGGTGGTGAAAGAGATATCATCATAGTATCTTTAGTTAGAAGCAATGAAGAAGGAAAAATTGGATTTTTAAAAGACCTTAAAAGATTAAATGTGTTATTAACTCGTGCAAAGAAAAAATTAATCATCATCGGAAATAGAAAAACATTAGAAAGTAATGGGGATTATGAAGAATTTTTAGAATTCTGTGAAACTATTGGAGGAATTAAAAAATGTGAAATATAGAAACTTATTAAATACACAATAAAGTAAATCAAATATAAAAGAAGGAGAGAATAATATGATTATACAAGAATTTTATTGGGATACAGAAAAAATTTTAACAATAATACATGAAAAAATGGAAGACACAATTAAAAATAGAACTTTAAGAGAAGAAACAGAAATTTTAGGTCATAAAATAATTTTTAAAGAATATTACAATGAAAATAGTGTACTTGGAGATTTTGAATATAATTTTTTAATTGAAGGTTTTTTAGAGTGCCATAATCCAAAAAATCCTTATAGCAATTATAGTGCATCCTATAAAGAATATGTTAATCTAGAAGACAATGCGTTAATCAATGACCACCAGCTTTCTATAGATACAGAAAATTTTAAAAAATTGTGTAAATTTGTAAAAGAATTTAGTAATTTTAATTTAACAACCTCATCCATTGGTAATCTATTAGTTTTTTACCCAATAAAGATTGAAGTGGAAAGTCATAACTGTGAAAAATTTCCTTACTTAACTATTGAAGGAGAAGATGCACATGGGACCGCTTTTGTGAAATTTAAACTAGATGATATTACTTTAGAATCCTATATATTGAATAACATATGTGACGGATTTGAGATAAGGTCTAACGGAGATTGGGACAATTATGAACTAGAAATTTATAATAATAATTCATTAATTTATAAAACAAAACACAACATATCTCGTTCAATTATGTTAAATATAGGAATTACAACAAGAATTATAGAAAAGAAATATCAAAGTATTAATAATAATATATTAATTACCAATACTGAAATACATAATCCAATTGTAATCTCAGATAATACGTATTTAGATTTTTTAGAAAGATATTTGGTTAATGAAAAAATAGAAATGAATAAAATTAAAAATCCTAAAGATAGTCATTGTAATTTCTTAAAAAAAGATGAACGTGAAAGAGCATTTAAAATATTAAAAAATATAATCAATGAACATATGGAAATCTGGATATTTGATCCATTTTTCATAAGTGTTAGACAAGGATCCAAAGTATTAAGTGACATATTAATGATATTATGTTGCACTCAAGAAACTAAAAATATTGTTTTTACAGAACATCTAGATGAGGAAAATGAAGAAAAAAATATGGTATTTAGTAAATATAAAACACTGATTGAAAGTGAAAGAGAAGAATCATTACGAGATTTAAATTTAAACTCATTTAATTTCATAAAAGCAAAATATAAATTCCATGACAGGTTTATATTTTTAATAAATGATGAAAAGATTATAGGATATCAAATCGGAACTTCCTTAAATTCATTTGGAACAAATTATTCTAATATTATCAAATTAAATGATTATTGTGCAAAAACGATATTTGAAACATTAAAAGAAGATATTGTTTCTAACGACACTTATAGATTAGGGGATTAAAATGAATCTTGAAGAATTAAAAAAACTTACTGATAAAATAATTAAAAATGGAATTGCAATAAAAGATAAAGAATATTTAAAAGGATTATATCAAAATGATGATTATGATAACCTATTTAATGAATTAAATGAAATACTCAATGAATTTGAAATAATTGAGAATGAAAGACTTAATAAAAATGAAATTAAACATTTTAAACAGTACTATGCCTTTACATTTTACATAGGATTTTTTAATATAAACTCAGAACAACGTATTGATGAATTACCTAAAATTACTGAACCTGACTCATATAAATATTTAAAAGGCGGATTAATGTTATATTTCAAAGATAAAATGAAAATTAAATATAACTATCCAAAAGTAACTCCTTATAATAATAAATATTCTTTTGTTGCTGATTGGTATCCTCAACCATTTTCAACACATTATTCTTTAATAAATCTTTTAGAATGGGTTTGTCTGCATGATGAAAAACATTTTTATAACCTAATATTTAATGAAAAACACAACCATATATTTTTATCAACACTAAAAGGGAGAGTAATTAGAAATTTTAAAATTA
>OLSX01002132.1_pt1 | contig 17990 bp, 15 predicted proteins | sample 1673141 | NCBI WGS metagenome assembly OLSX01 (sample SAMEA3136759, study PRJEB25190) | human gut metagenome | biome: human gut; feature: human-associated habitat; material: faeces | place: Austria | collected 2013
ACACCGTCTGCCAGCGTTACGGCATTGAAACCTCGGACTATTCCTTCGGCTACATCGCCGGTTGGTCATCCGGCAAGGAAACCAAGGAACTGAAAAGCTCTCTGGACACCATCCGCAAGACGGCGGCTGAGATGATCGAGGGCATTGACGCCAAGCTCAAGGTGCTGCTGGCAGAGAAAGCACAGTCCGCAGAGATGGAAGTCGAAGCTCCCGTAAAGGAAGCTGTTCCGGAGGAAAAGTCGGAAGTCCCCATTTACCGCGAGACGGCGAATTATGCCTATGAAGCCGGTGAGCTGGAGTCATATCGTGCTTCTCTCGCTGCAAACGTGGAATGCCGCCGTGCGATTGAGGCGGCAATCAGTTCTAACTACGGAGACAACCGGCTGGATGCGGATGCTGCCGTGAAAAGCGTCCTTGAGCAGTTCTCTCCGGAGCGCGTCCGGTATGTCCTCGCAAACACCATTCAGCAGAAAGACTTTGACGGGCGCATTCCGAAGCCCCTCAAGGAATGGGCAAAGAGCGTTGAGGTCTGCCCCGAGAATGCCTCCCGCTTCCTTGTGGATAAACCCAATCCCGGACTGACGGCACTTTTCGTCGATGCGTTCCGTCAGCAGACCGAACCCCAGAAGGAAGCTGTTTCTGAGAAAACGGAGGAAAGAGACCCGGAGGTCGTTGCATGGGAGAACGATGAGATTACCTCGATTGAGGTAAAAACCGTGGAGGTCAAATCCCCCGTTGCCTCCATGCCGGAGGAAGCAGCGCAAGCACCGAAGGCGCATCCTTCTGCAACTGCATAAAAAGTCGAATGCACACAGTTATTCCGAATACACTCCGTCAGGCGAGGCTTTCATGAGTGTACCTCAAAAATTGATTTGTCAGTTAAAATGTAGCAGGCCACGCTCTGCACCGTCAAAAAGGACAAATTTCTTTTCTCCGAATCTCGCAAAACGGATAGTCACAATGGGATCCTGATAGCGCACGACAACTCCCGCTCCAAAGGCCCTGTGGACCACTTTGCATCCTGGAACTGCCCTGCGGATCAGTGCGGCCTTTTCTTCCGGGGACAGCGTTACTTTCGACCCGGATTGTGTTCCATTGTGCTTCTTGAGATCGGGCGTTGCCGCCCGTTTTTTTGCGACGGCAGGCTTCTCCGGTAGTTTACGAACGACCATTCGCTGCTCATACATCTGGCCTACGGTCAGAAATTGCGTCTCGCCGCCGTTATATGCAATCAGGCACTGCCCATTACAGGCCGCCAAAATATTGCCCCAGCCCTTTTGAGCGTGGTGATAACGTTTTCCGCACAACTCCGTTGGAAATGTGCGGAAAACATCGCTCGTCTCCGGCACTTCGGTCGGAATATTTTGCTGTACTTCTTTTATAAATGCGGAACTGCGGTTAAGGCATGAGAACAGCTGCAAGTGATTCTTGGCTCGCGTCATAGCCACGTAAAAAAGTCTGCGTTCTTCCTGATACTGTCTTTGTTCCGCTTCGCTTTTCGGCTCAGTCACTGCGGGCAGAATGCCGTCCAGCACATCCAGAAGGTAAACGGTGTCATACTCCAAGCCCTTGCTGGAGTGAATGGTGGATAGAAGCACGGCAGCCTCCGGCTGCACAGCCGGAGTAGCCACCAGACTGCGCAGCTGCTTCAGCCGGGTCAGCAAGGCATCCATACTGGGTTCCTGCCTGGCCAGCAGGCAAAGAATTTCAAACTTATTGGTGTCCAGCTTCTGCTGGTCCACATAGTCCTTGTAGCGCAGCTCCCGCCAGATGCAATCTAATCCCCGCTGGGCGGTGTCCTGGAGAATCTGCGGCAGCAGGTCGATCAGATCCGTGACACGGTCCCTTGCGAAGGCCGAAAGCTGCGGAAAGCGCAGCAGCTCTTCCAGAATTGGTTTTCCGGAACTCCGGCTTTTTTCGCAAGCGTATTCTGCCGCCTTTTTGGAGATACCGCCGCCGCATTTATAGTAGATGCGCAGAAATACCTCCGCATTCCGTCCGTCATGGGCGAAGGCGATGATGTCCAGAATATCCGTAACAATCCTATGGGTGAAATAGGTGTCGTCCATTTGCCGGCAGCGATAAGCGGTTCCCTGACGGTCCAGCAGATCGATCAGCGGCAGTGCACTGTCGTTGTTGCGGTAGAGAATGGCTATTTGTTCGTCGCGCTGCGCCGCTGTATGCGTCAGCCATGCGTACTGGGCGGCACGGTCTGCTGCCGTAATCAGCCGGACGTCTGCACCGGAGGCCCGGGTGGAATGGATGGTTTTGGGATGGCGCGCATGGTTTTTTCGGATGAAATCGTCCGCCAGACGGAGAATTTCCGGCGTGGAGCGGTAGTTTTCCTCCATCAGCAGCACCCGGGCGTTGGGATAGGTCTGCTCAAATTGCATCAGAGCCTCCGGGTAAGCGGCCCGAAAGCCGTAAATGCTCTGATCTTCGTCGCCTACCATGAAGATGTTTCCGCTTTTTTGCGCCAGACGCTGAATAATCGCATGTTGGATTTTGGAGGTATCCTGAGATTCGTCCACGCAGATATAGGGAAACATATCCTGAAAATGCGTTAACACATCCGCATGCTTTTCCAGGATTGTCTTGGCATAGACCATCTGATCGTCGTAGTCCATCCAGTGCTGCTGCCGTAGTGTCAGGTTATACCGACGATACAGCTCCGGGAACTTCTCAAATCCGGTATCCAGCTTGCCGATTTCCTCCTTGTCGAGCATACGATTCTTCACATAGGTGATATTCTTGCAAAGGTCTTTTATAATGCCCTGCGTAGCGAATTCGCCGCTAAGCTCACGATACAGATCGGAAACCAGTTTGGATAAAAGTCTCTCGTCCGCCATCAGCTGAAAGGCATTCCCATTGCTATGGGACTTCGCGTAAAAATCAATGATTTTGGAAGAAACACCGTTGATGGTGCGAAATTCCGGGATGTTCGGGCAGTCCTCGCCAAACAAACGGGCAAATCGCTTCTTCATCTCTTGAGTTGCGGCTTTTGTGTAGGTCATGGTCAGAATTTTGTTGACTGGAATCCCGCAGCAGCAGAGCATATAGCCCAAGCGAGTCACCAATACGGTGGTTTTTCCGCTGCCGGGCACGGCCAACAGCAAGACTGCACCTTCTACAGCGTGCACCGCTTCTGATTGCTGCCGGTTCAGTCGGCCGGTATATTTCCGGTCAAATTCTTCTCTGTCCATGCTGCTTATCCTTCCAAATTTTCTAACCAAATCTTATCGAATTTCCCACACGAAGGCGACGCTGTCGCCGACGTCGATGTCATCCGGCTCGATGTCCATAGCTCGGAGCGGCGCTGGCTCTCGCCATACAGGGCGGATCCATCTAGTAGTGGGTGGGAGAGTACAGATGCAACTCGCCCCAGTTATAGTCGATGGAAACCAGCTCGCCCAGCGTCACGCCGGAGGCCTTGGTCAGAATTTCGGCCTTTGCCTTTGCGTTGGCGCAGGCGCTATCCAGCAGGGCGGCATCGACCGCTTCCTTATCCTTCACCGTGAACTGCACATTCAGCTCCGGCTCGGCAATGCAGACTGCGATCGCTCCCAGCACCTTGGACAGCCGCTGGGAATCGAAATCAAACTCCAGCTTCAGTCCATGGGTGACCCGGTAGCCAACAAAAATCTGCTTGTAATTCCCGTTTTTGTCACGCTCGTTCTCGTACTCCGTTCCCACATCAAAGCTGGTGGTTTTCAGGTCATCCTTGGTAAAGCCGATTTCTGCAATGGCACTGCGCAGCTGTTCCAGATGCTTCGCCGCCTTGTCCATGGCCTTGTCGTAGCCCGCACGGACGGTTTTCAGCGTCAGGGACACAACCGTCAGATCCGGCTTCAGGCTCAGCTTGCCGATGCCTTTGATGGTGATGGTTCGATTCATGATGTGTCCTCCTGTATGATTGGCATTTCTGCACGAATGCTGTACGCTATTTGTCAGCGCATGACTTTGTCCATTAAAGCTTGGTAGCTGTCCACCACATCATAAACCACATTTCCGTTGCTGATCGCCTTAAAATGCTCTCTTGCGCAGTGAATTTTCGATTCCTCAATGAGCCGGAGCTGCATGGAGGACATAGAGCCTTTCGTCTCAGCAACAAAGTAGATATGCTTGACGGTACCTTCATAGAAAGCAATCGCCCAGTCCGGATTATAGTGTCCGACCGGTGTTGCGATATAGAAGCTGTCCGGCAGCTTCACATAAACCGCAACATCTGTGTTGGTGTCCAAATCGGCAGCAAAATCACGCTCGTTTGTGGAATCATACACGATATGATCGTATAGATGCCGCTGCGCTTTCATCGCGTTCGTTCCAAGCTTACCCTTGATGGTCGGTTCGGTAAAGATGTCCGTATCGTAATGTTCATCCAGCACATTGTAGGTGATGTGCTGGATAATTGCAGTTGCCTTTTCATCATTGATTAGGGCGGCTGCTTTGATAATGAACTCTTCCGGATTGAATTTGAACTGCTCAAAAATGGATTTCTCAATGCCGGTCAGAATTGCAACGACTGCCTTTCGCGTCAAGCCTGTCTCTCCGACCAGCTTGCCGATCAGATCATACTTCACGCTGCTGCCCGCGCGGATTTGCTTGCTGCTGTCATAAGTAGAAGACTTTGACTTTGAGAATGCACTTCCGTCAAGGAGAGAATCCTTCGACTTGATCTCATCCATTGCGCCGGTTTCAACCTTGAAGAAGATTTTCGGCACATGAAGATTCCTGTTGATGGAAGCAATCGCCTTGTTTACAAGCTCATCGGTATCAAAATCAACCACATACACGGATTTCGGGCTGATACGTTTCCAGAGAGCTTTGAACTCCGGCATGGCGAGCTTGTCGGGATCAACTTGCAGCTCGACGTTCTTGTCGCGGGCATTCTCCGGCTGCATAGCGCGGCTGTCATAGACGGAATCAAGAATATTGATCACAGAATCGCGGCTGTCCGCCACTTCCTCCGCAACCTGAATCGCGCCGTTTGCTTTGTCGGCATAATATTTATCGGTCAGTACACCCTTCTTGTCGATATAGCCGTTGACAATCAAATCAAAATAAATCGCTTGCGCCGTATCGCCATCCACAACCTGTTCGTTGCCTCCGGCATCCACAATGACCTTGTCCTTGAAGAGGTCGGCAGTAACCGCCACGGGGCGATCCGCAACCGCATCGGCAAGCTCAGTCTGCAAGCCCTTTGCAAAGCTGTCATAGCTCTCACTGGCGATAACGGTCAGAACATTGATGGACTGCACATCATTTCCAAGCACGTTGGCGTCCATGCGTTCGCCGTCCTGATTGACACACAGGCGCAGACCGCGACCGACCTCTTGCCGCTTGCGAACCTCGCTGCTGCTTTGTTTCAGCGTGCAAATCTGGAACACGTTCGGGTTGTCCCAGCCTTCGCGCAGTGCGGAGTGCGAGAAAATGAAACGCACAGGGGATTTTTTCGGATCACGATCCAGAAGCAGCTCCTTATTCTTCATGATCAGGTCATAGGCGTCAATATCGTCAGATGTGCCCGCCTTTTTGTCGGAGAGTTTGCTGTCAGTCATCTTGCCTTTTTTGTCAACGGAAAAGTAACCGGCATGGGTGTCATGGGCGGAAATAACCTCCAGATAACGAATGTAATCATCGTCACCGGCTCTCAACTGCATAGAGCCTATGATGTCGTTGTACTCTTCCTCAAACATATCGGCGTAGATGCCGTTGAACGGATGCCCGTCCTCGTCATACTGTTTGTATTTTTCAACCCTGTCGATGAAGAACAGCGACAGAACTTTGATGCCCTTATGGAAAAGCTGACGCTCCCGCTCCAAGTGAGAAAGAATCGTTTCGCGGATCTGAATGCGTCGGAGCTGGTCTTCGCTGACCTTACCGATCACATCTCCGGCAAAGATTTTGATACCGTTCAGGAACTCTACGGAGTTGTCGCGTCCGTCGATAGACTTGACCACAAAGCCTTCCTTGTACTCGTCAAGATTGCCGGAATTGTCATAGAGATTGTAGCCGATGCCCACCGTTACGTTCTTCTGGCGAATGCCCTTCGCACCCTTGCAGTCAAACTGAATGGAAGCAGTCGGGTTCTTCTCCTTCGAGACGTTGATGCTTTCCAGATAGACGAATCCCTCGGTTGCCGTGCTGCCGGACTCTGTGATGCCCTTGACGGCAATTTTCTTGACCAACCGCTTGTTGTACGCTTCCATCGCATCAAGGCGATAAACCATGTTATAGATGCTGTCCGACTTATGAGTGGCGGAGTAGCGCAGCGTCAGCAGCGGGCAAAACTCTTTCAGCCGTTCCTTTGTCTGTTTTCCTTCGACCGACTGCGGCTCGTCAATAATCAGAATTGGGTTCGTCTTTGCAATGATGTCAATCGGGCGACGGGAACGGAATTCGTCCAGCTTCATGTAAATACGCCGCGCGTCCTTACCCTTGGCATTGAACGCCTGAGAGTTGATAATCATGACATTTATGGAGCTATCCGACGCAAAGCGGTCAATTTCCGTGAGCTGGGCGGAATTATAGATAAAGAACCGGATCTTCTTGCCGTATTCCTCCGCAAAATGCTCCTGCGTCACCTGAAAGGACTTATAAACGCCCTCGCGGATGGCGATGCTCGGCACGACCACGATGAATTTGCTCCAACCATAGTGCTTGTTCAGTTCATACATGGTCTTGATGTAGGTATAGGTCTTGCCGACGCCGGTCTCCATTTCAATCGTCAGATTATAACGACCTTCAAGCTTATCAGATGGCTTGATCTGATTGGTGCGCTGTACCTTTTGCAAATGTTCCAAAATCAGCTTGTCGGAAAGCTCCGGCACAATGCGTTCGTTGCGCCAGCCGGTGAAGTCGGCGGCAGTATCATAAATTTTAGATTCATAAGGATCCGATATATCTACGCCTTTAACCTTTTGTTTTTTTATAACGGTACCCTTGTCCATCATATAAGTCGGCGTGAGGTACGGCTGCCCGGCAAAGACGTCAACGACCGCTTTTGCCGCATCCGCTTGAAATTTTTGATGTTTGAATTGTAACTTCATAATTTCGTTATTTCCTCCGTGTGGTGTTGGTGAAGTGTGGAGTGTGAAGAGTTGTGAGTTAAGTTACTTTTGCTGTGCGGAAGAAATTGTTTTCGTTGTAGCAGACAGCATTCTTCTCAACTCGTCACAATCGGCGTTGAGCGACTTAAACTCCTGTTCGGACAAATAATCCGTTTCAGTCAGTAATTCCAACCAATACAATGTCTCTGAGCATTCCTTCAATGCGATATAAATCTTCGAAAGGAAGTCCTTTTTACTAATTGCGCACTCCGCTTCCGCAAGATTTGCTCCAATGCTTGTACCGCTTCGTAAAATCTGTTTTGAAAGCACGAACTCTCTTTTTTCTTCGCATAAGTATTGATATAGCCGAACGATCCGAACGGCAAATCTCTTGCTCTTATACCTCGCAGTGTTTTCTGCTTCCATAACTCCACTCTCCACTCTCAACTCTCATAACTCCACTCTCAACTCTCATAACTCCACTCTCAACTCTCATAACTTCACTCTCAACTCTCATAACTACACTCTCAACTCTCATAACTTCACTCTCAACTCTCATAACTACACTCTCCACTCTCAAAACTTCACTCTTATATCACCCTCACGCGCTTGGTGATGTCGCCCGCGTCCTCCGGCATATAGAGCTTGAAAATCTCGAACATGTTGATCTTCTCCGGGCTGGATGCAAAGCCGGAATCGCGGAAGACAGCACGGAGCGGCTTGCGCTGTGCGATCTCCTTGACCACGCTTTCGGGGACATTAGCGTCAAAACAGGCGATCAGGTCGCCGTCATTGTAGGTATGGACGGTGCAGCCGTCGATCTGCTCGGACTTGTACGGCAGGGACAGCGGCAAACCCCAGTCAATCAGGCAGCCAAACAGCAGGTCGAGGTCGGTGCGGTCATCCTTGATGTTGGATTCCAGCTGATGGAGAAAGTCCTGATCGTAATCACAGGGCGCGTAATAAACGTCCTTCATGTTGGTGGAATCCAGCTTGAGAACGCGGAAACCGATGTCGAGTTTGGAGTTTGGAGAGTTAAGAGTGGAGTTGTTATTTGCCAACTGCTCTTTCAGAATTTTTTCTCCTGCTCTTCTGATTCTCTCTTTTCCGATTTCACAGATATTTTTGTAGCCTAGCTCTAGTGCAACATTATTAGCCTTAAACATATTTCCATCCGATAATAAGGCTTGATTTATTTGTATACAAATAAAATGCCTATTTCCGCTATCGTTTGCATTGATTTGCATAACTGCATCAGCGATACTCCCTGACCCACTAAAAAAGTCAAGCACAATTTCTTCCTCATTACACTTTGTAGTCATTTGTAGCAGTTTTAGTAGCAATTTTACCGGCTTTGGATTATCAAACACCAATTTCCCATCAAAAAGCTGCATAAGCTCTTTATTACTTGCCTGATTATATGAGGCAAATTTATTATCCCACCATGTCCAAGGGCGTTGACCTTCTGCCTCTGAAAGAAATTTCTTTTGACGCGGACGATTGTCACCCCTTTCACCAAACCAAATTCGGTTATCTGCCTTCAGTTCTTCAAATGTACTTTGAGACATTGCCCAACACCTTCCCTCCGGAGGGTAGTATTTTACACCAGACGGCGTGGTAATTTCATAAAACTGGCTTTTAGGAGCACGTCCTGTTTGACCGGTAATGTCAACAGATGCCCACTTACCACGAGGATCGCCATCTGGGTTTTTATACCCAGCTAAACGACCATCATCATAAGGAAACGAATTGAATAAGAACTCACTTTGCAATTTATTTTTTGCAAAGCATACAATATAATCATGTGCGGCACTAATGTCCATCCGCGAGTCAGGCGCAGTCTTCTTTTGCCATACTATGCAAGCTACAAAGTTAGACGCACCAAACACTTCATCACAGATTTTTCTTAAATTCTCAATCTCGTGGTCATCAATGCTGATAAAGATAACCCCATCATCCTTCAGCAGATTCCTTGCCAGCAATAACCGGGAATAAATCATGCTGCACCAGTCAGAATGAAACCGCCCATTGGTGTCGGTATTTTTGAACAGGCGGTCGCCTTCCTCACTCCACTCTCCGCTCTCAACCTTCCACTCTTCGCTCTCCATCTTAAAATCATCGGCATAGATAAAATCGTTGCCGGTGTTGTACGGCGGGTCGATATAGATCATCTTGACCTTGCCGAGATAGCTTTCCTGCAAGAGCTTGAGGACTTCCAGATTATCGCCCTCGATGTAGAGGTTTTCGGTGGTGTCCCAGTCCTTGCTCTCCGCCACGCACGGGCGCAACGTCTTCCGGATCGGCTTGTTGGCTTCTACGATTGCAGCCTTCTTGCCGACCCATGTGAACTCGTATGCCTCGTCGCCGTCCACCACGTCCGGCGAGAGCATCTGTTTCAGCAGCTCAAAATTGACCGCCCGCTTGTACACCTTCTTCTCCGGCGTGCTGCGTTCCTCGTCCAGCATCTCCGTGATGCAGTTGGGAAACAGGGCGGCAATGCGGTCTATGTTCTGCGCCGTCAAGTCCGGCGATTCAAATTTCATTTTGGTCATTTGGTTCTCTCCCAATCTTACCATATTTTTCTAATAAGTAATTTACAAAAGCAGAGCAGGAAACTAACATATACTTTGCGTCTTCCGCAGGGGCATTCTTAAAATCTATTCCACCATGACGAATGCCATTTGAATCAGATGTATAACCATACATTTTTGAAAACGCATCACGTAAAGCAGCATGAATGACTATTCCATGATTTTCTAGTTTCTTAATCGCCGCACCAAGTGTTGTTGTTCCACCGTTCATTCCCGTAATGATACAACACATTGCCTCAACAGCACTAATGGATTCCTTTATAGAATTCTCATAATCCGGATTTTTTCTATCAGAGTATAACTGCATCGCTTTTCTCATATGAATATTAACACTATGATAAGGCGAATTGGATGCCTGGTGAAGAGAATCAAGTTCAGCTTTATTGGTAATATTTACAAATTTCTCGTTGATTAGTCTGTACCCTGATTTTTCTTCCTCCAGTATCACATTCAGAACAGCAGGTATAGCATCAAACCAAGATAGTTTGCTGCAGAAGTTCTTATTTCCTGTTTTGATACTCTTGCAAAAGCTATAGTTTTCACAGACTCTGCATTCAAACCTCTTTGCCTCAAAAAAAAGTTCAATAACTTCATATGGCATATACCACGGCGTATTCTCCGTCTCTCTTAACATTATAGAATCAATTTTTCGCCAATTTGCAACATCATATCCTTCATCCCGCAAACCTAGTCTATCTACAACGTAAGCGAGTTCCTGATGTATCATAGATGATGACCCCCAATATTTATGTACTGCATTAAATAAACGATTCCTTAGTCCAGCATCCATTTCGTCGATCTGAATCGTTTTTTCCTCAGCAAAGCCATTGCGTTCAGCAAAGTTCATAAATACCCTCCAGTTCTCCTTTAAGCCTTTTCAGCTCCGCATTTATTTCCATGCGCCGATTCAGCTGTTTTTCGCTTTTCATTTTCTTTTCCAGCGCGGCGATCTGCTTTTTGAGCTTTTCGCGCGCCAAGCTTTGCGCAACGTTTTCGGCGGCACCGCAATTTGCGTTCCACTCCTCCCCTTGCAGCTCGGCAACCTGTTTAACAAAGTTATCATAAACGGCGTCCAAAGTCAAGCCGTCAATGCGGAGATCAATCTCATTTTCCGGTATCCAGTCGGTGTGATAATACCTATTGACTTTGAAAGCGCTGCTGCCGGAGGCGGCGGCCGACTTGTGGCCGATCCACGCCTGAGCCTTGCCGTCACAGGTCAAAATAAAGAGGATATGGTACGGGATTTCCTTGTCGATTTGTTTCAGCACCGCTTCGTCAAGCTGCGGTCCGTTCAGGCGAATCTCAAGCACTTCAATCTCCGTTACGGCTTCACCCGCCGCAATATTCAGCGTGGACGCCGCCAGCTTGTTCCGCCAGTACACCAGCCGAATTTGATCGATAAACGCACGGCGCAGCGCCGGAGAAACGTCAAGATTCTCATAGAATTTCTGTTTCGGTATTCTTTTGCCGAATTCAGTAGATGCAGGAAACACTGATTTAATTAGAAATTAGGAATTAGCAATTAGGAATTTTTCGCTCCCGACTGCCAATTACCGATTTCTTTCCCCCTTTCGCTTTTTTTTGCAATTACCGTGGCCACTTAGAAATTAGGAATTAGGAGTGAGCAATTAGGAATTTCTTACTCCCGATTCTTTTCTCCTTTCACATTTTTCAATTACCGTATTCTCCGCTCAATTTCTCATTCCTAATTCCTCACTCCTCATTCCTAATTCCTCACTCCTCATTCCTCATTTTTCATCCCTCATTCCTAATTGTCTTTGTAATTGCGGACAGCATTTTCAGAAGCTCCGTGCAATCGGACTGAATAGAGTTATATTGCGGAGCATCAATATAGTCCGACCTGAATAGCAGCTCCAACCAATACTTCGTTTCCGAACATTCCTTGAAGGCGATATACAGTTTGGATAAAAAATCTTTTCGGCTGACAGCACACTGTGCTTCGGCAATGTTTGCACCAATGCTTGTTCCGCTCCGTAAAACCTGTTTGGATAAAACATATTCATTCTTTTCAGCGCAGAGGTATTTGTACAGTGCGATCACGCGCAATGCAAAAGCAAGGCTCTTGTCAGCAACAGCATTTTCCGTTAAATTTCTCACTCCTAATTCCTCATTCCTAATTCCTCATTCCTAATTATCAGAAAGCAAATCAGCTCAAAATCATCCAGTCCCGAAACCGCGCTGAGCAAGGCGGATGTGCCGCCGCTTTTGAACAGGCTGTCAATATCGTTTTCCTCTTTCGCGTCAATGATGGAATTTATTGCCTCGCTCAGCAGCTCGGAAACTTCGCCCATTTTGCGTCCGTCATCCGTCTCCTCATTGAATCGCCTGCAAAGCTCCGCACAAGGCTTGTCCTTTCCACGGCAGAGCAGACGCATCGTGTCGAGCAATTTCTTCGGGTTGAGATAATCGCAGACAATTTCACCTTCTTCGCTGATATAGACCATGTAGAAGGGATGAATCCGATTCCGATTGTCAATATTCACGCTGTCATTGATATTTTTGAGAACGAAAATCACACCGGCAGGTGACTCCCCCGCCCTCCCGACAACGGCGTGCAGCCCCTTAGGCGCGGTTTCGATGTCCTCATGCTGCTTTATGTATTCAAGCAGATCGAGTCGGAACTCGTTGAGTCCCAAATCCATGATGGAAATGCCGCTGGTCATGTCCTCAATGTCCACAACTTCCTCTTGCAGCCGCTTGAGCTGTGCGCGGCGGTATTCAAGGTCTCCCTTTTCTTCGGCATTGAGAAGATCATCATCACCGGTGGAGGTCATTACGGAAATCTTCATGCGGGTTTCCACGCGGCTTTTCAGGTTGATATACTCGTCGAGATCCATATCCGGCCAGAAGTTTACAAGCTGAATACGGTCGTTTCTGCTGCCGATACGGTCAATTCGCCCGAACCGCTGGATAATGCGAACGGGGTTCCAATGAATATCATAGTTGATGAGGTAGTCGCAGTCCTGCAAGTTCTGACCTTCGGAAATACAATCGGTTGCAATCAGAATATCAAGCTCATTGGTGCTGCCGGGCAGGAGTACAGATTTTCCTTTTGAAACGGGTGAGAAACAAGTCAGAACCGTGTTGAGGTCCGCACGGAGCTTTGGTATGGTGGTCTTTCCGTCAACCGTGCCGGTGATCTCCGCCGTTTCCAGCCCGAAATTCTCTTTTGCAAATCTGCTGACGTTCGCAAAAAGATAGTCTGCGGTATCGGAAAACGCCGTGAAAATTATGATCTTCTTATTACCGGGATTGATCGGATGCTCGATTTTCTTCCGGATCAAATCGAACAATGTTTGCAGTTTTGTGTCATGCTTCGACGTGATGTCTGCAATCATGAGGGACAGGAGTTCCAGATTTTCCGCATCACGTTCAAGCTCACGCCGCCATGAAACATAGTCCATATCAGCAAGATCGATTTTGACCTTTTTGCCGACTGAGAAGAAATCGGTGTTCTGATCATCGTAATCAAAATCTTCTCCCGCAGCGATATCTGTCAACTCAATTTCTTCCGAGCCGAGTTCGTAATTGTTGATCTTCTTAATGGTTTCGTCAATCTTTTTCCGCATTCTGTCAACCGTCAGGCGGAACGAATGAACCGAGCTTTCAAGCCGCTTCAGCAGGTTAATGCTCATCAGGCGGCGAACGCCTTCTTCTCGCCCTTCCTGAGTTATGTTGCGTTTTTCAGAGTCAACATATTTATACAGTTTTGAAAGCATGATGTACTTTGTCGGCGTGTAAATCGACAGATTCAGCGCATTCAAAAGTTCGTATATCTCATTGTAGTTGATTGCATCGCTCAAGTCGGTCAAACACGGACGCAGCGAAATCGGCGGCAGACGTTCGGGGAATTTGCCGATATCGGAAGTATTATAATATTTTTCAATGTGTTTTCTTGAACGCGCAATAGTCACGCTGTCCAACAGTTCAAAGAAATCAAAATCCAGCGTCCGAAGAAGTTCGTCCGTTGTGCGTTCCGCAGCGGGAAGATTGCTCCATGCGTTGAAAGCAGTCTGAGCCTGACGGAAGATTTCGTCAATTTTCTTTGTTGTGTCAAGTTTTTTGTTTATTTGCGCAACATCGCCCTCATAAGCGAGTGCAAGCTGATTTTTAAGGTCAATAAATCTGTTGTTGACAGGTGTTGCCGAAAGCATAAGCACCTTCGTTTTCACACCGGCACGAATAACCCGATTGAGCAGTTTCAGATAACGGTTTTCCTTTGCATCCTCGCCGGACACCTCGCCGCCGTTGCGGAAGTTGTGGCTCTCATCAATGACAACAAGGTCATAGTTGCCCCAATTCAGGCGGTCAAGATCAATTCCGTTCGACTGTCCATGCTCACGGGAAAGGTCCGTATGGTAGAGGACGTCGTATCTCAGCCGATCCGCTGCAATGGGATTGTTGATATAGTTGCCCTTGTACGTATTCCAGTTCTCAGAGAGCTTTTTCGGACAGAGAACAAGCACGGATTTGTTGCGGTTCTCATAATACTTAATCACCGCAAGCGCAGTAAACGTCTTGCCGAGACCAACGCTGTCTGCCAGAATACAGCCGTTGAATTTTTCGAGTTTGCTGATGATGGCAAGAACCGCGTCACGCTGGAAGTTATAAAGCATTCCCCAGATTTTGCTTTCCTTAAAGCCTGTCGCTTCGTTAGGCAGCTCGTCCTCCGAAACGTCATCAAGGAACTCTTTGAAAATGTTATAGAGCGCAACAAAATAGATATACTCCGGCGAGTTCTCACGATACGCCGCAGAGATATTTTCGATCACAATATCCGTGACCTCTTGCAGCATTTTCTTGTCGTTCCATAGCTGTTCAAAGAGCTTGATATAGTGGTTTGCGTTCTCAAAGCTCTCTGTCTTCATCACTGTATAATAAGCGTTGTTACCGCGCTCACAGCCAAGATCGACGGTAGTAAAACCACTGATGGGCGCATAAGTACTCTCATCGACCGTCATAAAGCCCATCATCTGCTCCTGTGTGACGTTTGACTTGAAAACTGCTTTGCGCCGGATCCAGTCTGCGCACTCTTTCGCAATCGCTTTTTGCGTCAGCTCATTGCGGAGCTTTACTTCAAACTCGGTGCCATATAGACTACTCTCTCTTGAGATTCGTGGGATGTAAAACTCTCGCTGCGCCTTTGACGCCTTCTCAGTCACGAAGGTGGGGGATGTGAAGATAAAACGCAGTTTGTCAATGCCCTCAAGTTGTTTTTTGAGTTCCTGATACGCATAGATTGAGAAGCAAGCGGCGGCAACGGACATCCTACTGCCTTTGCGAATACCCGCTTGTAGATCGTCTTTGACGGTCTTGTTAATGTTGTCTATAATCTGCATTCCATCACCTCATTGAGACACACAGCGGTCTCTTATTTTTATATAATAGCATAAAGGCTGTACGAAAAACCAGACTCAGTCCTTGCCCGTTCGCACAGCCTCACAAACATCTCCGATGTCGCAATTTAAGTAGCCACAAATGCGCAGCAAAATAGAGAGGGACACTTCTTCCCCCTTATTCAGTTTTGTCCATGTTCCGGATGAAAGGTTTAGCTCTTTCCGAAACGAGGACTTCTTGATGTCGCGGTCAATTAGTAATACCCAAAGTTTTTTATAGCTTATTCCCATAGTCTATGCCCCTTTACTCATTCGCTAATTACGAGCTCCAACATATTATACACGAAATCCTTTTTGTTTGCAATCAGCCCATTTGCAAATCAGAAGAAATACTGCAAGTTCTTGATGTTTTTGTTTCTCAAAAAGCAAGGCGGCTATCAATGATAACCGCCTTGCTTTATTCCCTTATTCCCGCTGTGAACTGTGCTGCTGGTCGCGGTCATGCTCTGCACTCGGCTTGAGGAAATCGTCCACGTTTGCCTTCATGGTGTCGATCATCCGCACCTCCTTTTTGAGCCTTGCGCGTTCATCGTAGAGCCGCTGCTGTTCTTCCAAAAGCTGTTGTTGCTCCGCTTGCAGTGTCTTCAAGCTCGGCAGTTTTTCATCTCCCTGCATGGCAAGCAATGTACTCCGCGCCGCCTCAAAAATCACAAGCTCTGCCGCATGATAATCGGTCTTGTTCTATTAGCCATAGGCGTTCTGTCTTTTCGTAAAGGAAGAGGTGGCACCAACTTTGTTTGTGCTGGAGGCATTCCCAACAAGCATTCTTCCGATTAAGGAGAGGGTTTCCTTAATTGGAAATCGCCGTGTGTATATACACCGGCTGTGCTTGCTATTCTCTTAAATCGTATTCCCTCGCAGAGATTCCTCGTAAAATACCCCTTCATATAACAACGGACAGTTTATTGGGATTTGTCCGGGATTAAACAGGATTTTTCTTGTTCTCGTTTTGATTTGATACGTTTGCAACTATCGTTTTCACATAAAAAAGACTGCTTGGCATTGCGCCTTGCAGTCTATTTATCTCTGTATTCAATTCGTTCGGTCGCATGGCAAGCGACATTATTCCAGCGATGAGAACAGCTCCCCGTCAATGCTTAGAATGTCATCCATTGGAATCTTCGTGCCATCCTGCATGGTAATCCGGCGCTCAAAATCATCGACCTTTTTGACCGCGCCGGTTGCTGATACATATTTGCCGCCAGCCTTCCGCTCATCGGGCTGGAAGTAGGTGATGGTGACCTCCGGTGCATCCTCAAAGGCATCCATAAGAAGCTGATACTTCATGTCCAATGCAGTCAGAGCTTCCTCGTCAAGCTCAATCCTTTCGTCGGTCAGACGCCCGGTTTCCATGATGGCGGAGTCATATCCGGTGAGTGCTGCGAAGGGCGCGAACTGCGCCGCTCGATCTGACATCGGCATCTGTGGTCGCGTCTTGGAGATGTGGTGAGGAAGATTGATAATCTCGTCGTACCTATTGTTCATACGCATTCTGCATCGCACCTCCTAGATAAACCGGAAGTTGTCTCTCAGTTTGCAAATCTGATTACTTGATTATCAATATCGACCGTTGCCACAACACCAAAGGGAATGATGCAACGTGGCTGGGCGTGTCCGATATTGATATTGCACACTATGGGCAAATTCGGATGATCAATTACGTCTACCAGAATCTGTTTATATTCCTGCACATAAATTTCATCCATCGGCTTTCCTATAAGAATACCTGAAATCACATCAAAAATGCCTGTTTCTTTTAGTGTGAGTACAGCTTTTCTGTATTTTTCAGGAGACATCTTCTCTTCGCTGGATTCTAACAGAAGAATCTTTCCGACCCAATCTGCAATCTCTGGGAATAGTTTGTACTTCTTGCAAAAAAGCGGCATATCCACATAGCGTTCTCCATTGAAAAAATCATAAATGGAATCAATACAACCGCCAAGAATCTCTCCTGAGAAAACAGAATTGCCTTGCAGTAATTCAAAACCATAATCGGAATGATATTTTAAAGGTGTGCCAACCCGATTGATACCAAAATCCGTCCTTCCTTCATACCAGATTTCGCTGGGTCTGACTTCTTTTATCATTCCGGTACTTATCAGTTCTTCAAAATACTTTTTTGTATATGGGAGCATATCTTTGTCCAGTTCACAGACGTCCGCAAGGAAAGACTGCCCATAGAACGTTTTCATTCCAACCTTATGGAACATAAAATGATTGATCGTCGTATCAGAAAAACCAAGAAATACTTTATCGGAGACTGCATCTGCCAGTTCATTATGTTCAAACAGGAAAGGCAACAAGCGATATGTATCATCTCCACCAATTGCACAGAGAATCATATCAATCTCCGGATCACTAAGGGCTTGTAACAAATCAGCCGCACGCTTTTCAGGATGGTTTTTGACATATTCTATTCCTTCAAGGGCATGAGGCATAAATCGAACATTCAGGCCAAAGTCATTCAACCTTTTTATTCCTATATCTACCTCATGCTTAACAAAATCCTCTCCTATTGTTCCGCTCGATAAACTGACAATAGCTATATTCTTTATCATAATCTTTTCCTCCTCCACAAATTCTAATTTTCCAATTTAACAAACTTGAAGTTGTATCATCATTTATCTTTATCTTTTTTTGAAAAAATAAGACTGCCAGATATACCAAAAGATATACCCAGACATATTCCGATTCCAATTCCAGCCATGCTATTTAAGACATTTATAAAAACAACGCTCCAAAGTATTGCTGCGATTATTCCGATAGTGACTCCTATAATTATCCTTTTGTTGTTCATCAGCTTTATCCTCCACAAATTCCGATTTGTTTGATCCTTTATGCCTTATGCCCGCCGATCTGCGCATTGCGGTCTTTGGCGGTTGCGCCTTCTTCAAGATTCATCGCCTTGAGGATGGCGTTCTTTCCGTACTTCT
>OLSX01002151.1_pt1 | contig 17859 bp, 17 predicted proteins | sample 1673141 | NCBI WGS metagenome assembly OLSX01 (sample SAMEA3136759, study PRJEB25190) | human gut metagenome | biome: human gut; feature: human-associated habitat; material: faeces | place: Austria | collected 2013
TAGTGGTCAGTTTGGTACTATACTCTTCACGTAGTAAAGGAAAGGATAGAAAAAAAGGTGATTCGATATGGATAAGATGTCAAAATGGATAGTTAAATATCGTAATCTGATTTTGGCTGTAGCTATTGTTCTTTTGATTCCAAGTGCAATTGGTTATTTCAATACAAATATTAATTACGATTTATTATCTTATTTACCTTCAACTTCAGAATCTATGAAAACACAAAAGATTCTTGGAGATGATTTTAACTTATCGAGTGTAGACTTCTTGGTTGTCAACAACAAGTCTGATCAAGAGGCCGCTAAAATTAAGGAAGAGATCAATAAAATTGATGGAGTTGAAAAATGTATTTGGAGAGATGATGTATTAGATATCTCCGTTCCAAAACAGGCAATTCCAGAAAGCATTCAAGATATGCTTTATTCTGGCGACAGTACAATGATGATTGTTACGTTTAAAGAGCCAACGTCGTCAATGCGTACTATGAATGCGATCAGTAAAATTAAAAAATATACAAAAGATGATTGTTACTTAGGTGGTATATCAGCCATCAGTGAAGATACTAAAGATCAAACAGAACATGATACACCAATTTATGCAGGTATTGCCGTTGTATTATGTATGATCGTTTTGTTCTTAGGATTAGAGAGTACGATTGCTCCAGTTGTATTTATGTTAGGAATGATTTTCCCAATCGTTTATAACTTTGGTACAAACGTATTCTTAGGTGAAATTAGTTATATCACAAAGGCTTTGGCCGTTGTATTACAGTTAGCTGTAACATTGGATTATTCAATCTTCTTATTACATAGATATCAAGAAGAAAAACAAAAACTTCCAAATGAAGAGGCTATGGCAAAGGCTATCAAAGCTACATTTACTTCAATTACTTCAAGTTCTATCACAACGATCGCAGGTTTTGTTGCCTTGTGTGTAATGCAGTTAACACTAGGTAGAGATATCGGTATTGTTATGGCCAAAGGTGTTGTTCTTGGTGTATTATCAACAATTTTCATTTTACCAAGTTTGTTGATGTTCTTTGATAAGACGATTGAAAAGTACAAACATAAAACAATTTTGAATGAGTTACATAGAGTTCCTCGTTTTGTGATACGTCACTATAAAAAGATTCTTGTTGCCTTCGTATTGATTTTCATTCCATTTGGATATGGTCAGGCACATACAAATATCTATTATGATTTGATTTCTGGTATGCCAGGTGATTTTGCGAGTATCATTGGTACAAATCAGTTAAAAGATAAATTTGATATGACAACAACACATTTCGTTTTAGTGGATGACAAATTAACGACAAATGAAATTCAGAATATGTGTTCTGAAATCAAAGATTTAAAAGGTGTTCATAACGTATTAGCGTATGAAGAATTTGTGGGTCCAGGACTTGCATCTAACTTTACGCCAAGTGTAGTAAAGGAAATTTTCCAAAATGGTGGAAAGAAATTAATTGTAGTAAACAGTGATTATAAAGCTGCAACCGATGAATTAAATACACAATTAGATAAAATGGATACCATCATTCATAAATATGACAAGAAGGGAATGATTGGTGGAGAAGGAAGTATGACACGTGATTTGATCACAACAACAAATACAGACTTTGCGATGGTTAACGTATTATCCGTTATTATGATCTTTATCATTGTTGCCTTAACATTTAAATCATTTGCACTTCCAGTCATTTTAGTATTAACAATTGAATTTGCAATCACAATCAATATGGGTATTCCATTCTTTACAGGAACTACACTTCCATTTATCGCAAGTATGGTTATCGGAACTATTCAATTGGGAGCTACCGTTGACTACGCTATCTTAATGACAACGCGTTTTAAAGAAGAATTATCGCATGGTAAGAAGGTTAAGGAAGCGGCTTTAATTGCGATGGAAAAATCGAGTGTTTCCATTATGACAAGTGGATTCTCATTCTTTGCCGCATGTATTGGTGTAAGCTTTGTAGCTAAAATGGATTTAATTAAATCATTAGTCATCTTATTAGCACGTGGTGCTTTAATTTCAGTCGTAAGTATTTTATTAGTATTACCTTCATTGTTGATTTTCTGCCATAAGTTTATTGAAAAAACGACAAAGAATTGGCCAGAATCAAACATGGAAGCGAAAGGAGAATAAATATGAATTTAAGTCATACAGTAAAAGTAGTTGGTAGTGTAGTGTTGAGTGCAGTTATGGCAGGAAGTATGATGCCTGTGACTGTATTTGCACAAAATAATGATGAAAATCCTACAGAAAAAACAGAAACTGTTTATTCTGTATTAAACTCAGATGGTTCCATCAGCGATACAATCGTATCTAGCTGGTTACATGATGAGGATGGAATTAATAATATTAAAGAAACATTAAATCTAAAAGACGTTAAGAATATTAAATCAAATGAAAAACCTTCAAAAGACGGAAATACATATACATGGAATGCGAAAGGAAATGATGTGTATTATGAAGGAACAGCCACAAAACAACTTCCTGTGTCTGTTAAGCTTCGTTATGAATTAGATGGTCAAGAAATGTCTGCAAAAGATATGGAAGGTAAGTCTGGACATTTGAAATTAACTATTTCTTTCACAAATAACTATTCAAAAGTTAAAAATATTAATGGCAAATCCATTGTGATTCACCCTAGTTATTTAGCTGGTGGTATGTTGAATATGAGTACTGGTAACTTTTCAAATGTGAAGTGTGAATCTGGTAAAATCGTAAATGATGGAACAAATGAAATGTTGGCATTTGCGAATATTCCAGGCTTGAATGAAACATTAAGATCTGCTGGTTTAGACAAAGTAAACAATCAATTAGGAATTAGTGATGATGTAACAGTAGAAGCTGATGTCAATAATTTTGATTTAGGTTCTATCATGGTTGGTATGACAAATGAAATTGATTTGGCAAGTGAATTAGGTGAAATTGGTTCTGTATCTGAATTAACAGATGGAATTGATCAATTAATTGAAGCGGATGATCAATTGATTGATGGTTCTAAACAATTGTATGATGGAACAACACAATTAAAAGAAGGTATTGCTCCATTATCAAGTGCTTATCCTCAAATTGAAACATTAACAAATGCATTTGATCAATTACATGATGGAACAACAAAGTTAAGTACTGGTTTAAATCAATATACGGCTGGTGTGGATCAATTAGCTATAGTTTCACAGAATTTATATTCTATTCAAACTGGATTAAATGATGCTGATAGCAACTTGAATAATGAAACAACGAAAACACGGTTAGGTACATTAGTAACAAATGTTACAGAACTAAACGATGTTATAACTTTAATGAATAATCAGTTAAATGGAAAAGAATCTAAATTAACAAAAGAAAACATCCAAATATTGAAAGATGCGATTAGTGAATCAAATAAAGAAATTGGTAATTTAGAGAAAGCTTTAAATGAGACAAATAATGATTTAGTAAAATTAGGCGGAAAAGATAAAAATTGTACAGGTGGAGAAATCAAAGCTGCTAAAGATGCGTTAAATGAATTAGGTTCTTTAAAGACTAACTTAACAAATGTAATGACTGGTATAGGTGCGGATATTCAAGGGGCTTCAGTTGAAATTCAAACACAGAAACAAACTGAAATTGCATCTGTTCAAAAATCAATTGATGCTTTGCAAAATGCATTGAATAGTTTATCTGATACAGAAGAAAATGCATCTGCAAGAAGTGAATTGCAAACTCAAATAAACAACCTAACTAGTTATAAAAATACTTTATCTACATCTACTACATTAAGTCAATATGCAACTGATTTAGGTGCACAGGCACAAACTTTAAATGGTATTGTAAATGATTCAACTGCTGTATTAGATAAGGTTGAAACATCTTATAGTAATTCTGTATCTGCAGTAAATGATTTAGAGAAACAATTAAAGGATACTAAAACTTCATTAGATAAATTGTCAGAACAAATGGGTAAAGTAACAGATGCTGGATTCACATCAGAAGATGTTGATCAATTAAATACATTGAAGTTAACTGTTGCTGCTCTTGCGGATGAAAAGAAAGGAACTCCTGCACTAGTACAAGGTGTTACTGAATTACAAGGACAATTAGGTACATTATCTAGTGGTGTTAGTAATTTAAATGCTGGTATGAATCAATTGGCTCCAGGTATTGCACAAGGTACAAGTAATTTATCAAAAAACAGTGATTCTTTAAGAAATGGTGCAAAGGCATTAAATGATGGAACTGCACAATTAAGTGCATCTAAGTCAAAGATGAGCGAATTAACAAATGGATTAACTAAATTAAGTGATGCTGCTGATCAATTGAATGATGGTGCTAAACAATTGTATGAGGGTAACGAACAATTCAAGTCTGAAGGATTGGATCAATTAAAAGAAAAGGTTGATTTAGGTGTTGGAGAACTTGAAACATTACAAAGTGTAATGAACGAAATCAAAGCTATGAATAAAGAATATGCTTCTTACTCTGGTGCTCCAGAAGGTGCTACAGTGACAAGTCGTTATGTATTCCGTACTAAGGAAGAAAGTTCTAAATAGTTTATAAAGGTATTCTTCGGAATGCCTTTTTAATTTGATATTCTTTGGTTGGCGTGTTAAAATAAAAGGGAATTTATATGGGGGTATATAATCATGAAACATATTAATACAGTAGATACTCGTAACTTGTGTGAAAGCGCAAAAAATGGTGGATGTGGAGAATGCCAAACTTCTTGCCAATCAGCTTGTAAAACTAGCTGCGGAATCGCGAACCAAGCTTGCGAAAATAATAAAGAAAGTAAGTAATTAAGAAATGCCGAAGTGATTCGGCATTTTTAATGCCGCCTTTAAGGCAGCATTTTTTAAATTTTGAGGAGGAAATATAGATGATTCATCAGTATAAGATGTTTAATCAGAATATTGTATTGGATATTTGTTCAGGAAGCATTCATGTGGTAGATGAAATTGCTTATGATATGATTGCTGAATTTTTAGATAAAGATAAAAATGCTTTGGTTTTAGAAATGAAGGAGAAATATCCTAGTGTTGAAACATCTGAATTAGAAGAATGTTACGACCAGATTTTAGAATTAAAAGAACAAGGTCGTTTATTTAGTGAAGATACATATGAGCCCATGGCAGGCCAGTTAAAGGCTAAGACAAGTGGCGTTATTAAAGCTTTATGTCTACATATCGCCCATACTTGTAACTTGAATTGCTCGTATTGTTTTGCCAGTCAAGGAAAATATCATGGAGACCGTGCATTAATGAGTTTTGAAACAGGTAAACGCGCTCTTGATTTCTTGGTGGAAAATTCAGGAACACGCAGAAACTTAGAAGTGGATTTCTTTGGTGGAGAGCCACTAATGAATTTTGATGTGGTTAAACAATTAGTTGCCTATGCTCGTAGTATTGAAAAAGAAGCTGGAAAGAATTTCCGCTTTACTTTAACTACAAATGGTATGTTGATCGATGATGACGTAATCGAATTTGCGAACAAAGAAATGAGCAACGTTGTTTTAAGTTTAGATGGACGTAAAGAAGTTCACGATCGTTATCGTGTGGATTATTCTGGAAAGGGAAGTTTTGATACAATTGTTCCAAAGTTCCAAAAATTAGTAAAGGCACGTGAAGGTAAAAATTACTATATGCGTGGTACTTTTACTCATGCCAATCCAGACTTCTTAAAAGATGTTCAACAAATGTTAGATTTAGGTTTTAGAGAATTAAGTATGGAACCTGTTGTTGCCAAATCCGATGATCCTGCAGCACTAACCCAAGCAGATCGTGAAATTGTGAAAAAACAATATGAAGATTTAGCTAAATTGATGTTGGAATATGATGAGAAGAAAGATCCATTTACTTTCTATCACTATATGATTGATTTAAAAGGTGGACCATGTATCTATAAGCGTATTTCAGGATGTGGTTCAGGAACCGAATATATGGCTGTAACACCATGGGGAGATTTATATCCTTGTCACCAATTTGTAGGGGAAGAAGCCTTTAAATTAGGAGACATCTATACGGGTGTCACAAACAAAAAGATTCAGGATGAGTTCGCATCATGTAACGTATATGCACGTAAAGAATGTGCAGATTGCTGGGCAAGACTTTATTGTTCTGGAGGATGTGCAGCCAATGCATACCATGCGACAGGATCTGTCAAAGGTGTATATAAAGAGGGTTGTGAGCTATTCTGTAAACGATTAGAGTGTGCACTTGCCGTAGCCATTATTCGTGATATGAAAGAAAATAATCATGAAGACGCCGATTGTTAGTTTTCTAAAATCATATCAAGAAAAATCACCTGTAAGAATGCATATGCCAGGCCATAAAGGTGCTGGCATTCTTGGTTTTGAGGGGATGGATCTTACAGAAATTTCTGGAGCCGATGAATTGTTTGCAGCAGAGGGAATCATTAAGGAAAGTGAACAAAATGCTTCCTCTTTATTTGGCTGTCCAACCTATTATTCAACCCAAGGCTCTACTTTATGCATTCAAACGATGTGCACGATATTATGCCAAGATGCTAAAAGTAAAGGCAAGAAACCTAAGATTCTTGCGGGAAGAAATGCGCATCGAAGCTTTATCCATGCAGCTGCACTTTTAGATTTTGACATTGAATGGTTATATGGAAATAGTGACTATTTATCTTGTAAGATCAATGCAGAGGATTTAGAAAAGAAAATTGTTGAAAATAATCCAACGGCTGTATATCTGACAAATCCCGATTATTTAGGAAATCTTTTGGATATTAAAGCATTAGCTTCTATATGTAAAAAATATAATGTATTACTTGCCATTGACAATGCTCATGGTGCATATCTACGCTTTCTAAAAGATTCTTTACACCCTATTGATTTGGGTGCTGATCTATGTTGTGATTCGGCTCATAAAACACTACCTGTACTTACCGGGGGAGCTTATCTTCACTTAAGTGATTCTTTGAATCAAGTATGGAAAAATGACGTTAAACATTTTATGGAATATTTTTCTTCTACAAGTCCATCCTATTTGATTATGGCCTCTTTAGATGCGGCAAATGATGTGTTGGATACTACGTTTAAAAAATCCTTGTCTGAATGTATTCAAAGAGTTGATGGATTAAAGAATGCTTTGATTCAACATGGATATACGATTTTATCTGGTGAACCCATGAAGATTACGATTTCAACAAAAGAGTTTGGCTATACTGGAAATGAAATCGCAAATCTTTTAATGGAATGTGATATCTATCCTGAATTCTATGATTCAGACTATATTGTATTAATGCCATCTCCATATAATACGAAAGATGATTTTGAAAGGTTGCAAAAATGTTTGTGTGGAATTGAAAGAAAATCCATCTTAGTAAATAAACCACCAAAATTAGAACAAGCTAAGAAAGCTATGAATGTGCGTCAAGCTTTATTTGCGCCAAGCATGACATTAGATGTTTCTAAATCATTGGGACAAGTATGTTCAAGTGTTACTGTATCTTGTCCTCCGGCTATTCTTCCAGTGATTCCAGGAGAAGTGATTAGTGAGTCTTCTATTGAAGTCATGAAATATTATGGTATCGAAACTGTACGAGTTGTCAAAGAATGACAGCTCTTTTTCTTTTGTGTATGTGAAACCGCTAACAATTGAAGTATAATGAAAGAAGAAATAAACATACGAAAAGGAGGAGAATCATATGTTTGACAAATTGTTTGATCCTATACAGATTCGTGGTATGGAATTAAGAAATCGTGTTGTCATGTCTGCGATGGGAACGCATGAAAGTGCGGAAAGTGAAGATGGAAAGAGTGTTACAGATAAGTTGATTGCGTATCATGTGGCTCGTGCAAAAGGTGGAAATGGATTAAATACAGTTGAAGTTACAAGTGTAGATGCCCCGAGTGCTCCACATGGATTTTTATCAATTGCCGACGATAAGTACATTTGTGGATTTAAAAAATTAAATGATGCCGTGCATGAAGCTGGAGGAAAAACTTGCATTCAATTATGGCAAGGAGGATTAGCAGTAGCTTCAGATCAAACGGCTCAGATCTTAGTGCCCAATGACTTACCATTAAGTCCACAATATACCGTGCCAGCTATCACAAATGAAAGATTGCTCGATATAATAGATAAGTTTGGACAAGCCGCAAAGCGTGCAGTAGAAGCTGGATTTGATTGCTTAGAATTCCATTGTGCGCATAACTATTTACCACACTCAATGCTTTCAGGTGGAATCAATCATCGAAGTGATGAGTGGGGTGGATCTTTTGAAAATCGTAAAAAATTCCCATTGGAATGTATTAAATCGATTCGTGCCAATATGCCAGAAGATATGCCACTATTCATGCGTGTAGATTGTCATGATGACATGTTAGAAGGTGGATTGACAGTGGAAGAAGTGATTGAATTTTGTAAAGATGCCAAAGAATTAGGTGTTGATGTATTAAATATTAGTCGTGGAAATATCTTAACGGCAGCTACATTATATGAGGTAGCTCCAGTTGATATTGAAAACGGATTTAACGTAGAAGATGCTGCTCGCATTCGTAAAGAAACAGGTATGTTGACAATGCCATGTGGACGCATCAATACGCCTGAATTTGCTGAAAAGATTTTAGAAGATGACAAGGCAGATTTAGTTGTCATGGCACGTGCGCAGCTTGCCGATGCCAACTTCTGTAATAAGGCTAGAGCTGGTAAAGTCAATCAAATTCGCTATTGTATTGGATGTAACCAAGGCTGCTACGACTCATTCTGTGCATCCTTATATAATCCAGCCATTAAACACATTACTTGTATGCGAAATCCTGGCTTATTAGAAGAGGAAACATTAGGCTTAAAACCTGGATCTGTTTCTAAAAAAGTTGTCATCTTAGGTGGTGGAATTGCAGGTATGGAAGCGGCTCTAGATTTAAAAGAAACAGGCAATACACCAATTTTATTTGAAAAGAGTGAAAATCTTGGTGGACAATTCTTATTGGCAGGAGCTATTTCGGCTAAAAAAGATTTTAAGAATGCGGTAGATAAAATGATTTTGGATGTTCAAGAATCTGGAATTGAAGTGCACTTAAATACCGTTTGTACTAAAGAAAGGATTGAAGAAATTAAGCCGGATGCACTCATTGTAGCGATTGGATCAAGTCCATTTGTACTTCCAATTGAAGGTAGTGAAAGAGCAATTGTTGCACATGATGTATTGAGTGAAAAAGTACAGGTACCAGGCGATAATGTAGTTATTATTGGTGGTGGTCTTGTTGGTTTTGAAACAGCTGAATTCTTGGCTGCAAGACAAAAGAAAGTCACTGTTTTAGAAATGAAAGAAAAAGCTTTACAGGATTTAGGACCATTGCGTCAAATTACGGCCCAGGTTGCGATGGCTCACATGCCAATCACAATTGAAACAAGTGCAACTGTTGAAAGAATTGATGATCATGTAGTTGTTGCCAGTGGCAAAGAATATCCATATGATAGTGTCATTATGGCTGTAGGATCAAAGGCAAATGATACAAGTATGTATGCCAATCTAGGTATTCCTACATACATCGTTGGTGATTGTAAAAAAGCAGGTGTTGCTTTAGATGCATTTAAAGATGCTTATCATGCGGTATTAGAAATTAATAAGTGAAGTCTTAATCGGCTTCACTTTTAAATTGGTCAATATATTTTTGTACGGATTTAGTCATTTCTTTAGAAAAATCCGAATTGTATTTCCTGCTACAAAAAGCTGTTGCCCATTCATTTAATGTTTTGTTTACAGCTTTGTGTTCAAACATATTTTCTAGTTCTTGTTTGTCTTTTCTATGATATTGATTGACACAAACAATATCCTCTAATTTACAACGCTTTGGTTTTTGTCTTTTAAAATGATCCTCTGCAGGATATCCAAGTACTAACATGCATACGGGTACTACATATTCACTTAGATTTAATAATTCTTTATGTAGATCATGCTGTTCTAAAATATCCCCTATGTAACAAGATCCAATCTCTAAACTTTCGGCAGCTACAACCGCATTTTGTGCGGCAATGGTCGCATCCGTTGTTGCGAGTAATAAATCGCCTACGCCTGGTTTTCTAGGATTGCAATTTTCATAATTAAACAAATCATACCATTTTTGAAAGTCGGCACAGAAAATTAAAACCATTTTAGCTTGATTGATAAAAGGTTGATTGTCACACGTTTTAGATAGTGTTTCTTGCAGTTTCTTATCTTGTACATCAATAATAGTATACATTTGTTGATTTCCTGCACTAGGGGCTTGCATAGCCGCTTGAAGTATCCGTGTTTTGTCTTCTTGTGATATGTCTTTATCTTCAAAAATACGACAAGACTTGCGGTCAAACAAACTTTGAATAATTGGATTCATAAACATTCCTTCTTTCTTTTGAAAATATTCTACACTAGATATGGTATCATTTATGTATGAAACTAAGTGAAATTAAGAAAAATGCACATAAAAATGTAAAAACACACTATGCGACCTATTTAGTGTTATGTCTTGCGGCAGTACTTATGGGAAGTGAATTCAGTTCGACTTTATCACTTTTAAAACAAGATAATGCCAAAAGTGTTTCAGGTTTATTGATGCACTCATCTTTTGTGAAGTCGATGACATCTTTACTTCCTGAAGACGTCTTTGGTACGACCAATGGTGTATTTGCACATGTGGTGAATGGAATTACTTCAGGTTCTTTTGTGAAGACACTGTTTTTAGGTTTATCTACCATTATTCATTCTAAAGATATTGCGAGTATTTGTTTTGTCGTGATGGGTTTATGCATATCTGTGTTCTATAGAATATATATTGTGAATGTATTGCCTGTTGTTAATCGCAGACTCTTTTTGGAAGGAAGAGTCTATGCCAAACTTCCACTTGATCGATTGGTTTATTTAATGCGAATTCGCAAACAGATGCATGTTGCGTTTTTGAAACTTGTTAAATCTATTATTTTGACAGTTATGAACTTTACTGTTGTAGGAGGCGTCTACTTTTACTATGTATATTTCTTAGTGGATTATATCTTAGCCGAAAATCCGACGATATCTTTAAAAGATGCACTTTCTTTATCTCGTAATATGATGAAGGGGCATAAATTTGAATGTTTTAAATGGCAATTATCTATGGCTGGATGGTACATTTTGGATATATGTACATTTGGAATCAGTGCAATATTTTATTCGAATATGTATCGTATGTCAGTAATGTGTGAATTTTATACATTAAGAAGAAAAGAATTTCAAAGTGCTATCTTAAATGATACGTATTTATTTGAAAAACCAAGTAGTGCTTTGATGCGTAATACCTATTCGGATGTGATTGCGGCATTGAATGCGAAAAATCCAATAGAAAATGCGTATACGGGCGTAAAAAAATTCTTGTGTGATAATTTTGGGATCATCTTCCATTTAAGTTCTAAAGAAAAACAATATGAAAGATATACCTATAATAAAATGGAAGCAGAAACGATGATTACCGAAGTGTATTTATTGTGTTATCCAGTAAGGTTATCTCCGATTGAAGAGGCGTATAAGAAATCAAATCTTCGTGTTTTACATCCAAATCGAAATTATACAATCACATCCATTCTTGTGTGTTTCTTCTTTATGTGTTTTGTCGGATGGATCTGGGAAGTCAGTCTTTCAATGATTAGCTATGGAAGATTTGTGAATCGCGGAGTTTTACATGGTCCGTGGATTCCTATTTATGGTTTTGGCTGTGTTTTGATTCTGCTTTTATTAAAACGATTTAGAATGCGCCCCAAAGTTGAATTTAGTATGGCCGTACTTCTTTGCGGATGTATTGAATACTTTACTGGTTTCTTTTTAGAGCTTACGCATAATGGTCAAAAATGGTGGGATTATACAGGCTACTTTTTGAATCTTCATGGAAGAATTTGTGCGGAAGGCTTATTGGTGTTTGGCATTGGTGGTATGGCTTTTGTCTATGTGATTGCACCATTAATTGATAACTGGGTAAAAGAACACTTAAATAAAAAATTATCTACTGCCTGTTTAGTTTTACTTCTTTTATTTGGTGGGGATGTGATTTATTCGCATTTTGAACCTAATGTAGGAGAGGGTGTGACTCGATGATAAAAAAGTTAAATGGAAATCAAATCAAGATGGTTGCAATCATTGCGATGTTTATGGATCATTTCGCAACTACATTCTATCCGAATTATGAAAAATTCTGGTGGCTTTTATTGATACATTTAATTGGACGAGTGGCAGCACCTATTATGTGGTTTATGGTAGTGGAAGGCTATACGCATACGCATAGTTTAAAGAAATATTTAGAAAGATTATTGATTTTTTCAATTATTGCTCATTTTGCGTATAACTTCTGTTTTGGCATATCTTTGATTCCATTAAAAGATTCTTTATTAAATCAGACAAGTATTATATGGCCACTATTCCTATCGGTGATTGGTTTATGGGTAGAAGATCAAGATTGGAAAGACGCAAAGAAGATAGGTTGTATTCTAATTCTTTGTTTGTTGGCATTTCCAAGTGATTGGTCATGCTTTCCAATTCTTTGTACAAACCACATTTATAAAAATCAAGGCAATCTAAAAAAACAAGTACTCGGTATGGCCTTATATATTTCTATGTATGTCCTTGTCTATTGTTTATGTATTGATGTAGTTTATGGTTTATTACAGTTTGGGATTATTTTAGTATATCCTATTATGTCTTTATATGATGGAACAAGAGGAAAGAGTACATTTATGAAATGGTTCTTCTATTGGTTTTATGTAGGACATTTAGTTTTGTGTGGATTGATTCGTGTAATGATGTAGAGGTAAAGAATGGATGAGTAAAAAAGTACGTAGAGTGCCAGTTGTTCTTGATGCAGGAGAAATTAAAGATTTACCACAGGAAGATATATAAATGATTTTAAGAGGGGCAGATGAATTGATTTCAACTGGTGGAAGAAGTATGCTGGCTAAAATATGAAAGGGTTCAAAGGATAAAAAGAATGAATGAAATAAACCGTAAAGTTCTTAAACACTATCAGATTCGAAAAACAAGGAAACAAAAAGAAGAAATTCGTAAATTTTTAGTAGACGAACTAAAACAATATGGATGTATGGATTATGTTAAAGAATATGATGAGGTGGTATCTTATTTCACGATTGGTCCTTCAATCGGAAAAGAAGAGAAAGCAACGCATTAAGTAAAACAAATATCTATGGATAAATTACTTATGGAATCCGATGGTATTGAAGCTGTGAAATGGGCTATTGATAATGATGATTATATAGTTGCTTTAAAAAATGAAATTACTCAGGTCGCTTCGTTAAAAGATAAATCGTATTCTGAAGTCGAAAGGATTTTGGATCATAACTTCTTAAAGTTAATAAAAAAATAGGAGAATTGCTTCTCCTATGCTAGGCAGTCATTGAACTGTCTTTTTATTTGTTCTTCATCCATATTCTTTCCGATAAAGACTAATTGATTGATTCTATCTCCATATTCTTCATCCCAGTTTTGAGCAAGCTGTGGATTGGCCTTTAATAAATCTATTTGATCTTGTTTTGGTGCTGACGCAATCCATAATGAGTCTTCTTGAAGGGATGTCAATTTACCAGCTTGTTCAAATAAGTAGGCCGAGTCAGGTTGATTATCAAACCATACATAGCCTTTAGTACGAATGACATTGGGGTAGTTGTTTAATAGATTTGTGAATTTTTTTAAATCCAAAGGTTTTCTTGTTTGCCATACAAAAGTAGAAATACCATATTCTAAAGCTTCACCTTCGTGTTCATGATCATGGTGGTGTTCATGTTCTTCGATTTCATGAAGCCAGCCAATGTTATTTTGGGCTTTTTCATAATCAAAGTTATGTGTATTTAAAAGTTCTTCCAAATTGACCTGACCAAAGCTAGCCTCAATAATTCCTGCATCTTTGCATAGTTTATGAATGACAGCCTTGATTTCATTTTTCTCATCTTCATTTACGGTTTCTGCTTTGTTTAAAATTACAGTGTTACAGAATTCAAGTTGTTGCATCAATAAAGAGTCTAGTGAATCTTCATCTTCACAAGGTTCTAATAAGTGTTTTCCACAATTGAATTCATTTGATAATCTTGCTGCATCGGCTACACAGATGATGTTGTCTAAATGGAATAGTTCTGGTAATCCTCTAGAATATAGTGTTTCATTGGCGGCTGTAATGGTTTGTGCAATTGGGATTGGCTCACAAATTCCGCTAGCTTCAATGATGATGTAATCGAATTTATTGGATGAAGCTAATGCGGAAAGTTGTTGCAAAAGATCTAGTTTTAGAGTGCAACAAATACATCCGTTGGTAAGACCTACAACGTCTGTGTCTTCTTTTTGAATTTGTGCATTCTTATCAATAAGTTTTTGATCAACGTTGATTTCACCAATATCATTGACAATAATCGCAACTTTATAGCCTTCTTGATTCTTTAAAATGTGATTTAATAAAGTGGTTTTACCTGCTCCTAAATAGCCGGTTAATAATAAAATAGGTATCGATTTTCTTTTCATTTTCAAAACCTCCTTTACTTATTGTATAATATTTGCGATAAAAAGGAGTAAATTTTTATGACAATTTTATATACATCCTTCCATATATTGGATTTAGATAATGATACGGTACAAAGAAAAGAGATGCCAGAAGAGTTTCAGACTTTTGTGAAAGAATATATTGAATACGCTAGTTCAAATGAAAAAAATAGAATGTATACCATTCATGATGAGCAGACACAAGTGGTTTCGTGTATTCGACAAATGGCTTTGAATCAAAATAAGTGTGAAGTACTTACAGATAGTATTGCGGATAAGCTTTTGACAAGTGAGCGTCTAGCACAGGCAAAAATCTATCATATGGGTTCGAGTGTGAAAAAGGGAAGTTTGATTCAGGTTTTAGTACAAAATAGTGACGATGAACTTTTATTTGTGGTTGCTAAAGTGGAACATTCCAAATGGTATGATGGTAATGATTTATCAAAAAAATATGGATTTTCAGGGGATAAGAAGTCTTTATGGAAATCAGCTGTATTTTCAATGTATGAAATCAATTCGCATATTGTGTTCAAAGATATTAAAGTATATTCCGATACTATGGCCAAATATTGGACAGTTTCATTCTTAGAATTGGATGAGGCTAGGGATGATGCAAAGAATACATATTCAGCTTTTAAGGCCGTGGATAATGAATTGAAAAATGCAATAGAACCAGTATCAAAAAAAGACTATGTGAAGTTATCAAGTGAATTGCAGAATGTGATGAATACGCCACAACAACTAAATTATAATCAATGCATTGATCACTTGATTGATTCGTATTCTTTTAGTGAAGAAGACATTGAAAAGGATGTTATTAAAGATTGTTTATTGGCACTTCCAGAACGAAAAAATTTTGATACGGAATTTAAGGTGGTTCCCGAAAGTTTAAACAATAAGCGTACAAAGAAATTTCAGTTATCGCAAGGAATCGAATTAACGATTCGTTCAGATGCTTTAGAGTATCCAGATAAGATTGTATCTACTGTAGTGGATGGAAAGCGCGTTATTCAAATTGTATGTGAAGATGATGATACGTATGAAGCGTTTGCTTAAAATAGTCTGAAAGAATTCAATTTGTATAAATGCGTAAATAGTGGTTTAATAAAGACATTATTCAAGGGGGTGTCATAAATGAAAAATAAGAAATCATTAACAATTCTATTATATGTGTTTGCCGTAATATCATTAGTGTATACATGTTATGCAGCAATTCAGGCATATAATACATTTACTTCATATTACAGTACAAATTTAAATGTATTGAATTTAGTAATGTATGTAATCACAACATGTTATCAATCATTATGCTTTAGTGTGCTTTTTTATGCGTTAGGAGTATTTAGCGAAGGTCTTAAAAATTCAGAAGAAGCTAAAGTTATTGAAGAAAAACAGATGGCTGAAGAAAAAACAGAAGTTGCTGAAGAAAAAGAAGAAATTAAAAAGGAAGAAGAGAAATAGTTTTTATACTGTTTCTTTTTTTTGTTGAGGAAGATTATGAAGAAGGATTTTATTGAGGGTGCAAAAGCTGCAATACCTATTATTTTAGGCTATATTCCAGTTGGAATAGCATATGGAATGATGGCAAAAGCTACTGGACTTACATTTTTTAAGGCATTGAGCTTTTCTTTGTTTGTGTATACAGGGGCTGGTCAAATGGCAGCAGTTACAATGTTAGCTCAGAATGCTGCTTATGTAACAATTGTGTTTACTGTTTTTATATTGAATTCACGTCATATAATTATGAGTACATGTATCATGAAAAAGATGGAAAAAACAAGCTTGCCGATTCGTTTACTTTTATCATTTGGCATTACAGATGAAGTGTTTGCGTTGTCAATGACAGATAAAAAAATCAATAAACTAACTCCATCCTTCTTTGCAGGATTAGCCTTATTTAGTTATCTATTTTGGAATGTAGGATCGGCTTTAGGTATATTGTTTTCAAGTGTATTACCAAGTATTGTATCTAAAAGTTTAGGTGTGTCTTTATATGCGATGTTTATAGGCTTATTAGTACCAAATATGAAGAAGTCTATTCGCTTATTATATGTAGTGATTTTGACAATGCTAGTAAATTGGATGTTGAATCAATTCTTATCGAGTTCATTATCTATTTTAATATCTACGCTTGGTTGTGCACTGATTGGAATGTGTTTTATTTCCAAGGAGGATTTACAATGAAATTTGTGAGATTGATATTTTTTCTTTGTTTATCAACATATATACCAAGGATGTTACCAGCCTTGTTCATGGATAAGATTCAAGTATCTGGAAAGGTTAGTATATTCTTACAATTGATACCTTATACGGCGATGGCCTCATTGATATTTCCAGCTATATTATATGTAGATGAGAATATATGGATCGGCATTATAGCAAGTCTTGTAGCAGTAATCGCATCACTAAAAAAGTTACCTATAATTGGTGTGGTTTTATCGAGTGTAATCGCTTGTGTAATATTATATATGTTTGTGTTTTCATAGCGATGTAAAAATTTTACAATCATATTGTAAATGATTGTAAATAGTGATATAATTTCTTTGGCTTCGAAAGGAAGTTTTAAGAAGGTTTGCGTCAATAGAAATCGATTTTGCTCCTTCCTCAAGTTCACTGATGATTTCAAAGTTGACGTAATAGATTAGGCCTGAGTGAATCCGGGCCTTTTTTCATGCTACAATAGTTTTGGTGATAAATATGGAACGAATAAAAAAACAGATGCAGTTTATATTAGAGATTGATAAAGAGAAACAGATTCAAAGAAAAACTTTACAAAGTAATGGTAAAGACTTCGAAGATGATGCGCAACACGCTTGGCATATGGCCATTATGACATTACTTTTGAGTGAATATGCAAATGAAGAAATCGATGTATTAAAGACAATTTCAATGTTGTTGATCCATGATCTTGTAGAAATTGATGCGGGTGATACATATGCATATGATGTGCAGGGCTTAAAAACACAAAGTAAAAGAGAAAAGCTTGCCGCAAATCGGATTTTTAATTTATTGCCAGAAGATCAAGCAAAGAAAATGCTTGATTTATGGAATGAATTTGAGGAAAGAAAAACAGCAGAAGCTAAGTTTGCCAAAGTAATGGATAATTTTCAGCCGGTTATGTTGAATGCAGCCACCGATGGAAGAATGTGGGTTGAAAATGGTGTGCATTTAGAACAGATCTTAAAAAGAAACGAAAAGACTCATGAGGGTAGTGAAATGTTGTGGAAGTATATGTATGAGCATTTTATTTTGCCAAATGTAAAGAAAGGAAGAATCAAAAAATGATTCTTATAATTTTTTGAGCATACTACTATACAAAACATAGTAGTGGTGATAAACTAGTAGTGAAAGAG
>OLSX01002161.1_pt1 | contig 17815 bp, 11 predicted proteins | sample 1673141 | NCBI WGS metagenome assembly OLSX01 (sample SAMEA3136759, study PRJEB25190) | human gut metagenome | biome: human gut; feature: human-associated habitat; material: faeces | place: Austria | collected 2013
CGCCATCAGATCGTTGTCCGTTTTCATCCAAAATCACCTCGCTTTCCTGTAATGATTCAAACTCCAACTTCGTGTTGATTTCCGTGAGTTGGGCAACCTTTTCCGACAATTCTTCCTCATAAAGAAACGGCTGTCCAACCTGCTGTTGGGCAACCGCCAGTTGTTTTTGTGTTTCTTTCAATTCGCGCCGTGCATCTTCAAGATAGTTGGGAATCCGTTCAGCAAGATTCTCGATACGGGTAATCGTTCCCTGACCGGAATTGCCTATATCCGTCCCATACAGCAAAGCGCCCCTCAGAATAATATCCCTTTCAAACGGATTGAAGTTCACGAAAAGAGAAAAGCCACGATATGAACCAATTTCAAACTCATATTCATCTTTTCCACGGCCTTCACTTATCATCCGATAAAGAAGGGCAAATGCTTCGCCCGCTGCCGGTCGCTCCGTATAATGCTTTCCATCCAGCACGATGGAGAAATCCTTGCCTTCGGTCTGACCCAACAGAGAAATGTCCTGCGTGACTCGCTCAATTTTCTGCTCATATTCCCGGATGCGGGATGGATATGTCAAGTTAACCTTGTGTTCCAAAGCAAGCTGTTCATTGCTCCACGCACCACGCAGAATTTTCAATTCCGTGACCCGGTTTTCCAATTCCATCTTCTGTGCGACCATCGGATTGTCGGTAGCGGCCGCCTTGAACTGTGCGGCAGACAGGACGGTTTCATCCACATCCTCACAAGAGCGGGCAATGTGTTTTCCGGTGAGAATCTGCGTGATATAGCGCAATTTCTGCTCCTGAATCTGCCAGAGATACGCATCAAATGTTCCTTTGGCCACGAATTGCTTTATCATAATTTCCGGGTTTTCGTTGCCCTGCCGTACCCCACGCCCATTTCGCTGTGTAATGTCAGAGGGCTTCCACGGACAGTCCAGATGGTCAATGGAGATTACCTTATTCTGAACATTCACGCCGGTTCCCAGTTTGCTGGTGCTGCCGATTAAGATACGGACTTTTCCTTGGCGGGTACGCTCGAACAGTTCCTGCCGCTGTGCTTCAGAAGTGGCGTCGTGAACAAAGGCTATCTCCGATTCCGGCACACCCTTTGCCAGCAGCACATTTCTTATTTCATCATATACATTGAATTTCCCGGCTTTGGGAGTGCCAACATCACAAAAGACAAGCTGTGTGGAAGCAGAGGCGGCGGTGTCCTTCCAAACCTGATAAACATCCTCAATGCAGACACTCAACTTACTTCCTGTACCATCCGCATCCGGTCGAATCAGGCGCGGGTCAATCGCCATCAGGCGGGCCTCACCGGTCAGCTTCAGCATATTATCTTCTTCCGGCTTCACTCGGCCGGTTCGGATTGCTTCCGCCCGCAGAATAAAATCGGCCATGATCGCCTGCTGTGCGGGTGTGGCTTCCACCGAAACAATCTCCGCTTTACCAGTGCGAACAGCCGGGAGTCCGGGAATATCCAACATATCCGCTGTTTTGATGTCAGCGACCTCACGAAAGACAGCCATCAGTTCAGGGAGATTGTAGAAACGGACGAAGCGATCACGCATCCGATAGCCGCCGCCCTCCGGCTTCAATTCCAGCACAGAGGCTTTCTTTGCAAAATGGGCGATCCAGGTATCGAAGTAGGACCAGCCGAAGCGTTCCAACTCCTGCGGCTGCAAATACCGCTGCATGACGAACAGTTCGGAAATCGAGTTACTGATTGGCGTTCCGGTCGCAAATACTACGCCGCGCCCCTGATTCGTTTCCTGTAAATACTGGCATTTGAGCAGCATATCAAAGGCGCGTTGACTGCTTGAGGTTGTAATACCAGCCACATTCCGCAGCTTTGTAAAGACAAAGCAGTTTTTGAAAAAGTGTGCCTCGTCCACCATCATCATATCTACGCCGAGCTGCTCAAAGGTCAGCAGATCGTCTTTCTTTTCCTCGGCAGACAGCTTTTTCAGCCGCTCATCCAGATTTTTGCGGAAAATGACCATCTGCTTGACAGACCAATTCTCGCCGTTTTCGCTCTTGATCTCATGGATTGCATTTTCAATATCGTTGATCTGCCGTTCCAGCATAGCAATCTGCCGCTCTGTGGAGATTGGGATTTTCTCAAATTGGCTGTGCGCCAGAATCACTGCGTCATATTCTCCGGTGGCGATTTTAGAAATGTAGCGGTTGCGGTTTTTGGGAGTAAAATCCTCTGCGGTGGATACCAAAAGGTTTGCGTTGGGGAAAAAGCGGTAGAACTCTGTTGCCCACTGGCCCACCAGGGGATTGGGAACCACAAACACCGCCTTGTGGATCGCTCCCAGGTTCTTGAGGTACATCCCGGCGGCAATTAAAGCAGCGGTCTTTCCGGCGCCTACCTCATGTGCGGCAAGCCCCGTCCCGGTATAGATGACACGGGCAGCAAAATCAAGCTGGTGCTTCCGCAGCTTCATCTCCGTGTTCATGCCGGGAAATACGAGATGGCTCCCATCAAACTCACGGGGGCGAACTGTGTTGAAGGTTTCATTGTAGATACGCAGAAGCCTATCCCGGCGCTCCGGTTCTTTCCAAACCCAGGACGCAAATGCTTCCTGAATCTGTTGCTGCTTGGCACGGGCAATCATGGTTTCCTGTGCGTTGACTACATATTTAACCGACTTGTTGCCCTTTTCATTGATGTATTCCTGCCGGTCACGGACAGTAGTGGACTGCATATTAAGGCAATCCTCAAAAATCTCATAAGCATTTTTCCGCTTGGTTCCGAAAGTCTGGTTGACCATTACGGAATCCGGTTCCGCATTTTTATTGGTGACACGCCAGGTCGTGGTATAGGAGAAATACTCAATGTCAATGCGGTGCCGGTTGTCGCCGCCCTCGATGACCTTTTCATATCCGCTGGTCTGGAAGGTTTCATACATGAATTGGCGGTAATACTCAATGGGAACCCAGATGGCACCCATATTCACTTCGATGTCGGCAGGAGTCAGCGGCTCCGGCTGTACTTCCTCCAAAGCCTCTACATTCCGGGCAAAGAGTTCCGGTTCTTCCGCTGCCTTCTGACGTGCGTAGAGCAGTTTATCCCGCACATGACCACTGAGATATTCTTCTGCAAGTTCCCATCCTTCCAGCGGATTACCGTAGTATTTCTGGGGATTGAGATAGATGCGAGTATCCAGCTCTTGCACCAACTCCTGTGGGGCTTTTCCTGTCAGGAAGGACATATAGGGCAGATCCACCCGCAGCTTGTGATTCAGGCAGATTTGAAGGGCGTCCTCGGCGGTGTCTGCATGGTTGACCTGACGGAAAGGACGGATGGTGGCTTTGGTGAAGATCGCTGATTTATCCCAACCGGTCTTGTCTTTCCGCTCATCCTCGATAGAGCGCAGCAAGGGGAATTGGTCATCATCAGAAAAAGCGAGGATGTTTCCTTTGCTGTTGATGGCTCCATACTTTGCAACGAAGCGGTCATATACCTGATTGAGTGTGTCCTGTACTTTCTGGAGATCAACCGGGTCATACTCATGGGACTGGATGTTGATAACCTCCAGCAGCGCAGTACGGATTTCGCACAATCCCTTGATTCTTTCGGCCTTCATGCCGGTGTAAGGTTGCGGGATCAGCTTATCTTTTTCACAGAAGAAGATCTCGCCATTCCGCACAACATAGGTGAAGTTTTTGGTTCCGGCCGGAGCGTCCTCATACTCTGTATTGCTTTCTTCCGGTTCGTCTGCCTCAATTTCTTCATCTGGCTCTGCTGTGAAACGGGCGTACAGGGAGTCAACCGCTTGGGTAAGATGCTGGTTCAGGTCAAAATCTTCCGGGGCAACACAGGCCGTCCCATCTTCGTTGCCGTACATATTCCGGCTGCTCACCATCTCGCCCATGAGCATTTCGGGATTATCTTTGAAATAGCGGTTATAGGCGATCCATTTACTGCGGTCCAGGTCAGTTTCAATCCAGGACGGAAGATTCGCGCGATCAAGTTCTATGGGCTGCGTTCTCTTTTTCAAGAAAACAACATCCGCTGTTACATCGGTTCCCGCCAAAGCCTTGAACGCTGTGTTGGGTAGGCGAATGGCGCCGATGAACTCTGCCCGCCGTGCGATATATTCCCGAAGGCTCTCGTCCTTGCGATCCATAATTCCTTTGCTGGTGATAAAGGCAATGATACCGCCCGGTTTTGCAAGGTCCAGGGACTTGATGAAGAAATAGTCATGGATGTACGGGTTCAGGTCATTGTAGCGCCGGTCATAGATTTTCACGGAGTTGAACGGGATATTGCCCAGAATCACATCAAAGCTGTTGTCCTCAAATTTGGTGGCTTCATATCCCGTGATGGAAATATCCGCATCAGGATAAAGCTGCTTTGCGATTCTGCCGGTGATGGAATCCAACTCTACGCCAAACAGCTTGCTCCCTTGAAACTGCTCCGGCAGCACAGAATAGAAGTTGCCGGTTCCCATACCGGGGTCCAGGATTTTTCGGTCAGGGCCGCCCTCGAAGCCAAACCGTTCCAGGGCGCGGTAAATGTGCCGGATCAGGTCAGGCTCGGTGTAGTAGGCTGTGATGGTGGAGTTCATGGCCGCCTTGTATTCCACATCAGTCAGCAGGGACTTCAATTCCTGATATTCGTTCTCCCAACCAGAGGCCGTACTGGAGAAAGCATTGGCAAGCCCGCCCCATCCGACATAACGGGCAAGGATGATTTGTTCTTCCGGTGTCGCTGTCCGCTTTTCCAGCTCAATCTGCTTGAGCAGCTTGATTGCCATGACATTGTTTTTATATTTGGTTTTTGCTCCACTTGGATACAGGTCATAGTCCTCAGAAAAACGGAAGTTGTGTGTGGCGACCTGCGGCGCCGCAGGCGGCTCACGAAGGGGCGCCAGATCAGTGGGGGTGGCTTCATCCATAACAGCGGGCGCCTCTGCTGCTGTACCATCGCCCATTCGTACAAAGGCGCGAATGGGGCGCAGTTCTTCCAGCTCTTTTTCCAGCCGGTATTGCGTGTCCTCCAGATCGTCCATGTCGGCAGCTTCTTGGGGGGAGAGAATAGCCCCACCATCCAGGCGCCGCACATAAGCGTCAAATTCCCGCGTAATATCTTCAAGGTCATTTTGTACCCGGAGATAGTCGGGATTGGGCTGTTCATCCACCACGGCTTGGTACAGGGCCGAGCCATCCTCGGTCAAATACCCCCATACAATTTCCTCATTGGGATATTGCCCTTGCAGATAGCGGAGCATCTGGGTTGCGATACCTTGGCGGCGGTAGTCCTCCAAGACTTCAATCATGCTGATATGGGGCCGCCCCTCAAAAATGCTGTACCGGATGGTTCCAACCGTCAGCTCACCTCGGACCGCCTGCATCAGCATATCAATCTGCCCATGATGGGCGTCCAGGGCTTCGTCTAAAATCTGTGTTTCCTCTGCTTCATCGTGTTCCCAGGGAGCCATACGGGTTTCATAATCGTCAATTATTTCTTTGGTTATCCCTTCCGGCTTTTCCGGGAGCAGATCATACAGCTCTCGCATTTTAGCTATCTGTGCATGGATGCTACCCGCCCACAAATGCTTTTCGTGCTGATGGCCTTCACTTAGAAAATACTCGCAGTCCGCTTTAAGGCGCCCTAAAAGGCCATATTCAAAACTGTAATCATACGGTTCTGTTTCTCCCTCAAGCGGCTCATCGGTTTCCGGCTCCGGCAGACTGACAACAGGGGTTTCCAGATAGCGGCCTTCATCCACCAGGCGTTGCACGACACCGGCAGCCCGCGCCCAGGACAGCTTTGTTTCCTGTGTTTCGCCCTGCTCATCCTGCCATTCGATAGTGACACCTTCACTATTGAACATGGCGTATTTCACGCCCATTTCATCACCGGAGAACCCTTCATATCCATATAGCTTTTTTAGGAAAGTAGTAAATTCTGATCCGGTGGGGTGGGTCTGAGCAAACTCGTAGATTTGTTCTTTTTTTCCTGCGGTAAGTGGGCCTCTTTGCATGACACGCTCAACAAGCAGATCTTCCGTACTCTTTTCCAAGGACAGAAGGGAGAGCTGCTCCGGCTGTTCTTCTTCCACGACCGGAACAGCTTCGGCAGCCGGGCGCAAATCCACATCGACTTCTTCATCGTTGACCATCATAGAGGCCCGCACCGGCTCATAGCCTTGGCTGCGGATATTGTTCAGCCAGGTGGCAAAGAAACTGTTGAACCCGTTGATTGCTTTCTCGTATGCGGGGTCGTCGGGATCAGCCTCGTTATATACACCAATGCCGCTGTTCTCATAACTGAAAGCCCGAAGTGTCCCAGCCTCTTTGTCGATTTGGAAGTCCATATAAGGGTCATACATCCGGTCGCCGTTCTGCATATAGTAATGCTCCATGCAGTAATGGGAACCGTATTTATGGTGAATGACCAGAGGATAGTAGGCTTCTCCGGCCTCCAGCCGCAGATACTCATATTGACCGGACACAATCTCCGGGAACAACTCTTGAAAGCGGCGGAAATTCTTGTGCGCCGTCGTGTTTCCTTTGACGGGCGGCGGTGTAGGCTGCTCCGCTGTATCTGTGGGGAGAGCCGTTTCGGGGGCCTCCACAACAACAGGGGGATTTTCGTCAGGAACGGATGCAGGCTCGTCACCGGCTGCTGGCGTGTCGTTTTCCATTTGAACAATCGCCTGCGGCTTGACCGGTTCCACTACGGTTTCTCCGGCTTCATAGGCAACAGCATCCAGAACATAATCAAAATCCGCTTCTCCAATGGTCATTTGCCGGTGAGGACCGCCCATTTCATCAACTTCATCAGGGATGTTATAATCCCCGATGGGGTCAGGTTGCTCCTCTACAACAGGATTGGGATAGTCGCCATCCTCGATCATGGCATCCAGTAAAAACGCCAGCCCGTTCCAGGGAATGTAGGTATAGCCTTCATCAAAGAAAAATGAAATGCCATCTTCACCATGCAACCGGGTACGATAGAGAAAATCGCCCTGATATTCACGGTCGCCATAGGGAGTAAAGAGAGCCGCAATCTGCCGCCCTTTGTCTGACCAGTCAGGATTGAGCGGCGGTTCTGACAATACGCTGCGAACCGCGCTGTGCAGCTCTGGGGGGTATAGATTGGTGCTGGTCAGGATGTACTCATAATTGCGCCGGACTTCTGCATCGGTAAAATGGCGTGTCGGTTGTTCCGCAGGAACAGAAAAAGAGCCGTCCTTTTCAGACGGCTCTCCCACAGGTGCGGCGCTCGGCGCCACTTCTGTATTTGGCTGTTCTTCGGTCAGCGGGGAATCAGGACTACGCTCTGGAGTACGGTTTCCTCCGCCATCAGTTTCAGACTGTTCAGGTGTCGCGTCCGCTCCATGATGTCCTCGGTCTGCGGAAGCGGCTCCTGCTGGAGCATTTGCTGCGTCAGGGCTTCGATCTTCTCGGTCGCCTCGTCCTGTACCCGGTGCATGATCTCCATCAGACTGCCATCCATTTTCAAAGTCGTAAATCGCTCCGGGTGATTCTCTCTGAGGTATTCCAGGGCCATCCGGCCGTACCTGCCCAGAGGTTGATCTGCTTCGCTGCTGTTGGAGATTTGCAGATCGGGAAGCATCATCCCGTCCTGCTCCCTGTATTTCAGATTGATATTCGGTTTGCTCATGTTGTGCCATCCTTTCACGATTGATAATCTTGATGTTCCGTTCTACTTCTAACAGGATACCTTTGGAAAGGGCGGTTACTGCCGTACCCAGATGTGCAACCAGCGGGAGTGTATTAAAATGGCTGACCGTCGCCATGCCGTCACTCAACTGGATTTCTTCATCCGACAGGTGACACTTTTTGCCGATGAAATAAGAAATGCTGTCGGTCAAAAGCTGGATGTATTGGGCTTCAAAACCACCGGCCGGGATCTCGGTGAACAAATGGCCTTTGGTTTCCTGCTTGAGTTCCTGCAAAAAGTGGTTGTAATTCTCTGCGACAGATTCGCTTGCCATCGCATACAGCGCTTGGGGAAAATCCTGCTTGGGGAAACCGTGTGCATACGACAGGCGCTCGGTCAGGGCCTTTTTCATTTCATCGGAAAGCTGCCAGTCCGTAGGATGAATCTCTTTGCCAGTAGTTTGGCTTACATCAAAGAGATAGTCAAGAGTGAGTTTGGCATTCCGGTAGACGCAAACGGCTACGCCCTTTGCACGGGGAATCAAATTTCTGCCTATGGTGGCCCATTGCTTTCGTGTTGCCAGAATCGAAACATCCTCGTCCTGTGCGTACACAAGAAGTATGTTGTCAAAACTGTGCTTATGGAACTGCGATGCAAATGCCAGATAATCCCGCCAGTTGTGTTCATTTCGGACAATATAGGGAGCCATGACTTCATATATCGTCCGCAGGCGTTCATCATTTCTCAACGGTATCTGACCTCCTTCCTGTATTGGTGATTATGGCCGGTTATCCGGCCTCTTGCTCGGACTCCTGTCCTTTCTGAGCAAAGTAGAGGGCAAGCGCCTCGTCCACAATGCTGTCGAACTCTTTCTGGCTGATGCTGGCGGTAAAGTATTTCTTGTAAATCGCCGGTTTGACCTTGAACGCCGTAGCCGTGGATTTCTTGGGTTTCCGGTTAAACTCGCCGGACAAAATCTGTTCGGTACGCTCCGGGGTCAGCTTTCCGGTATATTCCCGCAGCAGGACAACCTTTCCCTCATTGACCTTGTACTCGCTTCCCGAAAGCACATCGTCAACCATCTGCTGTTCCTGTTCGGTCAGATAAGAGAGCTGCACAGCTACCACAATCGGGAACTCGGCATCATCAATTCGCCTTTTCAGCGGAGTAATCAACTCATTGATGCGGAGATAGTTTGCAACAGCACGGCCTTTCAGGTCATATTCTGCGCCCACAACATCACGGCTTTTCGACTTGTGGCACTCGATGCCACAAGTCCCGTTTTCCCTGATTTCATCAGGGTTTTCAAGCCGTTTCAACTCCTCGACAATATCGTTCCGGCGCCCCTGACAGATCATTTTGGAATAGCGCAGAGTCAGCACCGCCGCTTTTTCAGAGGGCAGCATTTCGGAGAAGGAGCGTTGCAGGACATTGGTTTCGATCACATAAATCCAAGCATCTTCATCGGAGAGATTTTCCTTGACGATACAGGGAAGTTCACGGTTTGCAATGGCTGCGGCGTTCTGCCGGTTATGACCGGCCAGCATTTCATACTCAAAGCCATCTTCATCCCGTTCGATCTTGCGGATGATGGCGGGATTCAGGACCCCATGTTCCGAAATGCTTTCTACCAGATCATTGAGCCGGTCGCCCTCATACAGCCGGAACGGATGGCCTCGGAAAGCACGAATGGCCTGCGGGGGAAGGGTGATGATGGTATTCTTGGTCGGCAAGGATACGGAAGGGGTAGGTTCAATAGGGCTTTCTTCTGCGGCATCCAAGCCCAGAAGATCGTCAATGGACTTGATGCGCGGATTGATTTTAGGCATTTGCCAGCACCTCCTTTGCAAGTTCCAGATAGGCAAGAGAGGCGGGGTTTGCCTGCTCCAGTTCCATGACGCTCATTCCGTAGCTGTTTGCATCCCCCACCTTGACCGTGTAGGGAATCTGACAGTTGAAGATGGGGAGCGATTGAAACGCCTTTGTGACCTGACCGTATGTACGGCGATACAGGTTCGTCCGCTTGTTGCATTTGGTGAACAGGATACCGCCGATCTCAATGCTGGGATTTAATTTCCGCTTGATTTTCTTGATGGTGTCCACCAACGCCTGCAAACCGGTCAGAGCGAACAGTTCCGGGTCAATCGGGATGATTACCTCGTCGGCAGCCGTTAAAGCGTTGATGGTCAACGAGCCAAGAGAGGGGTTGGTGTCCACGATAATGTAATCGTAGGACAGCCGCAGAGGGTTCAGCAGAGCGGCCAGGTAGTCATTGCTGTCCGGCGTCATCAGCAGATTTGCCTCCGCAACGGTGAGAGATCGGCTGGAAGGGATCAAGTCCACAGAGCCGATTTTCTGGATGAACTCGTTGGTATCCGGCAGAGATTCGTCCAGAAGCAGATTGGTGATAAGAGTCCCGGTATTATAGGGCGCCTGGGTCGGCAGGACACCGAAACTGGTGGTGAGGTTATACTGGGGGTCAAAGTCAACTACCAAGACCTTCTTGCCCATCTCGGCCAGCGCATAGGACAGATTTCGGACCGTGCTGGTCTTGGCTACCCCACCTTTCTGGTTGGCTACAACAATTATTTTCCCGCTTTCCATGATAGAAAACCTCCTATATTTTCGTGGAATTTTTGTGATTTCAAGCGTTTGTTCAAGTATGCGTCACTGGCCATAAAGTCGATCAGATTGACCTTCGGGATGATAAATGCCGGACCATGTGAAAGAGCTTTTAGCTTTTTCGTTCTGATCCATTTTGCGACCGTAGATGCCGTGGCGCCTGTTAATTCCGCGGCCTCTCTCGTGGAAACTATGTCGGGAATGTCCCGGAAACTCTCTATGTAGTATTTTCGCAGTTCCTCCGTTGTCACAGATTCGGGAAGCAGGGGCTTGACTGCGTATGTCCCGCTATATGAGCCGGGGGGAAGTTTGTATTTTTCGGGGTGGATTTCCCTGCGCTCAAGGTAGCGAACTATGTCTTTCATCTTTATGGTGTAATTCCGGGTCTTTTTCCCACTCTGTACGCAGGGAACCAGACCGGATTGCAGCAGATAACGAGCTGTGCGTTTGCTGATATGACAGATAATGCGGAATTGCTCTTTTTGGACTGTTTCTGGGTACTGATTCAGCAAATAGCGATACTTGGATACCTGTGCCACATCACTCGCCTCCTTTTTCCTGCCACAGACGCTCAAATGTATCCATCAATTCCTTTTGGAGAGGGGTCTTTCGGCGGATACGGCGGTAATATGGGCTTATCAGAAAGTCCAGCATAAAATCCTTTGGGACGGTGTACTGCTTTCCAGGCTGGAAAGCCTTCAGAATCCCTGTGCTGATCCACCGCACGATTGCCGAGGACGAAAAGCCTGTGATCTGCTGAATATCCTTTACGGAAAGCAGGTCTGAGTAGGGAGAGAGGTGTTCGTCATAGAATGTTCTCATAGCACAGATATAGGGACTGTCTGCTTCTTGTCTGCACTCACGCCGATAGAGATAGGCAAGAATGTCCGTCAGCTTGATTTTGTGGCTACGGATCAGGTGGTTTTGCTCAATGGTGTAGGGAATCTCACCTTGTTGCTCCAAATTGTAGGCGGTCTTGGGACAGATGTGGCAGATCTCGCATAGTTCCCGTTTGGTTACATAGGCGGGATACTTTGCGACGATGTCGGGGTAATACTTAGTCAAATCCATGTGCAGCACTCACTTTCTTGTTCATCTGTCATTGGTAGGTGAGGTACTTCACTGGCGTGTAAAATATTGGATTTTGAAGTGGGTTCAAATAAGATCAAGTTGTCTAATCAAAATGGTGATTTGCGTTTTCGTGAAATGGTATGGGTGTGAATACCCCCAATCTGGCGTCCAGTTCTATCCTTGTTCTATCCTCCGGTCATAATTCGGGGCAAAAATGGGAAGAACTCGGAAAGCCCTGTGGGTTCAAATAAAAACGAAAAACGGAAGCCAAAATCCGCAGTATACCGCAGCTTTTGGGCTTCCGTTGTGTACTTCCATCTTCGCTTAATTTCCACCAAAAATCACAAGGGGGAAATGACTCGAAATCATGTTTCCACTTTGGAAGTCCAAACTGCCGAAAAGCCAGTAACCATGCGGGTTTGCGGGCAAGTTCAAATTGTGAATTGGGGTCTGTTCTATCCTGTTGTTCTTCCCAATTTCCACGGCTTGAATTTTGCGGGAAAATGGCTATAATGAGAGCAGCCATCTGACAGCCACTTTGAGAGGTATGTTTTGGGGTTCCGTAGTTACCGCTATCGTCCCTGATTTACCGTCATCATCCAAGTTGGTGTAATGATTCGAAATCCGGTAGGCGCCGCAAGGCGTGCGGGGGTTCAAATCCCTCCATCTCCGCCAAATTAGACAAAAGCTGTGTATAACCTATGTTATACACAGCTTCTGCCCTTTTAACAGGGCAAACACACAAATTTGACCTGCAAACTGTGCAAAATAATGGCACGGGAGAAAATGAAATAATCTATATTCCTATGTTTTATCTCTTGAATGGGGTAACACATGGGAATTTTTGCTTTTAGGAGGAATAAAGCATGAGAATACCATATGGTTTTGAGTTGATCAGCGGCGGGACACTTGAAGTCAACAAGGATGAAGCAAATATCGTATCAATGATTTTTGATTTCTATATGGCAGGAGCAAGCTTGGGAAAAGTGGTGGATATGCTTCATTCAAAACAGATATCTTCTCCAACCGGAAAGTTGAAATGGACCCGCGCTACGGTAGATCATCTTCTTTCTAATGGCAAATATGTGGCTGTTGTCGGGTTGGAGAAATTCTTGGATGTGCAATTTGAGAAGGCTGCTCGCTGTAATATTGACTACGACAAGGATGGGGCACCGAGGAAAGATACGCGTTATGTGTCTCCTGCTGTGGTTCAGATTTAATTTGTCTTTTACAACTCTGAAAGTTATGCTACAATGACCTTGCGAGGTGATTGTGTGGCAAAGAAACTGAATCTGGTAGATATGTACGGAATTGGAGTTATGCTGGAATACCTTGTAGCTGAAGACAACCTTACCTGCGAGGAACGGGATCGAGTCATATTGCGAATTGCGCGGGAAAACGATATTGCCGAATATATGCTTTCAAATCTTGCCGGTTATGGAAGAAGTAAGCAAGAGGTGTTGAAACGGGCAGAGCGGAGGAAAAGCTCGGAATTACAGGGCAAAAAGCAAGATGAGAGCTATATCTCTCTGACCGAGATTGCCCGAGCTCACAGCGAGGATGCTCCAGGATATGTGATACAGAGTTGGCTGAGAAATGGAAATACTTTAGCATTTCCCGCAATATTAAAGTACAGGAAAGCGGCTTGGGGACAATTGTCCTCTTGGGGGAACAAGTTGAGCTCGAAAAACGACTGGAAGAGCTGAAGGCGCAAATCGCTAAACTTCAAGCTAATATTGATTCTAAAGCCGAGAATGTTGAGAAGTTTAATTTGGTAAGTGATGTTACATTGTCGATGTGGTGGCTGTACTGACTGACAGTCCAAATCCTCAAACCTACTGGCGCGTACTTAAAAAGCGTTTAAAGGACGAGGGAAATGAAACCGTTACAAGTTGTAACGCTTTGAAAATGACCGCTGCAGACGGCAAACGCCGTCTGACCGATGTGGCTGACACCGAGCAGCTCCTCCGCATCATCCAGTCCATTCCTTCGCCGAAGGCAGAGCCGTTCAAGCTATGGTTGGCACAGGTTGGCCGGGAGCGTATCGAAGAAACCATCGACCCTGAGTTAACCATTGACCGGGCTTTAGAAACCTACCTCAAGAAAGGTTACACCCGCGAGTGGATCAACCAACGGCTGCAGGCCATTCAAGTCCGCAAAGAGCTAACAGATGAGTGGGATGCCCGTGGTGTACAAAAAGGCGTGGAGTACGCTATCCTCACGGACGAGATTTCCCGCGCATGGTCGGGGATGTCTACCCGCCAGTACAAAAACCTGAAAGGCTTGAAAAAGGAAAACCTTCGGGACAACATGACAACGCTGGAGTTGGTGTTGAATATGCTGGCGGAAGCAACAACCACACAGTTCTCAAAAGATCGCAAGCCAACGACTTTCCAAGAAAATCTGGCAGTTGCCAAAGCTGGCGGTCAGGTTGCCGGACGGACAAGAAAAGATATTGAGTCACAGTCAAATATGCCGATCATCTCCCCTAAGAATGCAGTACAACTCAATCAAGTAATAACTGATTTGCTGGAGGATGCGACTTCGGATTTGCCGAAAAAAGCGGACGATAAGTAAACTTTGGCGTTCTTTGTAGTACATAGATATTTTCAAATGGCAAAAACAAAAATATCCGAATTGAAGCCACCTGACAAAAGAACCAGGACATTCTTATGAATGTCCTGGTTCTTTTTTTATAACGTTTTTTGAAAGTAAATAAGCACAATACAGATCGCTCTCATTTACTGTGCGATCTTGCTTTCCGCGCTGCCGACTACCATTTTGGTCAGGGCGAACAGGGCGATGACGTTGGGAATGACCATGAGGTTGTTGAACATATCCGTCAGCTCCCACACCAGATCGTTGCTCATCATGGTGCCCATCAGGATGAACACCAGGGCGATGAGGGTGTAGATCACGGTGCAGGCCTTGGGGTTCTTCTTGCCGAAAAGCCAGATGGCGTTGATCTTGCCGAACAGGTTCCAGCTCAGAACCGTGGAGAAAGCGAAGAAGAACAGGCAGATGGCCACGAACTTGGCGCCCAGGCCGGCACCCATCACGGAGCCGAAGGCGGTCTGGGCCAGGTTGGTCTTGCTGAGGGTGGAAGTCACATCGCCCACATAGCCGCCCGCCAGAGGGCCGTCAGCAGTGTAGAGGGTGCAGATGATGACCAGCGCATTGAGGGTCAGGACCACGAAGGTGTCGATGAACACGCCGATCATGGCCACCACGCCCTGGTCGTGGGGGTCCTTCACGTTGGCCTGAGCGTGGGCATGGGGGGTAGAGCCCATACCGGCCTCGTTGGAGAACAGGCCCCGCTTGGCGCCCTGGGAAACGGCCTGCTTGATGGCATAGCCGAAGGTGCCGCCCACGATGGCCTGGGGCTCAAAGGCATACTTGAAGATCATGCCGATGGTGGCGGGGAGATACTGGATGCGGAAGATGAGGACGATGAGGCCGCCCAGCAGGAAGATTGCCGCCATAATGGGGACGATTTTTTCCGTAACGGCGGCCAGCCGCTGAACGCCGCCCAGGAAAATGATGCCGCAGATGATGACCAGCGCCACACCCACGATCCAGGAGGGGATGCCAAAAGCGGTCTGGAAGCACTCGCCGATGGAGTTGGACTGCACCATGCAGCCCATGAAGCCCAGAGCCAGGATGATGGCCACGGCGAAGAAGGTGGCCAGGAACTTGCCGAAGCCGCCCTTGAAAGCGGTGGTGATGTAGTAGACGGGGCCGCCGTGGATGGTGCCGTCAGCGGCCTTCACCCGGGTCTTGATGGCCAGCGTGGATTCAGCATAGATGGTGGCCATGCCGAAGAAGGCAATGACCCACATCCAGAAGATGGCGCCGGGGCCGCCGGTCAGAATAGCACCGGATGCGCCTACGATGTTGCCGGTGCCCACCTGAGCGGCAATGGCGGTGGCCAATGCCTGAAAGGAGCTCATGCCGCTGTCATGCTTTTTGCCGTTGAGGGTCAGATTGCCGAAGACTCTGCGCATACCCTCGCCGAAGCAGCGGACCTGAATGAAGCGGGTCTTGATGCTGTACCACAGGCCGACAGCCACCAGCAGAAAGACCAGAATGTAGTTGGACAGGTACGTGTTGACGCTGCATACAGCGGGATAAAGCGCAGCGTCCAGTTTTGCGACGATCGATTCCATAGTTTTTTCCTCCTGCACACGGTTTCACCGACGGCGGGATCTTTGCCGCGGTGATAAAAACGGAGCGGCTGGCAATGCAGCCGCTCCGAAGAACGCAGTACAGGAGATCGACGCAGCCCCGCCGCAAACGGTGAAGCCTGCGGCCTGCCTGACGGATCTCTCCGCCTCGCCTGCCGCTGCGTCAGATCACTCTGTCCTTTTACCTGAGAGATTCAGCGGTCATGCCGCCTTTCACCTTCGGTACCCGGTGAGCCGGGATTCTCCAGAGCCGCATCCACCCATAGTCCTGTCCGCACGGCGGACACCTGAGAGTTTTACTCCTTCGGTAGACTTACGTCGTTTTCCTATGGGCTTCCATTGCCGGTATTCCGTTGTTGAAGATAGCCGTATCCTATCATATGCGCCGCGGAATGTCAACTGTCCGCACATGGTGGAATGTCTGAAATATTTGAGGTTTTCCAGAGAAATTTGTGCATACGGGAGAAAAAAGCGGTCCCTCTTTTCGGAAGGACCGCTTTTCGGTATGCAGCTGATCAGAAATCTGCGCTGCCCACAGTGCGGGGATGCAGCTCCACGTCACGGATGTTGTTCACACCGGTGAGATACATCACCATCCGCTCGAAGCCCAGGCCATAGCCTGCGTGACGGCAGGAGCCGTAGCGCCGCAGGTCGCAGTAATACTTGTAATCCTCCGGATTCATGCCCAGCTCCTTGATGCGGGCTTCCAGCACATCCAGACGCTCCTCGCGCTGGCTGCCGCCGATGATCTCGCCAATGCCAGGCACCAGGCAGTCCGCCGCGGCCACGGTTTTGCCGTCATCGTTCAGGCGCATATAGAAAGCCTTAATGTCCTTGGGATAGTCGGTGACGAATACGGGACGCTTGAAGATGTGCTCTGTCAGGTAGCGCTCATGCTCGGTCTGCAGGTCGATACCCCACTCCACGGGATAGTCGAACTTCTCGCCGCTCTTTTTCAGCAGGTCCACCGCTTCCGTGTAGCTCACCCGGCCGAAGTCGGAGGAAGCCACGTGCTCCAGCCGCTCCCGCAGGCCCTTATCCACGAACTGGTTGAAGAAGTCCATCTCCTGAGGGCACTGCTCCATCACATAGCGGATGATATACTTGATCATGTCCTCGGCGGTATCCATATAGCCGTTCAGATCGGTGAAGGCCATCTCAGGCTCCACCATCCAGAACTCAGCGGCGTGACGCTGGGTGTTGGAATTCTCCGCACGGAAGGTAGGACCAAAGGTATAGACATTGCCGAAGGCCATGGCGAAGTTCTCGGCGTTCAGCTGACCGGACACCGTCAGGCTGGTCTTCTTGCCGAAGAAGTCCTGGCTGTAGTCCACCTGCCCGTCCTCCGTCTTGGGGACGTTGTTCAGGTCCAGCGTGGTCACCTGGAACATCTCGCCGGCGCCCTCGCAGTCGCTGGCGGTGATGATGGGGGTCTGTGCGTAGACAAAGCCGCGATCCTGAAAGAACTTGTGGATGGCGTAGGCCGCCGCGCTCCGCACCCGGAAGGTGGCGGAGAACAGGTTCGTCCGGGGACGCAGATGCTGGATGGTCCGCAGGAACTCTACGCTGTGGCGCTTTTTCTGCAGGGGATAGTCCGGAGTGGAGATGCCCTCCACGGCGATCTCGGTGGCCTTCAGCTCCAGTGGCTGCTTGGCATCCGGTGTCAGGGTCACAACGCCGGTGACGATCAGGGCCGCGCCTACGTTCTGGGCGGCGATGTCCTTATAGTTAGAGAGGGCCTCTGCCTCCATCACCACCTGAAGATTGCGGAAGCAGGAGCCGTCATTCAGCTCGATGAAGCCGAAGCCCTTCAGATCCCGGATGGTGCGGACCCAGCCGCCCACGGAAACGGTCTGACCGGAGAGCGCTTCGCTGTCTGCAAAAATTTTCGCGATTTTTGTGTAACTCATAGTTTGATCCGTCCTTTGTGTTGTTGGTACAATTATAAGCATAATACTCCTATTTTTCGTTCTTTACAAGAGGGAACCGCCATTCTTCCAGCAGAATCAGGGATTTTACGGCGAAAACATAAATTCCTCTTGAATTTTGGCCATTCATCCGATATAATGAACAACGTTAATGCCGGTGTGATGGAATTGGTAGACGTGACGGACTCAAAATCCGTTGGTAGCGATACCGTGTGGGTTCGAGTCCCACCACCGGCACCAAATAGAAACACCATCCGTCAGGGTGGTGTTCCTTTTTTGCTATGCAAAAGTGTAGCAAAATAAGAAATGTGCCATTTCCTCGCCCCTGCGGGGCAACCGGAAATGGTGCACGAAAACTTCATGCAC
>OLSX01002168.1_pt1 | contig 17772 bp, 11 predicted proteins | sample 1673141 | NCBI WGS metagenome assembly OLSX01 (sample SAMEA3136759, study PRJEB25190) | human gut metagenome | biome: human gut; feature: human-associated habitat; material: faeces | place: Austria | collected 2013
ACGATAACACTGAAGATTACCAGGGCGAATAATAATTTCTGTCCCTTGAACCGAAATCGAGCAAAGCTGTAAGCCGCCATGGAGGTAACGAATGTGGAAGCCAGCGAACAGAGTCCCGCCAGTGCCACCGTGTTCAGCAGCGTTACAGGATAATCCATTGCTCGCCACACACGCTGTAATGTGTATAACGTAAAATGCTTTGGTATCCAATTAACTGTCGTGTCAAACATATCGCTCCTTTCCCGCACAGACATGGTGAACATATACAGTAATGGGTACAGAAGCACATATGCTAAACCCAAGAGCAGTGCTGCACGGAACAGTGTCCATCCCCACCGACCTATACGTTGCAGCTGTGCCCGACGACGTTCAGGCGTCATCTCTTTCCAAGCGGCCCGAGTCCTATGGGTTACTTGCTTAAACATAACCGCATCTCCTTTCTCGATCTAGGTCAATCATCATAATAGAAGATAACCTTGCGCAACATTAAGAAAACAGCACCAACGATTACAAAAATGATACCATAATAGATCCAGGCCAACGCCGAACTGGCTGCCAGTTCAAAGGAGTTGTTCAGATTATAAATACGCTTGATGATACTGTTAGAAAAATCGGTGAAACTGTCGATAATAGAATAGATCAGGCATAGCTGCGTAATAGGCGTAATAATCGGAAAAGCTACTTTCCAGAAATACTCCCATCCGGAGGCTCCCTCTATCTTTGCTGCCTCTTTCACCGAGGGGGAAATAGACTGCAAACCGGACATGAAAATAAGAATCTGAAGGCCACATTTCCAAGTAATCTCAAAGAGTGAATTAAATAATGTCATGATGGTATTGATCACGCTATCACTGAGATTAATCGATAACAAAATATTGCGCAAGATCGTAATCTGTACGGTAGAGGATTGAGCGGTATTAAAAATATCTCCGGAATACACATCCCCTTTGATCACAGCCAGTACCATACCGGAAGAGATGATAAATGGCAGAAAAAAGATCGTACGTGCCAATGTCCGTCCCTTGAACTTTTGTACTAAAATATTTGCCATAAATAAACTAAAAAAAATGATGATTGCCACACTCAGCAACATATTACCAATGGTATTGGCCAACTCCCTGATAAACATCGAATCTTTCAGAAAGAAATATTCATATTGTTCAAAGCCGGTGTATAAAAATTTGGCACCGCCTTCGGTAATCTCTGCTTTGGAAATGCTATACCAAAACGACTTAATCATTGGAATGAGAAAAAAATACACAATACCAATCAACCAAGGTATCAAGAAAGCCACTCCGGCCAGTGATCGTTTTTGTGTCTGGTTCAAGTGCATTCGGCGCATATCATTTCATCCCCTTTCCTGTACTGTAGGATAGTGGCGCCACCTCTGTTGCACCGTCTGCATAAGGCTCATTACCGTAGTTGATGATTACATAACTACCATCCTCATAGACGGTACGTACCACATCATCTGTCAGGTAAGTGTGGTCCAAGATCAGCAATGACTGCTTTCCCTGCATAAAAGACGCATATTCCGTATATGTCTTTTTAGCAAGCTCCATCCAGTTGGCAGAAGTTGCATTATAAAGATCGGCATTGCGCGAATACATCACCTTTTCCGCTTGTGCATCCATCCAACGGAAATACAAACCACAACCGGTTTCAAGTGTCTGTAGCAACGCCTTTTGAGGCTCAGCTGCAGCGTTAATCGGCTCCAATGCAAAGGGGACATAGCCGTGAAGGGCAATAGCGTAAAAAGGAACTGCACGGTCACAAATTTCAAATAAACTGTCGCCTGCCGGCAGATCCAAAATCAAGGAGGCCTGCCCTAAAGCGTATTGATATCCGCCCTCCAAAGCAACTTGTAAACCATTGTCAGCCAACCCTGTGATGGCCTTGCCGTAAACTTGCTCAACAGCAGTCAGACTAGAATTCTCGACTGAATAGTCGGTATACATATTTCCTAGCCCTGTGACACTCACGCCATTCAGTCCCAATTTAGAAAGAGAAGCACCGAATTTGCCGGACATTTTCTCCACACTGGGTAAATTGAGCAGATAATGACTGCTGTCTTTAGGCAGATTAGTGGCCAAATTAAATTCCTGATAATTGATCACCGAATTACGCATATTCTCCGCAAATAAGAAGAAACGGTCAAACAAACCAGGCTGATATACTTCTGACAAATTGCCGGCCATATACAGCATACCGCTCTTCTCCACCGTCTGTTGCAGACGTAGCAGTTCCTTTTTAGATCCCAGCAGCGAAGATGAACGCAGTACCTTTCCTCGCACCGTTTGCTTTGACCAATTATTCAGTCGAACAGACACTGACGCCCCCACCGACTGCAACTGTTCCACCATGTTCTGCGCCTGAGCATAAGTAGTCAGTTTCTCTACTCCAAGATAGGGAACTCCTAGAAAACTTTTGTTTCGCATGGTGGCTATATAAACATCCAAATACAATGGATAATCATCGCTATCCACCCGAGTTAAGCCATAGGTATCTACTAAATATTCACGATACATTCCCGCCATATCAGCATAGTCATTCTCTGTTCCCTGCCGTAGCAGATAAGTGACCTGCAAAAGCTCTACGCCATTACGGCTTTCGGGATAGATATCCACATCAGTTCGGTTATCCTCGGAATACACCCGGACATCCTGACCCATTAATGTAAATGACGCATATGCTCCGTTATAACTGACCTGTGTGATACCGGGGTTTGCTTCTATATAAGCATCTCCTGCACCGGCGGTAATGACACCCAGTACCATACCGTCCGATTTGCCGATTCCAAACACCGGCATTACCACCGAACGAGTGTAGTCCACCTTACTGTATCTGTAGTTGGCCAAATCAATTCCATATACTTTTTGTTTGTAAGGGGATGTAGTATATTTTTTGTTGTTAAAATTGATCAATGAGCCCGAACCATCCGGCACCAGCAGATAGCCATCCTGGGTAGATGTACCACTGAAGAAATATGGATGGATTGCTACACTCATCAAAATACTGGTGGCCTTTTCCTCAATCTCTTCAGGAATAATCGATACCACCAGACGTTTTCCGTCCAAGGTATAGTGTACCGGCACCGTTACATCTCCAGACGCGAAATAATATCGGACAACATACTCTTTTTCAAGTCGTTGCACAGTCATGTCACCACTATTCACCGAATCCGGCAGACTATACAATGTTGTCTTTGCCTGAGTTTCCGGGTCAAATAACACCACATGCAACGCCGACTGAACCTGCATACGACCAGCCCGTTTCATGGAGTCATCTTCCTGTACGCCATCAGGATAACTGTGAATCTGACTGCCGGTCTGTCGGTCAGTCAAAGTGAAATGTCCGTCTTCTTCGCTAACAGTTAGAGTGTAATAATCGTTTTCAATACTCAATGGCACATAGCCGTCTTCCTTAGGCTGTGGCGAGGCGTATGCGGAACCGATAAGCATCGACAATAACAAAGATAGCACCAGTAGCAAACAACCAAGTCGTCTGAGCGGATAACGTAATATAGAAACTTTCAAGGTCTTTTCCCTCCTTACATTCGAATCCGCAGCACGAGTTCATCAAACAACGACTTAAGAAATAAGCCAAATTGCTGAAACAGCATAATGACCAGAAAACATAAAAACAAAATAAGTATCATACCGATTACAGTGGCAATTAGGCAAAGTAAATTCTTCATCACAGTATATTCCTGCGTTTGCAACATACCAAACCATAATACCAGTCCTGACCAAATTGCCCCGACACCGGTCACCATTGATAACAATGCAGTATCCTCTAAAGAGCATAAATGAGACAGCCCGGTATGCAGCAATATACTAACCACATACGGTGCCAAAGAATAACCAATAACAATAAAGATCATTCTCAGATTCGCTTTACCGTCCCATAAGGTGGATATCGCCCAATTGGCCACCGCCCCCACACACACCAAGCAAATGGTTGAAACGAAAATCAGAAACACATTACAGTTTTCCACACTGTAATGATTGAAGCGAAAAGCCAAACCAAACCGTTCCAACAATGTAAACAAGAAAAAGCATACCACCACAATGGCAGCAATCAGAGGAGATCCACGCTTATGATAACTTAACTCTTCAAAACCATCATTAGGATGGCGTAACACATACCAAAATTCATGCCAATCGGCTTTACGCATGGTTGTTTCTCCCCCTTTCCTTCTTCTGCCGGCGACGAAGCAGATACCAGCACACCGCCACAATGACTACCAGCGCACACAACCCACTGATTAAGTATGGAAATGCCTCTCGCAACAGTTGAGTCCGGTATTCACTGAATGCCCTAGATTCATACTCATATGCCCGACCACGGCGAAAATACTCGATAGCTTCTTTATATTGTCCGTCGTACAACAACGCTTTACCAATACCGATATAAGCGGTGTACATATTGCCATCCTCCACCAACACTTGTTCCCATAATTGCTTGGAACCGTCATAATCGCCCTCAATATACAGACTGAGCGCTTCTCTGACTGTCTGCCCATAGGTTGTGGGGCGAAACACAGTGAGAGAAGCTTTACTTTTATCCAACACCAACACCTCGTCATCTCGTGTCTCTACTGCTGAAGGAAGTGTAAAGGTGCCTTTTTGCGATCCTTTCCCGCCGAAAGCAAAAATCATGTTGCCCTCGGTATCGTACATGAAAATACGTCCCCTAGTGGAATCCAATGCGAAAACAAAATCATCCTGTGCCACTGCGACATCCACAAACACGGTACGATAAGCGTGTACCTTGTGATAGCCGATTTCCAAATCACCGGTTGTGACCGCGTTAGCCCACAGATTACTGCCGCTAGGATTTACACATGCTAATTCCGATTCAACACCTACATTCACACCGGTACAGGTATACATAAAATCATTGGCCGAAATATCAAATCCGGTAAACTGCACAGGTACGTAGTTAGACATCTGCTCCTGCTGATCAGTATTCATGATGCTTTTCCAAAAGCGATCCATCAGCAGTCTGGCAGTAATCTGAACGGTATTACTACCATAAAAGCCCGTAAATTCTCCCTGCGCATTGAATACTACAGCACCCTGGTAGATTCCCAGCACCAACACATACACATTACCATTGGAATCGCACAATACCTTTTGTGGACGAAATTCGCTTTCTTGCGGAAAGGTGCCGTTCGCCGGTTTCTGCAGTAACCGCCGGATATTTCCGTTGGTATCTGATATCACCACGGTCATGTTTTCGTAGTCCGCGATATATAGATCATCTCCCCGCATATAAATACCGGTAGGAGAAAACAGGGTATACGCCGAACCATCTGTGTTGATAAATGTATCTAGTACTTTAACCAGATGATAATTCCGATCCAGTACCACCACCCGATTATTTCCGCTATCCAGTACGTAAAGATCGCCGTTTTCTGCCACACATATATCTTCCGGTTTGCTGAATACGATCTTGTTATCCACATCTCCGTAATAGACTTGAACTGGCAAATACCCGATTTGAGAGGGAAAGGCCACATCCCATTCATCATAGCTATATCCCTTGTATGGGATATCCGCCGCTACAGCAGTCAGCGTCAGGCTCACCATAAGCAATACCGTCAGTAAAACGGTAAAGTAGCGCTGTCTGTTCGTTTTCCTTGGAATTCTCATTGCTCTCATCCTTTCCTAACCGAGATCAGTCTTTCATACCGGAGTATGCCATCGTTTCCAGCATACGGCTCTGAGAAAACACGAACACCACCAAAGGCAGTATCATCAGCAACACAGCCGCTGCAGCGCCAATACCCACCGTAGAAATGGTGTTAGTTGTCGAAATCTGTCGAAATACTGCCGGAAGGTTTTTATACTGCTCTGTAAAGATCAACGAGCTAGTATCCCGATTCCATAATCCCTGAAAGGTGAGAATGACCGCTGTGATCCAAGCCGGTTTCACATTAGGCATCACGATCATCCAAAACTGCCGCCAGGTTCCAGCACCATCCATACTGGCAGCATCTAACAGTGCATCAGGTAATTGGGACATAAATTGCTTCATCAAATAGAGTCCCAATGTGCCAGACAACGCAGGCAGGATAATCGCCCATACCGTATCGATCAAATGCAGTGAGCTAAGCACCACATACTGCGGAATAGCAGTCACCTCATAAACAAACAAAAGCGCCATCGTAATCATCAGCTCATATATGCGACTGCCGGGAAAACGGAATTTCGCCAGCGGGAAAGCAGCCATGGCTGATATCAGCACACTGCCGGCCGTACCCACTACTGTCATAAACAGGCTATTCAGAATATACCGCTCGAATGGCACCCACATATTGTTGGTGCTCTGGAACAGATTAATGAAATTATCCAGGGTAGGATTGCGCACAAAGAACTTCGGCGGGAACACAAAAAGTTCTTCAATAGGTTTAAGCGATTGTGAGATCGCATAAACAAACGGCAACATCATAAAGGCCCCCAGCACAACTAGGATCAGTAGCAGGAACAAGCTGCCTACCACCGAGTGCGTCTGTCGGCGGCCGACTTTTGTAAACAATTTCACAGTCTTCCGCCTCCTTTAGATATTGGTATACTTTTTCAGTGCACGTTTGATCAGCCAGTTTGTCAGCATCATGGTCAGGAATAGCACCGTAGCGATGGAGGAAGCATAGCCCATCTCATAGCGCATGGTACCCACATCCGACAAATGAGTAACAATAGTAGCAGCGGCATTATCCGTACTGGGATTACCTGCCAACGCCACACAAATGCCGCTGACGCCGAACGAGGCACCAATCTGCATCACCGCCGCAAACATTAACTGTGGTCCCATGGAAGGCAGGGTGATAAACCGTAGTTCCTGAAAACGGGTACGAATACCATCAATTGCCCCAGCTTCATAAAGGTTCTTATCCATTCCCTGCAGACCGGCAATGAACGACAGAAATGATGTGCCCAAGCTAGACCATAACTGCACGATGATGATGACCATCAGCATATACCGGGTATCGCTAAGCCACAAAACAGGCTCATCTAGAAAACCCAACTGCATCAACACACTGTTGATCAATCCGTTAGAGTCACCGCTGAATATGTATGTCCACACTGTATACAGCATTCCGGAGATGGAGGGAGCATAGAAAACAAATGTCAAAACGGTACGCACACCACGACCAAACTCGTTGATCATCCACGCCAGACCCAAGCATAGTATATAGCTCAAAGGACCTGTGAACACGGCAAACACCAGTGTGTTTCGCACCGCAATAAAGAACACATCGTCGCTAAGAAACATCCGGCTATAGTTAGCCCAGCCACAAAAACTGGCTGGCTGAAGCATATTAAAATCCGTAAAACTAAGGGCAATGGAGGACAACACCGGCACCACCGTGAAAATGACAAAAAAGACCGTAAAGGGCAACAGCATCAGATATTTATCCATGTTGCGCCGTATTTCCGACCATAGTGCATGGCTTCGAGTCATACGGTCAGTCTCCTTTCTTGGCTTTTGCAGCCCGAGCAGCAAGTTCGGCATCCTTACGGGCAATCTCGCTGTTGATGATCTTGTTATAACTCATCAACGCCTCTCGGGGCGTGTAGCCGTTAATAATAACCTTACGAAACGCATTGGTCAGGTTACGGTTGATATAATAACTCGCAGGAACCGCTGGACGGACATAACCGTTTTTCAATTGAGAAATCAGAAGAGTACTTTCTTCTTTTGTCCAGTTCATCTGGCTGACCGCTTCCAGATTAGCGGAATTATACCGAGCTCCCAGTCCCAGCACATTTTCGATTCCCTGACCATAAGCCACCTGAATATCCGTGGAGGTAAACCACTTCAAATAGTCAAAGCTGACTTGTTTATTTGCTCCTTTGAGCACAATGGCAGGAGTTATGGTGCTAACCGTCAAATCCGACCGATTACCGTCTTCATCCACCATTTGAGGTACTGGACGCATTTCCCACAAACCATCCAATTCCGGTGCCGCTAAACGCAGCGTTGCATACATACTCTGGGGTTGGATGCCTAAGGGCATCTCTCCTGAACGGAATCGGTTATAAAAATCAAACTCCGTGGGCAAACTATACCGTACATAATACTGCGTCCACTGACGAAATGCTTCATAGCACAACTGATCGTCCAATACCGTAGCTGATAGATCCTCATTAAACAGCGAACCGCCTCGCTGATACAACATCAATTCAAAGACAGAAGGATCACCTGCTGTAGAAGTGCCGGCGTACAAGCCGGCAGTCAGCCTGTTTTTTTGCAATACCGTCAGTACCTCAGTAAACTCATCCCAAGTAGTGGGAACAGAAATATTTAATTCCTCAAAAATGTCTTTACGATAAAACAGCATCTGCACCGTCTGTTCCAATGGCAGCGCATACACTCCATCCTGGTAGCGAAAAGCATTCAACGAATTATCGCAGAAACGAGAAACGGTTTCCTCAAAACCATCGCAGTCGGAGAGATCTTGCACTGCCTCACGGGAAGCCAGGTTGACTACATCTCCGGTAAACAATGCAATGTCCGGTCCACGGCCGGCAGCAATGGCTTCATTCAAGCCCGTCTGCATCAAGGATATTTGCACTTTAACCCTTGTTTCCGGTGTGAAACGGCTTTCGGTTAAGTCCTTAATCATTTGACCTTGATCTCGCCCCAACGCCACCCACACACGCAAATTTTCAGTTACAGTGCCTCCCTCAGTATCACCGGTCAGCATAGAATAATCTTCCGTAAAGGAGGCCAGCAAGGCTTTCATACGGAATACCAGTTGGTTCCACAGTCCGGAACTGGACTTGGGAAGCGGTACCGACGGCGATTTTACATAAATATAATCTATCTCCAATGGCTGTGAAGTAAATGACATCACCCAGGAAGACATACTACCGATATTTGACAAAAAATCGTCCAGCCGCACTGAAATAGTAGAGGGCTGTGCGATAAAACTTTCAATCTGGTAGATTAGTTTATCCACTACCACCGCCTCACTGCCCATGCCAATGCCGACAGTGGCCAACTCAGTCATTTGTGTACGCAGACGGTCACGAATCGAGGTCAGCCTCTCGATCAACTGTGGAACCTGCTGGTCAAGCATATAATCCCGATACGCGTCCACCGACAACCCGGTGACCATGATGATCTCCCGATACAGATTATTCAATTCCAACGTCAGTGTCTGCAATTCAACGACACAAGGTGCCACCGCACCCTGTGTCGCCTTCATCCGCAGGATGTGCGATCCCTCCGTCAGGTAAAAGCGATACGCCTGCTGCCCATCGCCCAACTCATTAATATACCACTGTAGGTTATAATCGAAGGTTATCTGCTGCATACCGTCAAACAGTTGCTGACCGTCCAGCCAAATGCTCCGAGTGGAAAAGGCACCGCGCAACGTATTCTGCCGAACTCGCATGCCAATCTCATACCAACCGTCTGCAGGCACATCCAGCTGCCATTCTACCCATTGACCGGAACGGGTCCAGTTATCCTGACCAAGTGTGTTTAACTTCAGCTTAGCCGGATCATTAGGTCGAGTATCTACACTGGAGCGGTCATACGTAGGAGTAATAACTGAAGACGATACAGCGCTGTAGTCTTCTGCCTCTTTGTACCATATGAAGTCCGACAGTACGGAATCCTCTTTATCTGCATTGGCGGATGTATATTCTTCGTATGTAGGAAGCGGTGCTGTATTTTCCACTGTCAGACTGGCAATAGCTACACCGCCCAACAATGTCTCCAGCGTGATGGTGTGATTGCCGACAGAAAGCCAAACACACAAGCCGCCGTTTGTTTCGATGTCATCATCGTCCACCATCCAGGTGGTCCAGTCCTTTTTTTCCTGTTGTTCCGGCGTACGGTCGTTGCCATTGGCATCCGTCGTGATACCAGTGGCGTTGACAAAGCGCCGAGGGAATGCCAAGGATTGCGCATTCCGATAAGGCATTTTCCCATCCACATACAACCGGAACGTGGCATTGAGAGTATTCTCCATCAGAAGACAATAGGTCAAATTCAGCCTGTACAGTCCTTCTTCCGGAACTTGTACTGTAAACGACGCCAAAGCGTTATCCTTCGATAACAACACCACAGCCTCTTTGCCCTGTACCGTAGCCGGAAACTCTGCCCCCGCGCCTGCTGCGGGCTGTGTGGGAAGGTGCTGTGCAGGATACCGAGCTTCCGCTTTTTGAATATAGGTATAATATTCCGGCAGATCGGTAGCAGAATCGAGAGTCGACACCTCCGCTGGTATCCCGTTCTCCAACTGCGCTTCATCCGCTATGACGGTGAGCTGCAGCAACATACACAACACCAACACCAGCGCTCCTATTCGTCTTTTCATTTTTGTTTTCTCCTTTCATCCGCTGCCACGTTCTTCTTGACGGAGGAGGCAGAGCCTGGAGGTGCCAGAGACTCCCTCACAAGCAGCACAGGCTGCACCTGTATCAGTTCATTGGAGGTCACCGGCATTTTGATTCTCTTGTCTAGCAGTTGCACCGCTGAAATCGCAATATCCTGGAAGGATGTGCCTATTGTAGCCAACGGAGGATTTGTTAAATGCGATGCTTGAATATTATCAAATCCTGCCACCGATAACTCATCAGGAATGCGGATCATCAACTGCTTTGCAAGCCGCATCAGTTCCAACGCGAGAGAATCGCAACTAGTCTGAATAAAGGTCGGACGATCCCTACGCATAAGCATATCGGTCAAAAATTCCGGTCCCTTTGAATTCAGATATTCGCACTGTACCCCCAGTGCGGCATAATCCTGTACACAAAGCATTATACCTTGGTAGCGCTCTTCAAAATCAAGTACGAATTTGTCGTGTGCAGGAGTAAGATAGCCCAGATGCCGATGTCCCAACTGTATAGCATGCTTAGCCATCATATAGGTACCATATCGGTTGTTGCCACACACTTGATCTGTGCTGACATTCTTATTGTTGTTGAATACCCAAACGATGGGGCGTTTCAGTTTCTCCACCAATTCATAGATTGTCAGCGAAACATTGCCTACAAAAATATATCCATCGGCATTGTCTTCCAAAAAGTCCGTGGAGCCTTCATCGACAACATACATCTGAAAAGCATAACCTATGCGCCGCGCTTCACATTCGATCATATCCAATAGCGGAATCCAGAAAATAGAACTGGAAATATGTTCTTTTAGCACCAGCATATTGATTCTGAGGTTATTCAGAGGGGCAAACACCGGTGCCTCCCGTTTCTCTTGTGCAGAAATATTCAGCACTTCTTTCACTTCCGGTCGAAACATGATTTCAGTCAGCCAATTCTCATTCATTTTTCTCCCCTCCGTTCCTTTCGTTCTCTCCGTTAAGGATGCCCCACGTTTTAATGAGCAGGGCTGGTTTTATAATACTCCATCTTTTCGGTCATTAATCAGAGAAAATATCCGAAGATTATCAAAACGAGCTGTTCCTCTGTCACAGTACAAGCCCGCCTGCAATTCCTTGCCTGTATCGAAGCCACATTGCAATAAAAGCTTCCCATTTAGATACAATTCAAACGTCCCCTCGAAAAATAACGCACGACAATGATATTTTTCCCCCTCTTTTATCTCCGCCTTACGTCCTTCCAGCCGAGCAAACGAAACATGCTCCAATAGCTGTACCTGTCCAGGCTCAAAAGAAACAAGATAACAGCATTCTCCTTGTTCCTTTGTAACCAAAACAGCGAATCCTGCACCTTGTGCAGACAATGTCAGCTCCGTTTCCATTTCCATAAAAGCCGCTTTTACCGGAAGCAATGCAGCCTGATAGTCCAGCTCATCGGTTACAGCATAATAACTTTTTCCATTTGGATAAATATTACCACCTATCGTATGCCATGCGAAACTGGTATACAACAATTTCGGCTGTGGCAGTTGTTCTTCTTCCGACAGCAAGCGCGCATCCCGTAAGTCCTTTAATTTCGATGAGTAAAGTGCCACTAATTGCCCGTTTTCTATTCCTAATTCTTTTGGCAATGAAAGCGTATTGCCGCCAAAGCTACGGTCAATATACAACAGATACCGTACTCCGTTTAATTCCACAGAACGACAGGTGTATCCCGACTGAAAATTTCCGCCGATTAAAATATTGTTCACCCTATCTTCCTCAAACGGACCGTATGGACTGTCAGAAGAAGCGTATATCGTAAAATTGGATAATCTGCTGTCCGATATCCCGCCTCTCCCCCGATAATTAGCACCGGTCAACAAGGTTAAATACCACTTTCCGTCCAATTCAAACACGTCAGGAACTTCAATCATTCCGTTTTGTTTTGGGGAATAAACAATTGTTTGCTTTCCCCAGTGTATCAAATCCTTACTGGTCGTCAGGGCAATGGCGCCCCGTATCCGCCCATCTTGCCGTACGGCAGCCGCAACAAAATAAAGGTAATACAAATCCTCCTCTTGACGGTAAATTACGATCGGATCTCGGCAATCCACAATATCCCAGTCATAATCCGCAATATTGCTGTAACTGACAAACAATTCCGGATCCGGAATAATAACCGGATTATTGGAATAGGTGGCAAAGGTTTCGCCATCTTCCGATATTGCAAGCCCAATTCGTTGACTGGTAGCTTTTTCATCACGCATGGTATAAAAACAAAAAATCTTTTGCTTCCCTAAAAACTCATCTTGATAGGCAACCATGCATCCGGTATACTTTTCATGATAATCTTCCGTATTTTCTCCTCGTAATGGCGGTAAAACATCAGCATGCCGTTTCCAATGCAACAAATCAGCCGAACTGATATGACCCACATTTCCCAAGGCACCGCTTTCTTGATTAAACTGCAAGTGCAAAGCGTGAACAGTTCCTTCCAAATTCAGATACCACGCATCATGCATATTGCCTAATGGACTATGTACTTTCATGCCATCCTCTCCTCCGTTCCTTTTGGTAGAAATCAACGGCCGACTACAGCTTTTTTCCGTAGCCGACCGTTTGAAACTCGTTACCGCTTACTCTTTCATCAAGCGCAGTTTGTTCTTTGACAGAATCAGCAATCCAGCGGCACACATCATCACCAAAGTAATTAGACAAACTGATGCAGTAACACCGGTATCCGGACTCTCTATATTGTTCGAATTAGCAACAGGTACGATCTCATAGCTGGCAAACAGCACCGTGTCTGTTTCCACATCCAGCATCATACCTGCCTTAACTACGACAGACTCATCTTCTACCAGTTCGCCATCGGCATCATAAAATACGATATTCACATCGCCCACGGGCATCAAAGCCTTGCGAAGCTCGGCCAACGACAGACCCTCTTGGACATAGAGAATATTATTTTCCTCATCTATTTTGACCTTTGTCGTATCTATGACACGGATTCCTATATCGGCACTACCGTTAACTGTGACATTGACAGTTACGGTCAGGTCTATGCCGCCTTTATTGGTCACACCTTCCGGTAAGACAAGCTCACCTTTGACCGTGAACTGCTGGGTCTGTGTGATTTCCGGATCAAAGTCAACCGCATTCACATCCCATTTAATCTCTGCGTCGTAGTTGCCGGTACCTGCCTCAATGGACACTGTTTTCGGCAGTTTCAGACCTTCTGCTGTCTTATCCGCACCGTAATCCAGATAAATATCCTCCAGTGCTCCGATGCTGAGCAGATCATTACCCAAGACCACAAGCAACTGATTGTAACCGAGCGCCTCGGTCAAAGAAATACCCTTCGGATCCAGAATATCCGCTTTCATACCGGCAGTCAACTTGGTGTTTCCATCGGTGATAAATTCACCGTTCACATTATGGAAGCGCACACTTCCAGTGGCAGGGTCCAACAGAGCCAGCGCCTGCGCCACAGTCAGATCTTCCGTCTGTAATTTAAAAAATCCTTCAGAGATAATCAACTGCTCCTCATCAGTAGAGGTCAGCAGTTCCTCTCCGTAGTATTCTGTAGCATCTGGGATATCTGCATAATCATCGTATTGCGTCAAGTCATACATAGAGGATATCGTCGCACCCAAGAAAGCAGAGAGAAAATCCGGGTTTCCTGCATACCAAGCCGTATCAGGGTCAATCATCTGCGCACCGGGTAGGAATACACGATAATAGGTATGTCCTTCCGGCATCTTGATAACCGCTTTGTATACATCGTAGCCGGTTTCAGCCTCTTGAGCTACCGGCGTGATGGAAGGTGCGTCCACTTTCGCCCATGTTTCACCGTCTGCCGATGTCTGAATCACGAAGCCGTCGCGTAGCGTTTCATCATTGTTACGGCAGATCAGCGCCGAGGACACATAGCTACCTGCATACACACGATACATCATATTGCAGGCCGCCCAAGACCTGGTTGCATAGACTGCATTTTTTACAGGCCGTCCCATGTACTGCAGGCTGTTCAGAGTGTCATACTGAATAAAATCATAATCGGAGATCTGAACACCGGCATCCGGCGACTGATTAACACCGTCCTGCTTGGCTAGCACGCCGGGTTTCGCATAGTCGGTATAAGTAATATACCAGAATTGTAATCCATTACTGCCTTTCAGATACGTACCGTCCACATTTAACAGTGCGGAGCCGGTCAGCCAATCGGCCACGCCGGGTTGCAGAATATGTTTGGGGTCATCCTGCTTTATAGTTGCCTTGTGGGGAGCCAACCGCTGATTCAAAGCGCTCTTTGCTTCCAACAATGCATTCGCCATAGCGATATACTCATCATGAGTATGGGTCTCTTCCAGATAAGCCTTGGCATCCGCCAGCTTCTTCACAAAGGTGGTCATTGCCTCATCGTCTTCATAGCCGTTGAGGTTGACAGACTCAGAATCGCTGATGGCTTTTCTCAGTTCTTTATAGATATCAATATACTCCGGGGAATCCGGTACGGTAGTCAGAGCATCGTACTGATTCAAATCATAGGCAGAAGCCACAGAGGGACCGACGAACACTCGCCAGAAATAATCGTCCGCCCCGTTATGCCATCCGGTGCTGGAATCAAGTGTATTAAAGCCCGGGAGAACCACACGGTAATACTTGCAATCTTCAGGAATTTGCACCACAGCCTTGTAAATATAGAAACCGACACCATATCCTACATGATTGATAGTCGCAGTCACGTTCTGCCAGGCACTACCGTCGGCAGAAACCTGAAAGCCGTACACATGCTTGGAATCATTCTTGCAATTTCCTTCGTCATCAAAAAATACCCCACAGATGTTTTCATGCAGAATCAGCGCCGTGGCAATGTAGGTGCCGCCTTTGACCTGATACTGCGCATAACCGCCTGCCCAAGCCATATCGCTGGTCATGGCTCCGGTGAGTTGCTTGCCCATGAACGAGCCGGCCGAAATTCCGCCGTACTGGTGGCATTGGCTATCAATAGCATACAGTGCTCTTTGGTCACTGTAATTGCCTTCATTCTTAGGCTGATTAGAAACACAGCCGACGGTGGCATAAGCCGACTTATACCGATAACCGCCGTCGGGAGTTCCAATCTTGTTGCCAGAGTCGTCGGTATACACCAATTCATCCGAAGCGGTCAGCCAATCGGCTCTGCCGGGAGACAAGATGGAATTTGACTCATCGCCAGCAGAAGCTCCCACGCTACCGACCAGCATACTGGTCATCGGCATACACAACAGTGCTACCGCTGTAAACAGGGAAATCAATCGTTTTTTCATGTTGCTACCTCCTATGTATCGTATTGATGTAATCTGCATAAATATGCTGATTACATTTTATCTTTTTTTTAGCCAGAAGCCAATGACACATATTCGCACATCCATAAACAAATATTACGAATTTACCAAAAAGACCAAATAACGATTATCTTTTATGTGCTTACAACTTGTTTATAGCTATTTTTCTCAATTATGATTAAAAGATTCATTGAGAATTGCAAAGATACAACTGAGCCACGAACTTATTACTAGTTCTTTTCTGTTCTCAAGAGAAACACAGGATGCAAAAAAGGAACTGTCGGATCAAGAATCCATATCCTTTGGAAAAGATTTCTAACGTGCACAACAAAGTTATAACGCTCAGCAGCAAAAGTAATTTTGGCTCATTACCTCGAATATATTTTGATTTCTATCGTTGATGCCTTAACCGTTTTTCCTATATGGTTATAACAATTTACGCTACCGTAATATTTCTTGACTCCCATTGGCGTATTTTTTGAATTGAGAATAAATGCTTGACATCTATCAAAAAGTTATGTAATATGTATATAAATTATACTTTTGTTTTGTAGAGCTTTTGACGAAAGTCGACAACATCTATTCACCTCACAATAAACACAAATTACGATTTCAAGCTTTTCGTCGCTTTTACGCAGCGTTTGCAAACCGAAAAGGAGGGCATCTGCATGCATATCTATCTGGTGAATTTTTCCGAAGGACATCTGCGTGACGTCACCACCGTTCTGAAGAAGCATCAACACACCTACTCTACCCTATCCGATGAGCTTTTATGGGAAGAGCCGAAAGAGTTTCTGTTTCCCTATTCACTGGTGATGATCTATGATACCGTACTCAGTGAAAAAACCATCACCCTGTTTAACAGAGTAAAACGACACCTTCCATCTTCCGAAATATGGCTGGTCAGCAGTTCTTACCGTCCTGAGGATGTGCGCGCTGCACTAAAGCACGGCTTTTCCAACTATGTGCTGTGGTCGTCGGATCTGTTGGATTTAAACAATATGATACAGAATTTGATTCCTTACCAAAATCTCCCCGCATTGACTCACAGCGAAAATATTTATGAACTATCGCAAATCGCCAGTTCATTAATGGATTATCAAATGAACATCGATCAGCTGATCTCGGCGCTGATCACCCCCGGCGGCAGTCTGGCCTGCAACTATCTTCCGCTGCTGTTGCGCCACCGGGAACTGTTGGGTCAATATTTCATAGTGGTGCTCATTAAACCAGTGCTCCCCATTGAATTATATTTTCGAGAGGATTTTGACTCGGTGCTACATATCGTCGTTTCTGAACTGCGCATTCATCTCGACATGTTGCTCAACATAGTTCCGCACACTTTTCAAGTGCTGCACAGCATTCAGGAAAATACGCTGGTATGCCTCTTTCACAATACAAATCCTGACTATACGAGTGAGGCAACAGCACTTCTGCAGAAACTGAATCAACGTCTTCAGCAGTATCTGGGACTTTCCATCCTAGCTGGATACAGCCGTCCCTATACATCACTGGATGAGACCCGTTGTTACGTCCACCGTATCAGCGACAATCTCCGTCAAGGGATGTTTCAGGGTAATATCTGTTCCTATCGACTGGACTATGAAAACCAGTATGTCAACAGCACTGCCAAGATTGACGAATACCTTTCCAAGAATCTACCGCTGGCAATCTCCAACAACGACCATGATTTGTTTTTCAACATCATCGTCAACGTTTCCTCCCTGATGCAGAAAGAAGCCGTAGGCTATGATTTTGCCAGATCCATTCTGCTGCAAACCATCAACCGTTTCGCTAGAGAGACGGATTTTTACCAGTTGGTAGAACGCTATTTTATCGAGGTGGCTTTTACACGGGCTACATTACGCATTCCCTTTTTCTTTCAATTTCTTAACCTGTGCCAGTTGCTGCAGGAGCTCTATATAAAGACGTATCACACTGTCTTTGATGATGACAGCAATCGCTTGACCCGCGCCATACAATATATAAAAGAGAATTATTGTCAAAAAATCACTCTCCAGCTCATTGCCAATCATCTTTCCCTGACACCCAACTATTTCTGCGGATGGTTCAAGAAAAAAACCGGAAAGAATTTCTTTGATATGG
>OLSX01002171.1_pt1 | contig 17760 bp, 14 predicted proteins | sample 1673141 | NCBI WGS metagenome assembly OLSX01 (sample SAMEA3136759, study PRJEB25190) | human gut metagenome | biome: human gut; feature: human-associated habitat; material: faeces | place: Austria | collected 2013
CTGGCAGTCAGGCGGTCGAGCATGGGCAGCGCAAAGGCAGCCGTCTTGCCGGTACTGTACCGCGGCACGATGGGCACAGCCTTCGCCAGGCTCAGCGGATCCACATAGGTAAAATCCAGCAGACCGTCGTCCAGCTTGCTGCCCGGTGCCGGACAAAAGCCGCCGCCGTAGTAGCTGGCGTTGCAGATGGCAAACAGGGCATATTCCATATTTTCCCGATGAAATTTATAGGGGTTGCCGTTTTCGTCCACACAGTCCAGTTCAACATTGACCTTGTAGCGCAGGGGCTGCATCATCACCGGCACCACGGCAATATTGTATGCCTGATGGCCCAGTGGAGGAATTTTACCTGCGATCTTGCGGCCGATGGTCTCCACCTTGGTGTCCAGCCCATAGCTCATCACATTGATGCACTTTTCGCCGTTATAGTCAATCAGATCCAGCGGCTCCACCGTGTAATTCAGCTTGCCGGAGTACAGGCCAAAAGATTTGATCACATTCTCCACATTGATCTTCTTGGTGCCATAGACTTTCTTGGCAAAATCGTTGCCGGTGCCCAAGGGCAGCAGCATCATAGGGGTCTCTGTATGCGCCAAGCCGTTGGCAATCTCATGTACTGTGCCGTCGCCGCCACAGCAGACAATGACACAGCGATCGCCATACTTTGTCGCATAAGCCGTTGCAATCTCTCGGGCGTGGCCGGAATGGTCCGTCTCTTCCACAATCATCTCATCATCAAGAAGACGAAAAGCGGAGCGGATACGGTTGAAAATCGCCTCTTTGTCCTTATGGCCGGACACAGGATTCACAATAAATACATACTTCATCTGTTTTTCCCCTCTTTCACACCGGGTGCCGTCAGGCCAGGCAGGCACCGCCCACCGGGCGCACTTGCAGCACATGGCAGGTGCCCTCGCCGAACACGCCCTCCAGCACGGTACGGTACTGCTCCAGCAGATCGTTTGGCACAAAGGCCTGAATGGTACCGGCAAAGCCGCCGCCGTGCACGCGATAAGCGCCACGATCACCCAGCACCTGGCCGCTGATGGCCAGCGCCAGGCTCAGCCGCTGATCCGTGGGGTTCTTGGTGGTAAACACATTTTGATTATACATAAAGGAGGAGCGGCCGGAGGCATTGATGTCTGCCAAAAAGCCGTCAAAATTCCCCTGCTCTAAACAAGAGACAGCGTCCTCCACCCGGTGATTGTCATTATAAAAATGAATCGCGCGGATCAATGCCCGGTCATTGACCTTGGTTTGCAGTTCCGGCAGTGCGGCAAAGAAGTCCTCGTAAGCCACCTGGCGCAATACAGACTTGCCCATGGCATGCGCCACTGCTTCCATCTCGCTGCGAATGGCAGCGTAATCGTCCGTCAGATCCGAGTGGTTGCCGCCGGTATCTACAATGCACAGGCTGTGACCGGAGGCAGCAAAGTCATAATCCACCTTTTGGATCACCGGCTCTTGGGTGCTCTCAAAATCAATGGTCACAAAGGCGCCTACGGAAGAAGCCATTTGATCCAGCAAGCCGCAAGGCTTACCAAAGAATACATTTTCGCTGTACTGTGCCACCTTGGCAACGGTTACCGGATCGATGCCGCCATCGTTGTACAAATAAGAAGTGATGGTCCCCAGCAGCACCTCAAAGGCTGCGGAGGAGGACAGGCCGGAGCCGCCCATCACATCGCTGGTGGTTACCGCATCGTAGCCGCCGACGGTATAGCCCAAATCACTAAGCCGCGCAGACACACCGCGCACCATAGCCGTAGAATGGCCAAAGGCGTCTGCGTTGGGGGCCAGATCCGCCAAATCTGCCACATTCATTTGGTGGCCGGCAGACTTAACCCGCACCACGCCGTCCTCGTTCTTGGAGGCAACGGCAATGGCGTCCAGGTTTATGGCCGCCGCCAACACCTTGCCGTGATTGTGGTCCGTGTGATTACCGCAGATCTCCGTGCGTCCGGGAGCGGACATCAGGTGCACTTCCCGGTCTCCGCCAAAGGTTTCTGCAAAGGTGGTCAGAAGTTCCATGTACCGGGACTTCTGCTTTGCCACTTCCCCGTCGGTCACATATACCCGGCGAAAGGCGTCATCCAACTGGCCGTCTTTGATTTTGTTCATCATCGCTTGTGCATTCATAATTGTACCTCTTTGATTTTATAATACGATTTTGTATTTTTCTTTTTCGCTGTATAGGAGCAGAGTCTGATTCATCTGGCGGGACCGACGGCCGTAATATATATTAAAGGCCATACTGGTAATGCCGGAGAACCCCACAATGATCATCAACAGCGCAATGAACCGCGCCGAAAACGGATTGTACAGCACGGTACCGATTTTGGTATAAATGTAAAGCCGGGGCGCAAAGCCCAGCAGGCTCAGACAAATATAGTAAAGGAAGTCGTAGTGCATGGAGCCATAATACTTGGACACCATACCTAAAGGAATAGACGGCACCAAACGGGACACAAAGAGAACATAAGGGTTACCGTTGCCCTTAAATCGAATCCAGTCCCGAATAAAGCGCATTTGACGAATATTCAGGATCATACCGGCCCAACCGCCGCCGATCCAACTGCCTTCCGCGTATTTAACTGCAAAGAAGAACGCCAAAAACACCATATTGATCAGCATAGCCTGCCCCAACGGGAACACCACGCCGGAGATCACACACAGCACACCCATAGGAATCGGCAGCTGACACTTGGCAACATACAGCGCAAAAATGCACAGAATGATCTCAAAATCCGAGTCCAATCCTACAATGGACTCGTCCAGCCGCCGCAGCCAGCTGATGAGCGCGTCAAAGCGCACCTCCAACTCCGTATGCTTATAAAGCGCCACAGCCAGCAATACCAAAAGCCCCAGCGTCACCAGTGCGATCACGCCGGAAATGAAGTTGGTTCTGTGCCGTTTTTGCTGCTTCAACGGCGTCACCTCCCTTATCTGCGGAGGATCAGTCCTCCTGCTCTCTGAAGTTGCCCAAAAACTTAAAGCCCGGCAACTCGTCCGACAGCGCGCACAACAGGTCCAAGGTCACATCTCGGCGCACACTGCCCATAATATCCACATAAAAGAAATAGCTGAATTCCCCGTTACCCATGGGGCGGCTCTCAATCTTGGTCAGATTCAGCCCGGCCATGGAGAAACGGCCCAGCACCCGGTACAAAGACCCGGTGGTATGAGGCACTCGAAAGATCAGCGAGATCTTATCCGCATCGCTGCTGATCTGCATATCCTTGGAGATCACAACAAACCGAGTCCTGTTATTAGAAATATTCTGGATCTCCCGTTTCATAACCTGCAAGCCGTATTTTTTTGCCGCAGTAGGTGAACAGATAGCGGCAATATCCCGCCGGTCGGACTGAGCCACATACTTAGCGGCCGCCGCTGTATTGGAATAAGTAATGCCGGTAAAGCCGAAATTCTCAATAAAATTACTGCACTGGGTCAGCGCCTGATGATGACTGTAAATGCTCTCCACATCTTCATACCGGGTATCCGGGTGGGCGGCCAGGCAGTGCTCGATCTTTTCGTCTCGGGCACCTACCATAAAAAAGCGGTACTTCATAATCAGGTCATAGGACTCGTGCACACTGCCGGCGGTGGAGTTCTCCACCGGGATAATGCCGTAGCGTGCCTCTCCTTTGTCCACTGCCTCAAATACATTCTCAAAATACTTATAATATTTGATGGGCACACCGGGAAATAGCCGCGCCCCGGCAATGGACGCATAAGCGCCCTCCACACCGGCACAGGCAATGCACTCACCGGGTGCCACAGCAATGGGGCCGTCCTGCAAGGCTGCCGTGATCTCTTTTCTTAAATCGGCGCCGCCGTCCATCATCTTGTGCTGGAGCGCACGGGAGGCGTCCATAGTAGCAGCAAACACGGTCTTGATCGTTTCGCCCCGATCGCCGCACTTGCCTGCCACATCGTCGAGAATTTGGCGTTCCCGCTCCTCATTGAGCACGGGAATACCCCGCTCCACCTTGTACTTGGCCACCTGCTCAGACACATCCATGCGCGCCATCAGCAGAGGAATCAGCTGATCATCGATACGGTCGATCTCTTTTCTCAGTTCCAACAAATCCATGTATTTTCTATTCCTTATATTCTCTTACTTTTCGATTTTATCCTTGGATCAGCAAATCCATCAGCCCAAAGGCTACGGCAGCCTCTACCACCGGCACGGCACGAGGCACGATACAGGGATCGTGACGACCGTGAATGGTCAGAGTCTCCGGCTCCATGGTCTGCAAATTCACACTGGGCTGTGGCTGACCAATGGAGGGCGTGGGCTTTATGGCCACCTGAAGCACCAAGGGAGCACCGGAGGTCATACCGCCCAGCACGCCGCCGTTATTATTGGTCAACAGCGCCACCTTTCCGTCCCGGACGGTGTAGCCGTCGTTCACATCTGCACCAAAGGCGCCGGCAAAATCAAAGCCCAGGCCAAACTGCACGCCCTTCACCGCCGGAATGCCAAACAGCAGGGCCGAGAGCTTGCTCTCCACGGTAGAGAACATATTGCCCCCTACCCCCACCGGCAGACCGATGGCTGCGCACTCAATGCTGCCGCCCACACTGTTTTGTTGCAGCCGGGCAGCCTCGATCACTGCGCGCATATTCTCCTCCGCTTCCGGGTTCAGCACGGCAAACGTGCTGTCGCCCAGGCAGTTTAATGTCTCTTTATCAATGGAATTGGGGTCAAACAGGGTGTCCTTTACCCCGCCCACCTTGGCAATATGGGCGCCTACAAACACGCCCCGCTGTGCCAAATACTGCTTAGCAATAGCGCCGGCAAATACCAAAGGTGCCGTCAACCGGCCGCTAAAGTGGCCACCGCCTCGCACATCGTTACGGCCGCCATACTTTACATAGGCCGGATAATCGCTGTGAGAGGGTCGAGGTACCAGCGCCACATTGCCATAGTCACCGCTGCGGGTATTCTCATTGGCAATCTCCATAGCCAGAGGCGCACCGGTGGTGCGCCCATTCAGCACACCGGAGAGAATATGGGGAATATCCTTTTCCAACCTGGGGGTGGCGGTTTTGTCACGCCCCGGGGCACGCCGAGCCATATCCTTATAAATGGCGTCCAAATTCACCGGGATACCGGCAGGCAAACCGTCAATCACACAGCCGATGGCCGGACCGTGGCTCTCACCAAAAATACTCAGTTGTACCTGCTCACCTGTTACTGATGACATCTGCCTTACCTCCCAGTGCACAAAAATCTTCAAAAAAGGCAGGATAAGTCTTGTTAATGCTCTCTGCCTGTTTGATCACGCTGTCACTTGCAGCATACGCTGCCGCCACAGAAAAGGCCATCACGATCCGATGATCGTTGCAGCCGTCCACTGTGCCGCCCTGCACCGCGCCTGTGCCGTGGATCACCAGCCCGTCCGGCAGTTCTTCCACCTGCACGCCCATGGCCCGCAGATTCAGCGCAACGCTTTGCAGCCGATCCGACTCCTTAAACCGCAGCCGTCCGGCACCGGTAATGCGGGTGGTGCCCTTGGCAAAGGCAGCGGTCACTGCCAGCGCAGGCACCATATCAGGAATATCCCGAGCATCAATCTCCGCCGGGCGCAATTCGCCGCCACAGCACCGCACAATACGGTCGCGCACTTCCACCCGGGCACCGAAGCGCTCCATCATAGCACAAACGGCTTTATCCCCTTGGGTAGAGGCCGGGTTCAGTCCGGCAATTTCTATCTCCTGCCCCACCGTGCCGGCAGCCATAAAAAACGCCGCGTGGGACCAATCGCTTTCTACTGTAAAGTCCACAGGCTTGTACTGCTGATTGCCCCGCACCAGGTAGCCAAAATCCGTAGGCCGTACCTGCACGCCAAAAGCCGCCATCACCTGCAAAGTAATATCAATATAAGGCTTTGACTCTAATTCCGTTGTTAAAAGAACTGCCGAGTCGCCGTCTAAGAGCGGCAGTGCCAGTAGCAGCCCTGTCAGGTACTGAGAGCTGACATTCCCGGCGATCTCATATTGTCCGGGCCGCAGCTTGCCGGTAATAGAAAAAGGCAGGCCCCCATCTGTCTGTACCTGCACACCGTGCTGTGGCAGCAGGGTGGCAAAGGCATCCAGCGGGCGCCGGGGCAGCCGTCCGGCGCCGGTAAAGGTTACCGACTTGCCCAAAGCTGCCGCCACCGGGATCAAAAAGCGCACCAAAGAGCCGCTTTCGTTGCAAAAAATTTCGTCCCGCCCGGCATCCAAATCCGCCAGCGCCTGAACCGTGGCTGCAATATCTGCCGAAGTGCCCAAGGGCGCTACGGAGCCACCACCGGCCAGCGCACTGCAAATCAGCGCACGAATGGCAAAAGACTTAGACGGCGGCAGCTGCACGGTGCCTGCCAGCGGGGACGGCGTGATCTTTACTTGCATGCCCCACCTCCGAACATGGTTCGCAGGGTAGGCAGATCCACCGGATCAATAAAGCTGTCGCCGATCTTACGCAGCAGCACCAGTTTCATACCGTCTGCGGTGCGCTTTTTATCCGCCTGCATCGCGTCCACAATTGCATCAATAGAATGGGTATCCGCCACAGGCAGATTGTACTTTTGAAGTAAGGCTGCAATGCGGTCCGCCGTGCCCGGTTCCGTCAGCCCTGCGCCCTCTCCGGCACGAGCTGCCAGCACCATACCGATTCCCACAGCGGCGCCGTGCGTCACCGTTTGATAGTTCCATAATTTTTCAATGGCGTGACCGGCAGTGTGCCCAAAGTTCAGCAGAGCGCGCTCGCCCGCTTCCTTTTCGTCATGCTCCACCACCACGCGCTTCATATCCACACAGGCATAGATAATCTCGTGAATGCGATCTTTAGCACTGGCCTGCTCCAGCAGGGCAAACAGCTCCGCCGAGCGGATACAGCCGTACTTGATCACCTCGCCCATACCGTCACAAAAGAACACATCCGGCAGGGTACGCAGCACCTGTGGATCAATCAGCACCAAAATCGGCTGGTGAAAGGCGCCGCACAAATTCTTGCCCATAGGCAGATCCACGCCGGTTTTGCCGCCCACAGAGGAGTCCACCTGCGCCAGCAGTGTCGTGGGTATCTGCACAAAATCAATGCCCCTCAAATAAATGGCAGCCGCAAATCCGGCCATATCGCCGCACACACCGCCGCCCAGCGCAACCACCAGATCGCCCCGCGTCAGCCCCTCCCGGGCCATATAATTCACCATATTCAGCACGGTCTCCGGTTTCTTGGACGCCTCACCGGCGTCAAATACCAGGGTGCACACCTGAAAGTCTGCGCTCTCCAGCGCCTGCACCACCCGGTTGCCGTACAGAGGGTACACATTGCTGTCGCTGATCAGGCAAATGCGCTTGGCGCCGGACACGCGACGCACCAGGTCACCGGCTTGCTCCAGCAGGCCGTCGTCAATGAGAATATCATACGGTCTGCCGGTATGTACTGTGATCTTTTGCATCAGCCGATCTCCTCCTTAATCCGGTTGCCCTGTTCCATCAGCGCGCGCAGTGCCGGCGCATCCTCCGCCTCAATGGCAGAGCGGAACTTTTGCAAATTGCCAACTAAGTCATCAATCTCGCGAATCAGCGGCTCCTTATTATCAATAAATAACTGGGCCCACATCTCTGCATTGATGCGAGCCACCCGGCTCACATCCCGATAGCTGCCGGCGCTGAAGCCTGCGTGCTGGGGTGCCAAAGGCGACAACACATACGAGCAGGCCAGCACATGGGCAATTTGAGAGGTAAAGGCAATCATCTCATCATGATGCTCCGGGGTGGTCACCACCGTGCGGGCGAAGCCCATATCCTCTGCCAAACCGATCAGGGCATCCACCTTACGGCGAGGTGCGTCCACCGGGGTACAAATAAAGGACGCATTGTCAAACAAATTGTTCAGACTGTTGTCATAGCCGGACACCTCACGCCCGGCCATAGGGTGGGCACCGATAAAAGTAAATGGCAGATCCTTATGCGCTGCCATTTGGCGACAGATCTTGGTTTTGATCCCGCAGGAGTCCGTAACCACACTGTCTTTCTTAAACAGGTCCTTGTGCTCCAAAATGAAGGGCACAATCGCCTCCGGATAAAAGTTAATAATGGTAATGTCTGCCTGGGGCAGCAGTTTCTCCAAAGAACCGGTGGCGTCAATGGCGCCGTCAGCCAAGGCGCGCTGCGCCACACTGGGCGTGCGGTTCCAACCCAGCACGCAATGTGCCGTGTTTTTCTTCAATGTTTTTGCCAGGCTGGCACCGATCAGACCCAGCCCTAAAATCAATACTGTCATGAGAATTCCGTCTTTCCGTCCGCACCTACGGACCCAAAATCACAGATACTATAATAATATATTCCCTATCATAAGTCAAACGAAAAAGGCGAAAAGGCGCTCCTTTGGCTAAAAATGAACAGAAAAACGCCGCACCGAGTTGCCTCAGTGCGGCGAATTCATTTTAATTCCAGCGCTTATTTGCCGAATACATCATACTCAGAATCGTCAAACAAGTCGTTGCCCTTGTTGTTTGAAGGGTCGGATGTCATAACCACATCCTCGGACTTAAGCTGGTACTTGCGAACGGTGATCACCGGTTCTTCATAACTTTTTCTCATCTTAAAGTCCCTCCTTCCTTAAAACTGCACGGTCTCGCTTACAGCCTTGTCAGCATACACGGTATAGGTCTTGCCGTTCAAGGTGTAGGTCACATAGGATCTGTAAGTCAGATCATAGGAACCGGTCAGCGAAGTGGACTTGATGCTGACCACATACTGGCCGTAGCTATCATTTTCACCGGTGTGCTTGGAGGCCTTCAGGCGCTTAATGCTGCTGTCGGAGCCGGCATTCTCCAAAGTCAGTGTCTTGTCGGCAGCGGTGGTAAACAGCATACCGTACTCCACAGCCTTGGCATTCTCCGGCAGAGCAAATTTGCCGATCATGGAGAACTTGGTGCTGGCTTTTACGATGCCATCACGGGTGGAGGAGGAAGCATAATTGCTGTCACAATCCATCAGCACATCCGTTCCGAACTCCGGATCACTACACATATCCAGTACATCGCTAAGGGTCATACCCCAGATGGTAATATCCTCGCAGGCACGGAAAGCCAAGGTGCTGCCATAACCAACAATGCGATAGCCATTTGCCGTATCACCATTCTTGTTGGTAGTGCCGCCCTCGTAATAGGCTACCCAAACCTCTGCCGAGTCATCCGTAGTGGTGATGTAAGAGTTGTACTCGAAAGCACCGCTTACATCTCCGGCCTCAATGTTAAATTTGGCAATGTTCGTCACATCGTACTGTGCGGTAATGGTGGTGTCACCGGTTACGTTAATCTTGGAACCGGCGGCTGCGCCGTTGTCATAACCGCTGAAGGTGTAGAATGCACAAGCGGGAGCGGTGGGCATGGTCACAGAGCCGCTGGTGTAAACCACATCAAACACATGACCGTTAATGCCGTTGACAAAAGTCACTACATAATTGGCCGCGTCGCTGTCCGCCTTCTCTGTGGTCAGATACGTATTGCCCTTAACCACAAAGCCGTAGCTGGGTGCAGTGGTCATATACTTGGGTGCGGTGGTCTGGGCAACCTGCACGGAGTTGTAGCTGTAGTACCAAGCATACTTGGCAGCGCCGGTCTCCGTTTCAATGTTATCATTGGTGCTGACGGTACCGTCACCGTTAACTACAATGCGGGCACCGTAATTGTAAGTACCCAGCGGATCACCGTTCAGGTACACAGTGTAGGTCATGGGCTGTAAGGACTCCAGCAGTGCCTGGATGGCAGCATTCAGGCTGTTCATGTCTTTGTAGGCAATACCCATAATGTCCTTGCCGTTGACCGTCACGGTCTTGTACAATTCAAAACCGGTAATGGCAGACAAATCATACGCATCGGAATCCTTGCCGTTCTGTGCCTTGGCCAGTGCAGCCTCTGCTGCGGACAGATCCAGAGTTGAAGCGGTAATGCTGTATGCATTGACCTTTGCGGTCTCTGCGTCGATCTCAGTCTGCTTGTCGCCCATGGTAGCGGCACGCTGTTCTGCGTCGTAGTGGTAGTAAGTCAGACCCTTAATGAGCGCAGCCACGCCCTCCAAATCGCTGGCGGCATAGGTCTTGTCGGCCAAAGTCGTCAATTTGGCCACCGCTGCGTCCAGCGCAGAGAAGTCGGCATTATCCATTGTGGAGCTGTACTGTGCGGTGTAAGTCACAGCACCGGTCACCAGCGTGGAATCGGTGATCTCCGGATCCCAACCGGTAAAGGTGTAAGAGTAGCCGCCTTTCTTATAGTCGGTTACATCAACCGTGTCGGCCTGCGCCTTCAGGTTTGCACCGTACTCCACATTCTTAATCGTCTTGGAGGTATCGTTCCCGTTGGCATCCTTATAGTTAAAGGTTAAGGTGAAGGTGTTCAGCTCCAGAGCGTTGTAAGCACGCAGCAGCGTGGTGTATCTGGTCTTCGCCTCGGTAAGGATCTCATCCGCGGTCATCGTGTTATACGCCATCTGACCCTTAGCTTTTCTCAAAGCATCGGCAAACTTGGTCCAGGAAGCGTCGGTGTACTTGTTGCTGTCGGTCAGTGCGCTGCACTGGTTGATCAGGTCAAACAGATACGCAATATCTACTACCGTAGCGGTCACGCTGTAGTTCTGTACATCGTGGCGAAGTGTAGTCCAAGCGCTCAAGGGCTGATAGCTCAGCCGGGTCACAGCACCCACATTGCCGGAAACGGTATAGATCTTCTTGTTGGGCAGTGTTGTGGTGGTCAACTTGGTGGAGGCGTTATCCTTCGCAACACTCATGGTATAAGCGCCTGCATACGTGTTGCCGCCGAAGTTACCACTGCCGCCCTTACCATGCATAAACAGAACGTTCTGCGTACCCTGGTTGTTAGAAGCCACGCTGGTGGCAATGTCCAGCACATTGGTGGACTTGTCATTAATTCGGTTACCGCTTGCATCCACTGCAAAGGCATCCGTTTTGTTATCTACCTCTACTGCGTACAGGTCCTTCAGTTCCCATGTTGCGGCAGTGGTACCGGAGGTCTTAATGGCATTACCGGGCTTAATGTTCTTCTTGGTTACATATTCGTCCACATCGGTGTCTTTCAAACTGGGGGTCTGACCGGCACCTATGGCACGAGCCACCAACTCACCGGTATCCCCTTCACCTGTAACGGTATCGTTCAAATTGAAGAACAGAAGCTGGTGATCGTAATCACGCCAGGAGCCGAAGAACAGCATCATGTCGCCCAAATTAAAGGTGGTGGCTTCATGGCTGGTACGGATCATAACCGCATTGTTGGGGAAGCTGAAGCCCAGCGCCACAGAACCGTTGATCTGTGTATCGTTAACCATACTGCCGCTGGCACTCTTGGAGTTAGGAGAACCAACGATCAGGTGCTCCGCATTGGTAGCCACCGTGCCATTGGGCAGCTCGGTGAAGGAGAATTCCAGTGTGTCATAAGCAGTCAGAATCTTCTCCAAAACCGCAGTGTAGTCAGCCAGCAGCTGCTCCGGCGTGGTCATGTCCTTGTTGTCCAGCGCAGCCATCTCAAACTTTGCATCAGACACAGCCTGTACCAGCGCGTCGAAGTTTACATATTTGGAGCCGTTCAGTGCTTCATAAGAAGCCAAAATGCTGTTCCAGCTCACATAGTGGGTTCCGCTGGTAATGTGCAGATCATGATTGATCCGCAGGGCAGGAATGGCAGCCAATACCGCAGCGGTCTGATCCGCAACGATCTGGGTGTTCTCATCCGTCTTCTGCAATGCAGCAGAGGGAACGCCGTAGTTCTCCTCAGTGCCCCAAACAGCCTTCTTCGCATTGGCGACAGCATCGGTCAGGTTGGCATAGGTCTCCGGCGAAAAGTAGGTCTCATACGCCTCCATGCCGTTTGCCTTGGTGATGGCTTCTACCAATGCGGTGGTATCTACTCTGGAATTCTGTGCTTCCTCCAGCAGAGCATCATAAGCCTGCTGCAGCTCTACTGCCAAAGGCGTTACGGTGCCGTTAGGCTGATAACCGCTCCCCACAGCCATAATGGCGGTGTAGGCAGCCTCATACGCGGACTTAAAGGCGTTCCAATTATCAGAAGAATAAACGCCGTTATCATTGCCGGCTGTGTAAGTGGCCTTGGTCAGGTCAATTACATTGCGCAACTGATCGTAAGAGTCATCATCTGCCGTCAGTGCACTCTGTGCGTTGGTCAGCGCCGTGCGGGCGTTGTCAATATCCGTAGCGCACTTGGACGCAGCCTCTGCAGTGTTAGAAGCAAAATTGTATGCGGTGCTGTCGGACGGATTGACAGATGCCAAAGCGCTGGCAGCCACCAGCAGGCTGCGCATATCCGCAGCGTCATTACAATAGTTTTTAATATTAGAGATGGTGGACTTGGCAGTGGCCAAAGCCTCTTTCACCCCGGCATAGTTGATCACATAGCCGTAGTTGTGGCCATCGTGTTTTTCCTGGCTACCGCCCTTATCACCAGCCAAGCACTGAGAAGCAGCAATGATGGCTGCGCGATTCTTATCGTGGTCATAAATGGTGAAGCGGGTGTCAATGGTGGTCAGCGGGGCGCTGGGGGTGCCGCTGTAAGTCACAAAGCTGGAACCGGTGTTCTGCCTAGTGTTGTTTCTGCCGGCGGAATCACGAGTCCAATAAATGGGAGAATCGGCACCGGAAGCAGCTGCCACAGTGGGAACCACCGTGCCATCGGAAGACATAAACGGAATGTTACCGCTCTGGTTCTTCTTTACGGTCCAATTCGCAACCGTCAACTCCGGATTGTTCACATTCACGGCTGTAATGCCGCGAGGCTTTGCGTTACCGCTGTTATTGATAAGATATTCATTGCGGTACTCATAGCTGAACTGTACCGGTGCCCGCAGCGGTGTGGTGCCGTCATACAGGAACACATAGTCGTTCATAACGATTTTGAACCACTGCTTGGCGCCGTCATCATAGTACCAGGAGCCAACCACATCGTTAGAGAAGCGCAGGTTGCCGCCGTAGTACAGCAGCCCGTTGGCATAATCGGAAGCCACGGTTGCACCGCTGGAGTCCGTTACGGTGGCATAGGTCACATCGGAGGAGAGCACCGTCTTCTGCATCTCCGTCGTTGCGGTGGTCAATGCCTGTGCAGCAGTTCTTAAATCCTGGGACGCGTCGCCGCCATAGACATACATATCCCGCGCTTGTTTGGCGGCCATATACTTGTCGTAAGCCGTGGCCATATCCGCATAAATCTTGCCGTCCATGGCAGATTCGTATGCGTTAATGGCATTGTCCAGGGTGATCAAGGCGTCCGACTTTGCAGGGGTGGGACCCTCAGCAAGAGCGGTGAGTGGCAGAGCCGTCAGCACCATGATCGCAGCCAAAAGCACCGATAAAAAGCGCTTGCCCTTTCTTGTTTTCATAAATCTTTTCCTCCTTATTCTGCAACCGGCAGGTACGCCTCGACGCCCTGTGCATCCGTCCACCTTTCTGACCAAAAGGCCGACGGCAACGCGCCTAAAGACCCACCCAAATGCCAATTGAGAAAGAATTAACAATACAGGTGATGGGCATACTTCTGCCCATACATATATTACAAGACAATAATACCACTTATGCCCCTGCAAGTCAAGGTAAATCCGTTGTTTTGAAGTCGTAAAAATTAACAGAATGTTCAAATTCCTTTTGTGCATAGTACACAAACAAAATGAGTAATTCGTGGATTTTGTCTAATAGCAGACAGCTGTCTAAAACCGCAATATGCTGTCTGTATATATACTGTTGGAACAGGCTGAAATTAAGCCGCCGTCCTTTTTCTATCCTTATGCGCCTTCTGCAATCGCCTAAGGCACAGCAAGACAAAGTGCATACGAAATAAATACAATACTATATATGCGGTAAGTTGCGGCTCCGATTATACATTTATGCACGCAAATTCCCGATTTATGCAGGATTTTCTTGTAATTTTATACAAATCTTCCTGCATATTTTGCCGTATTTTGCATTTTTATACGAATTTTGCCAAATCGCTTGCAATTCCAACCGGGAGTTTATATAATGGGTACAGTTTTTGAAACAAGGAGCGTGCTAATTATGGCAAAAGAAATTAAGAAGGTCGTATTGGCTTACAGCGGCGGCCTGGATACATCCATCATCATTCCGTGGCTGAAAGAGCATTACAACAACTGCGAAGTGATCGCCGTGTCCGGCGATGTAGGTCAGGGCACCGAGCTGGACGGCCTGGAGGAAAAAGCGCTGAAAACCGGCGCCTCCAAGCTGTATGTGCTGGACCTGAAAGAGGACTATGTAAAGAACTACATCTTCCCCTGCTTAAAGGCCGGCGCAGCGTACGAGGAATATCTGCTGGGCACCAGCCACGCCCGTCCCTGCATTGCCAAGGGTCTGGCAGAGATCGCCATCAAAGAGGGTGCAGACGCCATCTGCCACGGCTGCACCGGCAAGGGAAACGACCAAGTGCGTTTTGAGCTGAGCTTAAAGGCGCTGGCACCGGAAATGCAGATCATCGCCCCCTGGCGTGAGTGGGACATTAAGAGCCGTGAAGAAGAGATCGAGTATGCAGAGGCGCACAACATTCCGCTGAAGATCAATCGGGAGACAAACTACTCTAAGGATAAAAATGTATGGCACCTGAGCCACGAGGGTCTGGATCTGGAGGACCCGGCCAACGAGCCTCAGTACCTGAAAGATGGTTTCCTGGAGCTGGGCGTTGCCCCGGAGAACGCACCGGACGAGCCCACTTACATTACCGTTCACTTTGAGAAGGGCGAGCCCACCGCCATTGACGGCGTAGAGATGAGCCCCCTGGCCCTGGTGGAAAAGCTCAACGAGCTGGGCGGCAAGAACGGCATCGGTCTGTTGGATATTGTTGAGAACCGTTTGGTAGGCATGAAGAGCCGCGGTGTATATGAGACCCCCGGCGGCACCATTCTGTACAAGGCCCATCAAATGCTGGAAATGATCACCCTGGATCGGGACACTGCCCACTACAAGAAGCTGGTGGCGGAGAAATACGGCGAGCTGGTATACAACGGCCTGTGGTTCTCTCCCCTGCGTGAGGCACTGGACGCATTTGTCAACAAGACCCAAGAAACCGTAACCGGCGATGTGAAGCTGAAGCTGTACAAGGGCAATGTAATGAACGCCGGAATCACTTCCCCCTACACCCTGTATGACGAGACCGTAGCCTCCTTTGGCGACGACGGCGGCGCATACAACCAGAAAGACTCTGCCGGGTTCATCAACCTGTTTGGTCTGCCGCTGAAAGTAAAAGCGCTGCTGGACCAAAAGCGGGAAGCAAACGAAGACTAATTGTCAAAAGTCAACGAATGACAGGGCGCACGGCCCACCGTGCGCCCTGATTTTTGCATTTTACAGAAAGCAGGAGATTATGGCACAATTATGGAAAGGCCGGTTCAAAAAGGAACTGGCAAAAGAAACCAACGATTTTAACGCCTCCATTCACTTTGACAGCCGCATGTATAAAGAGGACATTACCGGCAGTATGGCCCACGCCACCATGCTGGGTGCATGCGGGATTATCGAAAAGAGCGAAAGCGAAAAGATCGTGCAAGGGCTGAGCGAAATTTTAGCGGATATTGAAAGCGGCAAGCTGTTTGGTATATCCAGCAAGTTCTTTAAACTCAAAAGGAGAAACAACTGCAAGTTCTTTGATCTGACCGAATAGCACATCTGCTTTGGTGGCATCCTTAAACATCGTCTGTAACGCGACACGCTGCTTCTGAAATTCTCCACCAATTTCGATTATTTGAGTCAAGAATCTTTCTGCCGCATATACGGAATATATATTCGCCAACTGATTGCGGAGTTGAACCGCAAGGTTGAATTGCGTACGCATATTCTTAGTTATCCCTCCAAGTGATCCTGCGTACTTATTAGCAGAAGAGGATGTATTACTATACTCACCCCGCAGCTTCCTGACTTGCTCTTGTAGCTTTTTTATCTTCTCCCGGCTTTCATCATATGAGTTCTGGATACGCTTGTTTATCTCTTCTATTCTTTTAGCGCGTACATCACTAGCGGATACATTTGTATTTATTCCAGCTTTGGCAATAGCGTCTTGGATCAGTTTAGTAGTATTAGCCTTATCCACGACGACATCAATCTTAAACTGTTGCCCTCTCAATGCATTCTCTATAGAAGATTTCAAAGATTGACTATTTAAACCAACTTGAATATCCAAGTCTTTCAAACGTTTCTCTACAGCTTTTATATCTTTATCTGTTAGGTTTTTTAATCCTAATTCGAACCATAGTTTACCCAGACTTCCCATAACGCCTTTACTTTTTAATAATAAACTGGGAAAGATCAATTACCGGCTTTGCTCCGTCCTTATATTTATCTTCCCACTCTTTTGTTTTTTTGATTACTTGTTGCTTACTTGGTCGTTTAGAGTCACGGCCTTTTTTATCTCTTTTACCACCTTTGTCCGTCCCATAATTTATGACAGGTTTGTCTATAGTAAGAAGTTCGATCTGAGCGCAAGAGAGGACGCATCTATACTCATACATGGGAATAGTTAAAAGCCCGAAAAAGAAAGACCTTGAAGCCATTAAATTAGGGTGTTTTTCCCCTATTGTCCAGGCTTCTCCGTACGCTGTTCGAGAAGGATACGATCGGCTTCCTCCTTCTTCATATTCATTTTCGAGTCTCTCATCGCGGTCGCTAATATGATACACATCCAATAATCCTGTATGAGCGATGCTTCTTTTTTTTTACCTTCTGTTACAATGGAAACAATTACTTCCGAAGGAACATGATGATACAGCCATCTCCACAGTAAGGAATACAGGAATGGGATCGAAAATAAGCCATTCAAAAGGATTAAAGCAGCCGTTCGTGCTGGTACTTCATTGTCATTTTTACAGTTCAATGAAACATCAGTTATCCTTTCCAACGTATAGGGACGCATCCATCCTATATTGAAATTCATTCTACCCCAACGAATAGTACTCTTGGAGGCAGTCCGTACCTCTTGAAATATCCTTTCATCCTTCCTGGAAGGCTCTTTGATTCTATCAGCCATACTTATTGTCATCAATAGAATAATGGCGGAACTTGAATTATGCAACATAAGCTCCGCCGTCAGTGAATATATTAAGCAGCTTGTTTCTCCAAAATAAAGATGTCTGATCCATCCTCATTCTCCAACGGAGTTACGGTCACATTGAAATATGCCGGATTATCACCATCCGCAACGACGAGACTTCCGTACATTTCAATGCTAGGTAAGATTACGATAACATCCTTGTTATCACTCATCATGATAAGAGCGCCTGATATTTTCTTAGGAGCCATACTATATGCAGCACCGGAATAACTTTCATCTTCGGCTAAATTGGAGGTCGAAACAATTTCCTCTTTCTTATCCATGAACAAGTCATTAATAATTCCTTTCAAACTGGCTACTTGAAGAGAAATATCCGAATCTCCTTTTTCTGTTCTAGTCACCCAGTTAGCACCTGTGGTCAACTTTATTTCTGTTGTTTCCGGTTCTCCTGTATTAAACGTTACTCCATCTGATAATACAGGTAGTTCCATGTCTACAGTAATAGCAGAAGCCAATTCTGAGACAGTCAAAGGAGTCTTGATATAATACACTTCGTCCATTTTATTAAAAACGGCTCTAAGTGCACTCAATTGATTGGTAACAGTTATTTTTGCCATGTCTTTTTATCTTTTATTGTTAATATTTATATGAATCTGTTTGATTTATTTTTAAATTCGCATTGATCAACCAG
>OLSX01002176.1_pt1 | contig 17743 bp, 18 predicted proteins | sample 1673141 | NCBI WGS metagenome assembly OLSX01 (sample SAMEA3136759, study PRJEB25190) | human gut metagenome | biome: human gut; feature: human-associated habitat; material: faeces | place: Austria | collected 2013
GACCAGGCATCTTAACAAAATCTTAATGGTTAATCAAATTATATAATGAAACGGGCGGTGGGGAAAGCCCCATTCCGTGTTTTTGTAAATATTTTCCGAAAAAAGGATTTTTTTCGGAAAATATTGGATGTGAAAAAATATTTGGAACGATTACACAAGAGGAATTAAAAGAATATGCTTCATTGGTTAAATATTATTTCGAAAAGAACAAATTTAAAGAAGGAAATGTTACAGAGTGGTATAAATTAGATGGGGTACAACAGAATGCAGAGATTTTGAAAAAGTATTTATCTAATAGTTCAATGGAAACATTAAATACTTTGTTATGTTTTTATGATATGAGTAATAGTAGTTTAGCAGTGGAAAAGCTGGAAGATGTTTATGAGTATATAGTTGGCAGTTCGTTTGATGAAATGTACATTATACGAAAATTAAAGCAGAAAAATGCATGTTTAAGAATTATCAATGGAATGAAAAAGTGCGGTCAGGTGACATACGCAAAACAGTTGCAGGCTGCACTGAAAGAAGAGGGAGTAGATTTTTGATACAAGAAAATTCCAGACCTTCATAGATTCGGCGAGGATAAATATATTGCTGCTTTGCAAAATGTTCCGTCAGTGAAATTTCGCCGTCTTTTACATATGCAAAATTCCCATTATTCAAGATGATTTTACATCGACCTGTCATGCAATAGTTCAGTAGCAGCGGACCGGTTTCTGTGGAATCCTTTTCACGAAAATCCGTAGCTATCCAGGTAGGCAGGTTTGTAGTGCCGGAATTACGGTATATGTCATTACCCATGATTTGGAATTGATCTTAGATTGCTGTACGGATATCATTCATTTTGAGGATGGTTCTATGATTGACCAATACAGGATGGATGAAGAAGGTTTTAGAAAAGTCAGAGAATACTTCATAGAGGGAGTAGCTGTAAAATGAAAGAAGAGAGGCTGTCGTATTTATAGTGGCTCAGCTGTCAAAACAAAAATCTCAGATTTTTGTCTTGACAACTGAGCCACTATATTTTGACACCCTAATCCATAATTTAAATAAGTACAAAAGCATATCAGGACCATTTTTTGGAAAGTTAAAAAAATATGCAGATATTGTGAAAAATCCCCTTGACAAATCACTCCAAATCCAATATGATAATTAAAACGCTATATTCCTAGTTAAAAAGTAGGAATTAAGAAAGGAGAACACATATGGAAAAAATCAGAACTTACAAAACCAAGAAAAGAAGGATGGAGTGTATGTGTTGTTGCAGTAGAAGTAAAGCGTAGAAATGGAATGGCGAAATGCCAATATTAATATAGAAGCAATAGAAAACACAATCAAAAATCATATTTGTAAACATGGAGGAAAAAATTATGTCAGAGATTAAAAAAAGTGCAGCAGAGTTAATTGGAGAAACACCTATTTTAGAGATCAGCCGTTACAGCCAGTCCGCAGGCGTTAAAGATGCAACCATTCTTGCAAAATTAGAGTATTTAAACCCGGCAGGCTCCGTGAAGGACAGAATTGCATTAGCCATGATCGAGGATGCAGAAAAATCCGGTGCATTAAAACCGGGAGCAACGATTATTGAGCCAACTTCAGGAAATACGGGAATCGGTCTTGCAGCCGTAGCAGCAGCAAAAGGTTATAAAGCGATTTTAACACTTCCGGATACGATGAGCGTAGAAAGAAGAAATCTGTTAAAGGCATATGGAGCTGAACTTGTTTTAACAGAAGGTGCCAAGGGAATGAAAGGTGCCATCGCAAAAGCAGATGAGTTAAAAGAGAGCATTCCGGGAGCCGTTATTTTAGGTCAGTTTGTGAATCCTGCAAACCCGGCAGCACATAAGAAAACAACCGGCCCTGAGATTTACAGACAGACCGATGGAAAAGTAGATATTTTTGTAGCAGGAGTCGGCACCGGCGGAACCATTACCGGAGTCGGAGAATATTTAAAAGAGCAGAATCCGGATGTAAAGATCGTAGCAGTAGAGCCGGCAAGTAGTCCGGTCCTTTCCGAAGGAGTATCCGGTCCGCATAAGATCCAGGGAATCGGCGCAGGCTTTGTACCGGATACATTAGATACCAGGGTTTATGATGAAGTGCTTAAGATCGAAAACGATGATGCATTTGTAGAGGGCAAACGCTTTGCAGTAAGCGAAGGAATTTTAGTGGGAATTTCTTCCGGTGCGGCATTAAAAGCAGCTACTATTTTAGCAGAACGTCCGGAAAATAAAGGCAAAAACATTGTTGTACTTTTACCGGATTCCGGTGACAGATACCTGTCCACACCATTATTTGCAGACTAAGATTGTATGAGAAGATCACCCTGTATAGCAGAGCAGTAGTTTTGTGAAAGAAGACTACCCTGTTATACAGGGACTTTTTTTGCTCTATAGGATTAGGGTGTCAAAAGGCGGTTTTAGGTTTTTTGACACCCTAATCTCTATAGGAAATACAGCACCGCTCGCGCGCGGAAGAAAACTTGTGCTACGGAAGAAGCTGGAGCGTGAAAGTGTGCGAAGCACACTTTTGTTTTTTTGACTAAACAGAAAAACAAAATTTTGCATAAAATCAGTAACATTGGAGATTTTAAAAGAGTAGGCAATGTATTTTGGAAAGGAGAAACTCATATGGATCAGATTTCAGAAAAAGAGTTAGCAGCTTTAAATGAATTATTGTCAGAAGAAGAGTTACTGATCAAGAAATTCAAAATGCTTTCAGAACACACAGAGGATGCAGAAGTAAAAGCAAAATTTACGGAAATCTCAAATAAGCATCAGGAGCATTTCCAGTCCCTGTACGCACAGTTAAAATAGGAGGAGAGAACATGCAGCAGCCATATTCAGAAAAAGAAGTCTTAGCAGATGCTTTAACAGCAGAAAAAACAGCAACGGATCATTACAACACATTTGCAAATGAATGTGTGCATGAGAATGTCAGAAATGCAATCTTAGATTGCTTAGACAAAGAGCATGCAATCCAGCAGGATGTCTTTAACATCATGCATGGAAAAGGATATTATCCGACTCCGGCAGCAGAAATGCAGAAGGTAGACGAGGCAAAACAGAAATACAGCCAGTGTATGAAAACCTTTTAAACAGTACGGATAAATCAGCAAAAAGCGGTCACTTCGGTGGCGGCTTTTTGTTTATTGCATTCAATAAAAAAGTCAGCTATAATGTAGCAATGGAGGCATTTTATGGTAAGAAAAAGAATGATCAGGATTGCTGCATGGCTGTTGATCGGTATCTTATGTGCAGGCAGTATCCCTATGACAACGAAAGCGGAAGAACCCTTACATATATTGGCGTTAGGAGACAGTATTGCCCTAGGATATGGTCTCGAAGATAAAGAGCAGGAAGCCTATGGTGCAGTTTTAGCAAAAAAAGCGGGAGCAAAGTTTACGAATGAAGGAATCAACGGACTGCGGAGCGAGGACTTAATAGGACGTTTAGAAGCCGGAGAATATGATGAACAGATCAAAGACGCGGATATCATCCTATTGTCGATCGGTTCGAATGATGTATTAAAAAACTGTGTGATACAGGCAGCAGGAGCTGTTGGGATCCATACGGAGTATAAACAGATTTATCCGGAGTTGAAAGCGAGATATTTAGAGCATCCGGCAGAGATGACGGAAATGTTAGCAGATCTGCGAAAAGTCAAACAGGAGCTTCGGGAGAATCAGGAAGTATTAGATATATGCGATCAGTTTGAAGGAAAATTTGAACAGATCATCCGTATGATAAAAGAAAAAAATCCCTATGTAGTGATTTATGCAGATAATGTATACAATCCCTATGTTGCAGTCAACTACACCTATGGACCGATCGAGGTGCTGAATTTATCGGAATTGACGGAAACCTATATCCGTAGGATCAATGAAGCGTTTCACAGTTCCTCAAAAGAGTATACCGTCATCAATGCCTATTCTATTTTTCAAAAAGACGGATATACAAATGTAAAAGCAGGGACACTTGAAAATTTAGAGAAGTTTAATTTAGATCCGCATCCGAATCGGGAAGGACATATTCAGATTGCAGAAAAGATCTATGAAAAGTTAGATTTAACGCCGCCCAAGGCAAAAGCCGTGCGGGAGGATGCAAAAATCGAGATCACGGCAGATGAGAAGGTACGGTTTGTAGAGGGAAAACACCTGTATCTGAAGTCGGAAGAAAAAAGTTATTCCTATGAGCTGACCGGAAAAGAAGAATTTAAAGAGAAAAAGAGCGGCAGATTTGTCTGTCGGATACCGATCCGGAAGTTTACGGATGGTGAAGAGTTAGGATATCTGAAAACATATCGGATCATCTTAGATAAAGATGCGATGAAGGATATGGGAAATAACAGCTGCCGGGAACAGGAACTGGGAAGTTTTAAAACAGGATTTCCGGTTATCTGGTGTACTGTAGCAGGAATTGTAATAGTAGGAGTGCTTGGAATTGTGATATTCCGAAAAAGGCGTTCCTAAGAGAAGAATACGAAAAAGAAAAGACGAAAGGGAAAACACAAGGGAGAAAGGCGAGGAAGAGTATATGAGACGAAAACGGGAAGGCATGAGTGAAGCACAATGGAAGTTAAATATGGTAGCGGTCATCGTATTGATGATCGTCTATCTGATCGTAACGCTATATAATTCGGAACGTTTAGCAGCACAGACGGAAAAAATGTCGAGCCATCCATTCGAGATGGTGGTTGCAGGCGGAGAGTTAAAGATGTGTATTGCAAAAATGCAGGTACGGGTAGAACGTCTCTATAAACATAACACGATGGATGATGTCATATATATCCGGGGAATTTTAGATGAGTTATATGAAGAAACGGATCAGGTATTGAAGCGTTTAAAGTATGCTTATCAGGGCAGCGATAAAGAGTGGGATAATCTAGAGGATAATTTGGATGAGATCAAAAAACAGCAGAACGGTTTCTTGCTCTATGTTTCAGCAGATGAATGTTTTCCACAGGATCAAGTCATTGCCTATGAAGAGGAAAAGATAGAGCCGCTTTATCAGGAAACCACAGCTATGATCGATGAGATGTTAGAGGATGCGGAAGAAGGAGGACTGCAGTATGTGCAGAACGTAGAGCAGTTAAGGGTCCGTGTGCTGGTGCTGTCTATTATTCTGATGGTTGCCATGTTAGCAGTGTTTATTTTTTCACAATATATCATGTGGAGACAGCGAAAAGAGCTGCAGAACCGGAGTACATTGTTTGACAGTCTTTCAAAGAGTATCGACGATGCATTTGTGATCCGTGATGCAAAAAGTGGAGAGATTGTCTATCGGTCTTTGAACATGGAGCGTGTACTCGGAATATCTCCGACCGATGAGACGCTGTATCAGGGATTGAAGTCAGAAGATGTGGATGAGATCTATCGTTATATCGGAGATTTCGAATTAGCGGCTTCTTATAAAAAATTAGTGGAATACACAAGACCGGATGGAGAAAAACGCTGGGTGCTGTTGCGTTTATACCGTGTCAATAATTTAGATACACCACAGGTAATTTCCTTCTATTCCGATAGGACAAATGAGGAAAAACAGCGTATCTTCTTAGATGCGGCAATGGAGAATGCAGATAAGGCAAATCAGGCAAAGGGCGATTTCTTAGCACGCATGAGCCATGAGATCCGTACGCCGCTCAATGCGATCATCGGGCTGGTGACTCTGGCAATCGCATCAATTGAGGATTCCGCAAAAGTTCAGGATTGTCTGACAAAGATTAATTTTTCATCGAAACATCTGCTGATGCTGATTGATGACATTTTAGACATGTCACAGATTGAAAGTAATAAGATGAAACTTCAGAATGAAGAATTTGATATTTATCAATTTATCAACAGCTTTGTGGTGACCATTTATTCACAGGCAAAAGCAAAAAATCTGGAGTTTAAGGAGTCGATTACCGGTTTTTCAGAGGGAAGTGAGTATTACGGAGATTCGCTGCGAATGGGGCAGATTTTGTTAAATCTTGTGTCGAATGCTATCAAATTTACACCGGAGTGTGGAAGCGTTTTTTTGAAGGTGGAAAAATTAGTGACCAAGAAAAACTTGGACATTGTACGGTTTGAAGTGACAGACACAGGAATCGGTATGAGCGAGGAGGTGCAGGAACGCATCTTTGCACCATTTGAACAGGCGGATTCCTCCATTGCTGCAAAGTTCGGAGGAACCGGTCTGGGCATGAGTATTACAAAGAATCTGGTTATGCTGATGGATGGTAAGATTTATGTCAATAGCAAGGAAAACGAGGGAACTACCTTTACCGTGGATATTCCTTTATTAAAAAAGGAAAGTGAGACAAAAATACCGGACTTTGAGAATATGGGCTTAAATGCCTTAGTGGTAGATGATGAGGAAGAGGAGTGCCGCCATGCAGTCAGAGTTCTTCAGGAGATTAAGATTCAGGCGGAATGGGTGATGCACGGTGCACAGGCAATCGAGCGTGTCATCAGTCATCATCGGGGGAACCGTGACTATGACATCTGTCTGATTGACTGGAAGATGCATGACATTGATGGTATAGAGGTCACCCGGCGGATTCGTGCAGAAGTAGGTTATGATGTACCGATTGTCATGATTTCTGCTTATGATTATATGGAAATGGAGGAAGAAGCAAGAGCAGCAGGTGTCGATGGATTTCTTCCAAAGCCGTTGTATCGTACGGCAGTTTATGAGGAAATTTCCAGAGAACTGAAAGAGAGGGAAGGCAGACAGATACAGGGAAAGGCAAAGCAGAAACTGTTGAGCGGAAAGAAAATTCTCTTAGCGGAAGATAATGACATCAACAGAGATATCGCAAAAGAGTTGTTAGAGCTTCAGGGTGCAACGGTGATTGCCTGTGAGGATGGAAAGCAGGCACTACAGGCATTCCAAAATTCAGGTATCAGAGAATATGATGCAATTCTTTTAGATATCCGTATGCCGGTGCTAGACGGATATGAGACAGCAGGAAGAATTCGTGCCTTGAATCGAAAGGATGCAGTCATTATTCCGATGATTGCCGTTACGGCACATGCTTTCAGCGGAGATGTTACCGCGGCATTAAGAGCCGGTATGAATGCACATGTCAGTAAACCATTGGATATTGCAGAACTTTGTGATAAACTGATAAAGGAAATGGAACGTGCTGAGTCAGAATACATACGGTCAGGAGTAGCAAAGAATGACAGATAAAGCATATTATGAGAAAGGCTTTGATATTGTATCGGCAAGAGAACGCTTTTTTGGAAAGCGGGAAATGTGCGAGCGGTATGTGATCCGTTTTTTAGAGGATCCAAACTACGAAGAAATGATAAAAGCAATACGGGAAAAAGACACAGAGCAGGCATTTCATTATGCACATACGCTCAAAGGAGTCTGTGCGAACCTGTCACTCTGGCGGATGCAGGATGCAGTTTCCGGGGTAGTTGAGGGACTGCGGATGGGAAAACTGCCACGCGAGGAAGAAATCTCTGATTTAGAAAAATGCTATCAAAAGACCGTAGTATGGGTAAACTTAGTAAAAGAGCAGGGGATTACAGATTTTTAGTTTTGGAAAAACAAAATAAGAGATAAGAAGGGATAGCAATGACAGGAATAGTAGATGTAGGCGGTGGACTTCGCGGAATATACGGAGCAGGGATCTTTGATTACTGTATGGAACAGGGAATCCATTTTGATTACTGTATCGGCGTATCAGCAGGAAGTGCGAATGTCTGCTCCTATATTGCAGGTCAGAAAGGGAGAAATTATCAGTTTTATACAGATTATTCATTCCGCAAAGAATACATGAGTGTGAAGAATCTTTTTCAAAAAGGCTCTTATATCAATATGGATTACATTTATGGGGAACTTTCAAATACAGGTGGAGAGAATCCGTTAGATTATAAAAAAATAGAAGAATCTGACGTAGAGCTGCGTGTGGTTGCAACGAATGCAGTAACCGGAAAACCGGTGTACTTTGATAAAACCGATATGTGTCAGGATAATTACAGTATCATGAAAGCATCCTGCTGTATCCCGCTTGTCTGCAAGCCGTATCGGATCAAAGGCGTGCCATATTATGACGGCGGGCTTTCCGACCCGGTTCCGGTACAAAAGGCATTGGATGACGGATGCGACAAGGTGGTGGTCATTCTGACAAAGCCGATCGATACGATCCGTGTTGCAAAAAAAGATGCGTTTCCTGCAAGGGTATTAAAGCGAAAATATCCGAAATCAGGAGAAGATTTAGCATGTCGCTATAAGACGTACAATAATCAGGTCCGGCTGGCAAAGAAATACCAGAAGCAGGGAAAAGTGCTGATCTTAGCACCGGATGACTGCTGTGGAATGGAAACACTGACCAAAGACAAAAGTGCATTGGACAAGATGTACCATAAAGGCTATCGGGATGCAAAAAAAATACCGGATTTTGTAAAATAATTATTTAAACTGGTTAATTGGTTCCTGATAGTGATAATCAATTCCTGCAAGACGCTCACATAGTTCTTTGCAGGAAATTTCATATCTTTCACAAAAAACAGTGAGGTCTGGGCATTCATCGCGAAGTTTCATATTGGTGAAACTTAAAAGCATGACAGGGTCTTTTGGTAATGTAGACATGGGATGTCTCCTTTCTATAAGTCAAATCACTTTCATAAATTTCTAATGTGTCTTTCTGTTAATATACTCCGTTTTATATTTCGAATAAATGATCTTCTGGCTTAAATACAGACCGTAATAGCCGGAGAGCATATAGCTTAATGCAGTGGAAAGCAGGAAAAACGGCATTCCTGCATAACCAAACAGTTCAAAACTGATCAGTAACGAGGTGATCGGGCAGTTCGTGACACCGCAGAACACCGAGAGCATTCCGACCGCTGTGCATAACGAAGGTGAGAAACCGATCAGATTGCCAAAGGTATATCCAAAGGTTGCACCGATAAAAAACGATGGCACAATTTCACCGCCTTTATAGCCGGCACCAAGAGTTGCCGCGGTAAAGATGATTTTTAATAAAAAAGCCCAGGGCACGACAGCTTCTCCATTCATGCAGTGTTCAATGATCGCCACGCCGGAACCGTTGTAATCCCTGTTGCCACAGAGCAGTGTCAGTGCGATGACAATACAGCCGCCGGTCACGATCCGCACATACCGGTTCGGAAAGAATTTCTTATATAAATGGTCTGTCTGGTGCAGCACGATACAAAACAGGATGCTGACCAAGGCTCCAAGGATTGCAAGCAGAGCTGTCAACACGGCATTTTTTAAAGAAAAGGCAGGCAGATGCTCTAAAAGAAAAGTCTCGGCTTCAATGCCAAAATAAGAAGCAGTTCCCTTTGCGACTAAGGCAGAGATCACACATGGGACCAGAGCAGAGTAGTGCATAATGCCGACACTGACCACTTCAATAGAAAAAACAGCCGCAGCCATTGGTGTTCCAAACAGAGCGGTAAAAGCCGCAGACATACCGCACATGATCATAATGTGTTTATCTTTTTCATTAAAACGGAAAAGTCTCCCAAGCGCACCGCCGATACTGCCTCCGATCTGTAAAGCAGCTCCTTCACGTCCGGCAGAACCTCCGAATAAATGGGTGATCACTGTGGAAATAAAGATCAAAGGTGCCATGCGAAGCGGAATCTCTTCATTCGAGTGGATAGCAGAGAGGACCAGATTAGTTCCGGTGTCATTCTCATCTTTTAACAGCCGGTACAGACCGACAATGACAATTCCGCCAAGTGGCAGAAGATAGAGCAGCCACAGATGTTCCATACGCAATTCCGTGACCATTTTGATACAGCCGTAAAAAGCAGAGCCGATACCGCCGATGACAAGACCCGATAAGATCGAAAAGATGATCCATTTCATGGAAGTAATAAAGCGCTGCGTATTGTGTTTTATCTTATGTTTGATAACGTCGTTCATAATTTTTAACCTCGGTATAAATTTTAACATTTTAGATAGAATAAAACAAGAGAAGAAAAAATGGTATGGTATTTGTGCAAAACGCATAAAAGAGCAAGGGAAAATATATCCATTTTAGCAAAAATGCAAAAAACATATTGCATAATCAAAAAAAAGAGTTTATACTTTAACCATCACATGAAAACGTTACCGAAAATGTTGTCGGAAACGTTTCGGAGGTTATTTTTATTATAATAGGAGGATGTAAAATGAAGAAAAAAGTGGTGTCATTGATGTTAGTTCTTTCCATGGCAGCAGCAATGTTCGCCGGATGTGGAAGTTCTGGCAAGGATTCATCGAAAGATGAAGCAAAGAAAGACGATTCCAAGGGTTCTGTTTATTACTTAAACTTCAAACCGGAAGTAGATAAACAGTGGCAGAAGATCGCAAAGGCTTACACAGAAAAGACCGGGGTGGAAGTAAAAGTTGTAACAGCAGCAAGTAACCAGTATGAGACAACATTGAAATCCGAGATTGCAGGAAGCAATGCTCCTACCTTATTCCAGATCAACGGACCGGTTGGTTATGAATCCTGGAAAGACTATTGTCTGGATCTGACCGATACAGATTTATACAAGAATCTGACAGACCAGTCATTAGCAGTAAAGGGTGAGGACGGAAAAGCATATGGTATCCCTTACACAGTAGAGACCTATGGTATCATTTACAACAATGCGATCATGGAAAAATATTTTGCACTGGACGGCGCTGTTGTAAAGAGCATGGATGAAATTAACAGCTATGACAAATTAAAAGAAGTAGTAGAAGATATGACCGCTAAGAAGAAAGATTTAGGAATCGATGGCGTATTTGCTTCTACCTCTTTAAAACCGGGTGAGGACTGGAGATGGCAGACACATCTTGCAAACCTTCCGATTTACTATGAATACAAAGATAACAAAGTATCCAATATGGATAAGATCGAGTTCAAATATGCAGAGAACTACAAGAACATTTTAGATCTGTACATGGACAATTCCGTATCTGAAAAAGGTCTGTTAGGTTCTGTTGACGTTGCTACTTCTATGGCAGAGTTTGCATTAGGACAGTGTGCAATGGTACAGAATGGTAACTGGGCATGGAGCCAGATCTCAGAAGTTGATGGAAATACCGTAAAAGCAGAAGACATCAAATTTATGCCGATCTACTTTGGTGTAGATGATGAAAACGAAGGCTTATGTACAGGTACAGAGAACTTCTGGTGCATCAACAGCCAGGCATCCAAAGAAGACATTCAGGCAACAAAAGACTTCTTAACATGGCTGACAACAGATTCTGAAGGAAAAGCATATATGTACAAATCCACAGATGACGGCGGACTTGGAAATGCAGCTCCATTTACAACTTTTGGCGAAGACGAGAGATCCTCTGACCCACTTGCAGTTGAAATGTACAAATGGATGGAAAGCGGAAAGACCAGCGTATCCTGGAACTTCACAACCTTCCCAAGCCAGACATTCAAAGATGACTTTGGTGCAGCATTGTTAGAGTATGCAAATGGAAACATGAGTTTTGATAAAGTGGAAAAACAGGTCGTAGATGAGTGGGCATCCGAGAAAGGCGCTAACTAATCATCCGTGACAGGAACAGGTTTCATTAATTGCTTCGCAGCCCTGGCTGCGGAGCAATTTTAAAAAAGGAGTATATTATGCAAAAGACGTTAAAAAGATATTTTCCAATCTTTGTGGTTCCGACGCTGATAGCATTTGCTTTTGCATTTATTATCCCGTTTATCGAAGGGGTATATCTTTCTTTCTGTAAGTTTACCACAGTGGGAAACGCACACTGGGTAGGCTTAGAGAACTATAAGGCAGCATTGACCTCACAGGATTTTACTTATTCATTTTGGGTAACGGCAGCGTTTACCGTAATCTCCGTAATTACCGTGAATGTATTTGCATTTTGCATTGCATTGTTATTAACTAGAAAATTAAGAGGTACCAACTTTTTCAGGACGGTGTTCTTCCTTCCGAACTTAATTGGTGGTATCGTTCTTGGATATACATGGCAGCAGATGATAAACGCCGTATTGTTTAAATACGGAACAACGATCGTATCACAGTTTAAATATGGATTTGTCGGATTGATCATTTTGATGAACTGGCAGCTGATCGGCTATATGATGATCATTTATATTGCAGGACTTCAGAATATCCCGACAGAGCTGATCGAGGCGGCAGAGATCGATGGAGCAACTCATATGCAGACGCTCTTTAAGGTTAAGATACCGATGGTCATGCCATCGATCACGATCTGTATTTTCCTGACACTGTCAAATAGTTTCAAATTATTTGACCAGAACTTATCGTTAACGGCAGGTGCTCCGCTCCATAAGACAGAAATGCTTGCGTTAAATATTTATCAGACTTTCTATGGTAAGGTCGGTCAGGAAGGTGTTGGTCAGGCGAAGGCAGTACTGTTCTTTATCATCGTAACGGCAATTTCCGTGATCCAGTTATATGCAACCAGAAAGAAGGAGGTAGAGCAGTAATGGGAAAGAAAAAAGCGAACATTTTCATCTATGTGATCTTAGGTATACTGACCGTTGTTGTCCTATATCCGCTGTACTTTATTGTACTGAATTCTTTTAAAGGAAAATTTTACATCAGCAAACAGCCGTTTGAACTGCCAAAGGGTGAATTGTTTGCAGGACTGACGAACTATACCAACGGTTTAGAGCAGACAGGACTGATCGAAGCGGCAGGATGGTCCTTTTTCATAACGATCGTTTCCGTGTTAGAATTAGGTCTGTTTATTTGTTTTGTATCTTCAGAAGTATGAAAATTGGAAATTGAAAAACAGTGTTAAACAAGTTGGATTATCTGCAGTTTCAGATAAAAACAAAGGAGGAAGGCGAATATGGAAACACTCAAGCTGAATAATGGCATTGCAATGCCACTGATTGGATTCGGGGTATTCCAGATAACAAATGCAACAGTTTGTGAGGAAAGCGTGTTAACGGCATTGAAAATAGGATATAGAATGATTGATACTGCTGCTTGTTACGGTAATGAACAGGCTGTAGGAAATGCTATCCGAAAAAGTGGCATACCACGAGAAGAACTATTTCTCTGCTCTAAGGTATGGATTCAAGATGCAGGCTACGAAAAAACAAAAGCATCTTTTGCAAAATCGTTGGAAAATTTACAGACTGATTATCTGGATCTCTACCTGATTCATATGCCATATGGCGATTATCACGGCAGTTGGGATGCAATGGAAGAGTTATATCAAATTGGAAAAGTAAAAGCAATCGGTGTGTGTAATTTTTTGACTGATCGTCTGACAGATCTGATTCTTAGCCATACAGTTACGCCGGCAGTGAACCAGATTGAACTGCATCCATTTTGTCAGCAGACAGAACTGCGGCAGATGATGCGGCAGCATCAGATTCAGCCGATGGCATGGGCACCGTTTGCTGAGGGAAAAAATCATATTTTCCAAAATGAAACATTGACAGAGATTGGGAAAAAATATGATAAAACTGCAGCTCAGGTTATTCTTCGTTGGCTGCAGCAGAACCAAATCATTGCCATTCCGAAATCGGTTCATACAGATCGAATTCGTCAAAACTTTCAGACAGCTGACTTTACTTTGTCTTCTGACGATATGAATCAGATTGAAAAATTGGATATGCATAAAAGCTTAATTTTGGAAATTCAAAGTCTGGAAGAAGTACAACGTCTGCATGGAATACGATTTGTACAGTAAAGAGAATTTATAAAGCATAGATACGGTATCCTTCCGGTCAAAAAAAGATATTTTCAAAATTTGCTGTTTCTAAAAAAATACTGTTCCAATGGAGATGAAACTATTCCATTCATTTTTCCAACATAAGTGTATTTTATGACGGAAGGATGCCGTATCAGCGAAAAAATCAAATTGAAAGGATACGTGATATTATTATGAAAGTAAAAAAAATATTGACATGCATCATTATGATTGTATTTAGTTTGTCCATGACAAGCTTGTTTTCAGCGAACGCAGTTACAGAAGCACAGGAGAAAGATACCACTTATTCCATTGAAGATATTATCAATTTGCAGGATTTTTTACTTGCTAGAGAAACAACGAATCTTAGTGGCAAAGATTACGACCTGAACGGCGATGGAGTTTGGAACGCTTTTGATCTTTGTTTGATGAAACGAGCATATGCAGAACAGTTGCCAGAAGATGAAAGCGATATTTTAGTTGCATACTTTTCTGCAACAGGAAATACAGAAAAAATTGCAACGTATATTATAAATCTCACAGGAGCAGATTCTTATGAAATTACACCTGCTGTTCCATATACAGAAGAAGATCTGAACTATTCAAACAGTAGCTGTCGTGCAAATCAGGAACAAAATGATAAGACATGCCGTCCTGAAATCACAGGAAGTGTGGAAAATATGGACAGTTATGATGTTGTCTATGTAGGTTACCCAATTTGGTGGGGAGAGGAACCAAGGATTATTGATACATTTATGGAAAGTTACGATTTCTCCGGCAAAATTGTGATTCCATTCTGCACTTCTGGCAGCAGCGGTATTACAACCAGTGAAAACAATATTGCAAATCTTGGGGTTTCCATCGGAAATCAGCTGGCAGGCAGACGTTTTTCCAGTAGCGCTACGGAAGAAACAGTAGGAACATGGGTGACAGAAAAACAAGCCGAAATCGCAGAAATCAGAAAGAATCTTGAAAATATGCAGTACACATTGATAAAAGGCGGTACTTTTCAAATGGGAAGTCCGGAAAGTGAACCGGAACGCAGCTCTGATGAAACACAGCATAGTGTGACAGTAGGAAATTTTTATATATCCAAAACTGAAATTACACAGAATGAATATCAAGAAATTATGGGTACAAATCCCAGTGAAATGAAAGGTGATGATTTGCCGGTCACTAATATTACCTGGTATGATGCAGTTCGATATTGCAATGAAAAAAGTAAGAAGGAAGACTTAAGCCCTTGCTATACAATCACAGGTTCAACAGTAACTTGGTACAGGTCAGCTAATGGATATCGTTTGCCTACAGAAGCTGAATGGGAATATGCTGCACGTGCAAACACAACGACTCCCTTCCATTTTGGGGACTATGTTCACAATAGTGATGCCAATTGCTATAACGCTTATGGTTACAATAACGATGCCAGTGGTAACTGGGTTAATGGCTCAGACGCCTATCTGAGAAAAACTGTAACAGTGGATCAATACCCTGCCAATTCCTATGGTCTTTATAATATGCATGGCAATGCTGCTGAATGGGTTTGGGACTGGTACAGTGCATATGATTCAAATGCTTCTGTCAATCCAACCGGTTCTGAAAGCGGCAATGCAAAGGTATTTCGAGGCGGTGGTTGGAATGATCATCCAAAACACATACGTTCTGCTTATCGGGGTGCACAGCCGGCAGATGTTGGACTCTACAGCATCGGTATTCGTCCAGTACGAAATGCAAGTACATATTCTGGTGAAGTCAAGAGCGTATATGGTGCAAAAGCAGAACTTAAAACCGGAAAAACATTGATTGTCTATTTTTCTCAAACCGGCAATACAGAAGGATTGGCAAATCTTATTCAAGAAATAAGTGGTGCGGATATTGTTCGCCTGGAACGTAAGATACCATATGCTTCCAGTAGTAATGGTCCTGTGTTATATGGTGAAGCACTGGATGAATTACGAGCAGAAGCTGTCCCTGAACTGGAAAGCTATCCCGATATTGACCAATACGACACCATTCTTCTTGGTTATTGTAATTGGTGGTCTTCTATTCCTGCGTGTGTACGCAGTTTCTTGAAACATGATGATTTCAGCGGAAAAACAATCGTGCCATTTTGTTCTATGGGCGGTGGTCGATTTGGACAGACAATTAGCGCGGTTGCCAAATTAGCACCAAACAGTGTAATCAAAAAAGGATTGGAAGTAATCTATTCTTCATATGACAGAGATGAAATTGAGGAATGGCTGCAAGAAACGCAAACAGCTGCAACCAAAATTAATATGGAAGTAAATGGGCGTACGCTAACTGCAACATTGGCAGATAACACATCTGCACAGGCATTTGCAGAACTTTTGAAAGAAGGATCTTTGACATTGAATCTTCATGACTATGGAAACTTTGAAAAAACAGGTCCGCTGCCAACATCATTACCCAGAAATGATGAGCCAATTGATACTGACTTTGGCGATTTGATTTTATATCAAGGTAATCAATTTGTATTTTACTATGACACAAATTTCTGGACATTTACTCGTTTGGGACATCTTGAAACATCTGTTACCAAAGAAGAACTGAAAACTATTCTTGGTGATGGAGATGTTACAATTACACTTTCTCTTGCTTCATAAAAATAAGCAGTAATATCACACCAGAGGAAGGCGGTTCCAATTCAGAGACAATCGTTGAAGAAAATCATTAATAGATCAGTGGCTTAAATTGACGAAAGGAACGCTAAAAATGGAATATACGAAATTAGGAAATACGGATATTGAGATTTCAAAGGTGTGCGTGGGCTGTATGAGTTTCGGTAAGGCAGGGACACTGCATGACTGGACATTGAATGAAAATGCAACGGAGTCAGTTGTAAAACATGCACTGGATTTAGGCATCAACTTTTTTGATACAGCAAATGGCTATTCTGCCGGCACAAGTGAAGAATATCTCGGACATGCTTTGAAAAAGAACGTACATCGTGACAAGGTTGTGATTGCTTCAAAAGTTTATTTTAATCCAGGCAGATTGTCCAGAGAGGCAATTCATCGTGAAATTGACGGAACATTGAAACGTCTTGATACAGATTATCTTGATCTGTACATTATCCATAGATTTGACTATGATACTCCAGTAGAGGAAACAATGGAAGCGTTAAATGATTTGGTTGTAACTGGAAAAGTTCGCGCTTTGGGTGCATCTGCTATGTATGGCTATCAGTTTTATAATATGCAGTTGGTGGCTCGTGATAATGGCTGGGCACAGTTTCAGGCGATGGAGAATCATTATAATCTGCTTTATCGCGAGGACGAAAGGGAACTTATTCCGATTTGTAAACAAATGGGAGTATCACTTATGCCGTATAGTCCGCTTGCCGCAGGACATCTGACCCGTCCGACATGGAATGCAGATACATTTCGCAGTAAAACTGACCGTGTTGCAATGGGAAAATACGACCACACCGAGGAACAAGATATAAAAATTGTAGAGCGTGTTGCAGAATTGGCAGAACGTTATAATGTAAAAATGCAGCAGATTGCACTTGCATGGCATTGGGCAAAAGGCGTTGCATCACCGATTGTAGGAGCAACAAAATCTGCTTATCTGGACGATGCGGCAAATGCACTTGCCGTCAAACTGACTGAATCGGATATTGCATATCTGGAAGAACTTTATGTACCTCATCGAATTGTGGGCGCAATCGACCATAATCCAGCAGACGGTGTTATGCTGTTAGATGAGAAAAAATAAAAAATATAAAAAATCAGATTGTTTAAAACCTATATTCAAATGAACAACCGCAGTGATTTTTTCCGCACTGTGGTTGTTTGTCATTTAAGGGGCACTCCTTTAAGTGCGTCACTCATTTGAAAGCTCTTTTACCGTCTCAACAAACCTGAGTACATCCTCTTGTGCATCAAAGCTGTAAAGCAGACCGTAAGGAATGCTGTAGTCCCAGTTTAAGGGAATGGAAACAAGTCCGGGGTGAACCTCCTGCCAACATTCAATGGTCAGTAGAACCTTTCCGGTTTCCGCACAGCGGTTAAAGACAGACAGATCATAAAACTGCGGTGTGTCCTCAATGCGAATCTTCGGGTGATACCTTTGCAGATCAT
>OLSX01002177.1_pt1 | contig 17732 bp, 16 predicted proteins | sample 1673141 | NCBI WGS metagenome assembly OLSX01 (sample SAMEA3136759, study PRJEB25190) | human gut metagenome | biome: human gut; feature: human-associated habitat; material: faeces | place: Austria | collected 2013
TCATCTGCTTCCATAATCCCGATGAGGAGAACGGATACCTGAGCAACTGGTATCCATCGCGCTTCGTTGTGGATGATGTCGAGTTTTCCTCGATGGAACAGTACATGATGTACCGCAAAGCCTGCTGTTTCAACGATGCCGAAACAGCCGCGCGGATTCTTCGAACCAGCGACGTGGCCGAGATCAAACGACTTGGCCGACTGGTAGCCGGTTATGACGATCACGTATGGAACGGCGTTCGCCAAATCGAAGTCTATGAAGGATTGCTTGCCAAATTCAGTCAGAACGCCGAACTCGGTGCGCAACTCGTAGCGACCGGCAATGCGATATTGGCGGAATGCGCCGTCAAAGACCGCATCTGGGGCATCGGCTTGTCAATGCATGACCCAGCCAGGCTCGATCCAGCCCAATGGCGCGGTCAGAACCTGCTCGGATACGCTCTAATGCTCACAAGAAAGAAGCTCAGCCGTATAGATTGACGGTAATACGGCTGTTTTCCTGGTTTTAATTGCCCCCGCTTGGGAACAGCGTAAGCTGGGGGACATTACTGAGATCCTATCGGGTGCTAGGGTGCATAAAGGCGAATGGCGTACGGAGGGCGTTCCCTTCTACCGCTCTAGTGACGTGATGGCCGCCTTTAACAATACTGATAACGAAAGGGTATTTATTTCGCAGGAATTGTTTAAGGAATTAAGTGCGCGGTCGGGCGTACCCGAGCAGGGCGATGTAATGGTTACGGGTGGTGGATCGGTTGGGACGCCGTACATCGTTCCTGATAACAAGCCGCTTTATACTAAGGATGCCGATCTCATCTGGATTAAACGCTGCGCTGATATAAGCCCGGAATTCCTCTACTACTTTTTTGTCGCACCGGTCTTCCGATCATATATTGCGAGCATTTCTCATGTCGGAACCATTGCCCATTACACAATCGAGCAAGTAAAGGATACGAGCGTTGGACTGCCGACACAGATGGCTGAGCAAAAAATGGTTGGAGTATTTTTCAAACAGCTGGACTCGCTCATCACCCTTCATCAGCGTAAGTATGATGGCTGCGCTTATCCCCTATTTTTCTTGAGAAAGGTGCATGCCATGCAGGAAACCATCACTTCCGAATCGCTGTTCTGCGACTACTACACCCAATGGGTGAAAACGTACAAGGAAGGCGCCATCCGAGACGTGACCATGGGCAAATACCGACTTGCGCAATCCTGGCTCGGAAAGCTTATTCCCGAGCTGAAGCTTGCTGATATGGATCGGACTGCTTATCAACGGCTTATCAACGGATACGCGCAGCATCATGAGCGACAGACCACCATGGATTTCCACCATCAGATCAAAGGCGCCATCCTCGATGCTGTTGACGAAGGGCTCATTCCCCGCGATCCGACACGCAAAGTCATCATCAAAGGCAAGCAGCCGCGTATCAAGAAAATGAAGTATCTCAACCAATTCGAGCTGCACGCCATGCTCGCCGATCTTGATCTTGGCGCTGAGGCAAGTTGGGATTGGCTCATCCTCCTCATCGCGAAAACCGGACTCCGATTCTCCGAAGCGCTTGGACTCACGCCCGATGACTTCGATTTCGCCCATCAAACGCTTTCCGTCAGTAAAACCTGGGATTACAAGAACGGCGGCGGATTCGTGCCCACGAAAAACGAATCATCCGTGCGCAAGGTGCAGCTTGACTGGCAGCTCATCATGCAGCTTTCCGGGTTGCTTAAGAACCTTCCACACGACAAACCCATTTTCGTGCATGGCAAGGTCTACAACTCAACAGCCAACGATGTGCTCGCCAGACATTGCAAAAACGTGGATGTGCCAGTCATTTCCATCCACGGATTGCGGCATACGCACGCATCACTGTTGCTGTTCGCCGGCGTATCGATTGCTAGTGTGTCACGCCGTCTCGGCCATGCCAGTATGACCACAACACAGGAAACCTATCTGCATGTCATTCGTGAATTAGAAAACAAGGACGTGGATATTGTCATGCGAGCGCTGTCAACGCTTATCTAACAAAGCTGTAATGATCCGAAATCAGTCAAATCATTCATAACAGCATTTAGCATCTTCTGCGTTCCAGGTTTTCGTAGGGGGTTTTGTGCTTCCGTAGATGGTTGCCCTCAGAACCGGCTTTGGAAATGGCTTGATATCAGGCCAGTTCCAAACGGGTTATCGGCTCTCACCACCTACGGAAGCCAAAAACCACCTACGGAATGCGCCGGGCAGCAAAAACATGCACAGGCATGCACAAGCGCTGACCCAGTCGAAGAAATTCTAGAAATAGGTACTCCAGCCGAGCTTGACGGCGAGGATGATGCCGGTGAGCACGGCGGCCGCACGCATGATGTTTTCAGGGATATGCCGGGTGACCGGAGGCGCGATGGAACTGCCGATGATGCAACCCAGGCACATGGCGATGGCGAACGGCCAGTAGACGGAACCTCGGATGATGAACATGATTGCGGCGGAGATGTTCGCGCCGAATCCCACCACGGTTTTCAGCGCGTTGATCTGATGGAACGGGCCGATCTTGCCCAGGTCGAGAATCGCAAGCGCCAATGTTCCGGCTGCCGCGCCGAAATAGCCGGAATAGATGCCGACGAAGCTCACGCCGACCCACAGCCACCAGGGGTCGTTGCGCAGGCTGCCGCCGGCGATTCTGCTGGCGATCTGCTCTGCGCGCTTGCCTTGGTGCGATTGCGGCAACGCCTGTGCGATGGCGTCACGTGCGGCGGCTTTCTTGCGCGGGTTGAGCGCAATAAGCAACGCGCTGAACAGGATGAGCGGCGGGACTGCGCATTCGAACACTTTTGCCGGCAGCTCCAAAAGCAGCAGCCCGCCGATGATGCCACCGACCAGGCCGATGCAGGCGTAGATGATCACGCGCTTGTGCTGGCCGGCAAGTTCCTTTCTGGCGGAGAGCAGTCCACCGATGCCGGTGCCGCACACACCCACGGTGTTCGTGGTGTTGGACAGCACCGGTGGGATGCCGAACGCCAGCAATGCCGGGTAGGAGATCAGCGACGAGGCTCCGACGGCATATCCCACGAATCCCGCGCCGATTCCGGAGATAAGCACCAACAGCAAGGTGACGACGGACACTCCTGCGACCATGACCACTTCCCTCGATCCCGGAGCAGATATGACAACGGGAGCCAAGCTTAACGGCTTGGCTCCCGGAATGTCGGACTTGTTCAGAACGTGGTTGCATCGCCACGCCCGAACATCACAATTCAGCGTCCGCGCTTGGGCCGTCGATGGCGACGAACACATGCTCTTGTTCGGCAAGCAGCATCTCGATGCGGCGCATGGCAGCCTCCATACCTACGGGTTTCGCAGTCATGGTGGCCTCCATGTCAGTCGAGCACGGTCAGCCGGTACGAGCGTGAACCGATGCCGAGCTCTTCGGCGTATTCGAGCGTATGCTCACCGTGGCGTGAGGCGATGCGTTCGGTGACGGACGCGCCGTCGGGGGCGATATGGATGAAATCCACGCACGCCTGGTCGAGCGCCACCGGGTCGAGCGAGGACAGCACGCCGATGTCGTGCATGTCCGGCTCGGACGGGTTGGGGAGGCAATCGCAGTCCACGGACAGGCGGTTCATGACGTTCAGGTACATCATCTTGCCATGCATGTGGTTGATCACCGCCTCGTCGGCTTCGGCCATCGATTCGAGGAAATCATCCTGCTCCGCGGCCACCCAATGGTCGCTCGCCACGCCGGCGGAATGCATACACCGTGTCTGGCCTGTGATTCGAAGCAAAATGCTGAAGCGTTCGCCCTGCTACTGTGGGCAAAGCCATAGCCGTCGCATGCCCGACGGGAATCATCGAGAAGAGAGGCACCCATGCCAGAGATCATCACCATGGCGCTGTTCTGCGCGGCGCTTATCGGCTGCATCGCGACCGGCATCTCCATTATTCCGGCGCTGGTCGCCGGCCTGGCCATCTTCCTTGTTCATGGGCGGCTGACCGGGCACACATGGGGCGCGATGATCCGCAAGGGGCTTGCCACTATGCGCGCGGCCAGCATCGTGGTGGTCACCTTCGTGCTGATCGGCCTGTTGACCACCCTGTGGCGCGCCGCGGGAACCGTACCGTTCATTGTGGCGAACACGACATCGCTGATCCGCCCGCATGCGGTGATTCTGCTGACGTTCCTGCTCAACTGCCTCATGTCGCTGCTGACGGGTTCCTCGTTCGCCTCTGCTGCGACGATGGGTGTGATCACCATGACCTTGGGCACGTCGATGCAGGTCTCCCCCATGCTGCTTGGCGGCGCGATCCTGTCCGGTATCTATTTCGGAGACCGGTGCTCGCCCGTGTCCACCAGCGCCCAGCTGGTCAAAACGCTGACGCATACGAACATCTTCGAGAACATCCGACTCATGGTTCGCACCGCCGCCGTCCCCTTCGCGCTGACCTGCGCGGCGTATGCCGCCTTGGCGCTATGCACGCATCCTTCGGCGGGATCGTTGGATGTGCGCGGATTGTTCGGCAAGGCGTTCTGCCTGCATTGGACGACGGTTCTGCCTGCGGTGGTGCTGGTGGTGCTGGCCGTCGCGCGTGTGGATGTGCGCATCACCATGTGCGCCAGTATTCTTACCGCATTGCCGGTGTGCGTTCTCGTGCAGCATATGGATGTGGAGGCGCTGGCACGTGCGCTGGTGTTCGGTTTCCACTGCGCGGACGAGCGGGTGGCGCCGCTTATCGATGGCGGTGGCATCGTCTCCATGGTCAAGGTGATGCTTATCGTGTGCATCTCCTCGTCGTATTCCGGCATCTTCCAGGAAACCGGTCTGTTGGATGGCGCGCACCGTATCGTTTCCGCGTTGGCGCGGCGTTGCAGCGCGTTCGGCGCGACGCTGGCGACGTCGTTGGTCGCCAGCGCGGTCGCCTGCAATCAGACGCTGTCGATTATGCTGACCAGTCAGTTGTGCGCGAATGTCGAATCCGACCGGCAGCGCCGGGCCATCGATCTTGAGGACACCGCCGTAGTGGTGGCGCCGCTTATCCCCTGGTCGATTGCGGGCGCGGTGCCGCTTGCCTCGGTGGGGGCGCCGGAGGCGAGCCTGTTGTTCGCCTGTTTGCTGTATCTGCTGCCATTATGCCGGCTCGTCAGCGCCCTGTTGGAGCGCAGGCGCGGCGGCAAGACAGACGCTGCACAAGCCATGCCCGACGGTGAATAACATGGTGCCTTCCGCTGCCGATGGCGGAAGGCACCATGTATCGAAGTACCCGTATGGGCAGCTGATGCCAAACGTTAGAAGAACAGCATGGCCATGCCGGCGGCGAAGCACATCAGCAGAATCGATGTGAGGAAGCTGGCGAGGAACGCCTTACGCCCCTTTTGCGCGATGGCAGCAAAATTCACGGTGATGCCGAGCGCGGCCATGGCCATGCCCAGCACGACATAGGCGATGTCCACCAGCTGAGGAGTGACGGACGCGATAAAAGGCACGAAGGTGCCGATGATGGACGCGCCGATGAAGCCGAGCATGAACCAGGGGAAGGAAACCGTGCGTTTGCCGGAGGCCGGCACGGCGGAATGGTTCCTGTCCCACCAGATGGAGATGACGATGGCCGCGAACACGAGCATGAGCACGCGGGAGAGCTTCATGATGGTGGCGATGTCGACGGCGCCGAACGCGGCGCCTGCGGCCACGGCATGCGCGATCTCATGCAGGGACGCCCCCGCGGTGATGCCCAGCTGCGTGGCGGAAAGCCCCGTCAAGGGGCCGAGCACGATTTCCGCAAGCGCGAATATGGTGCCCATGATGGCGATGATGGCCACGGCCATGACCTCGTTGTCCGCTTTTTCGCTTTCCTGTTCCGGCGGGACCTTGATCGAGCCGGATAATCCCATGACGGCAGCGGCGCCGCAGATGCCGGTACCGCCCGACACGAGGATGGCGAGCTGCGGGTCGACACCGAGCCTGCGGGCGATGGCATAGCACACGACGATGGTAAGCGTCACCACGGCCACGGCAATCGGCAGGCATTTGATGCCTTGGGTGAACAGCACCTGCAGGTTGAGTTTGAATCCGAGCAGGATGATGCCCAGCCGCAATAGTTTGTTGGAGATGAGCCCGGCCGCGTCCTTGACCCCGGCCTTGCGGTCGGCCGAGTCGCCGACATACCAGCTTCGGACCGGGAACTGTGCCGCCATGCCGATCAACAGGGCGATGATCAGGGCGCCGAACAGGCTGAGTACCGGAAGCTGTTTGAGCCAGGAGGCTACGCAGGAGGCGATCAGGGTCAGTACGCCGATGAACGCCATGTCTCTGGTGGCAATGCGTTGATACCACTTCTTGCAAAATTCTCTCATAGAAAGTCCAGTGTTCCGTCGCTGCAGGACAAACCGTAAGCGCCATGTCGCCCGCGGGCACGCTATTGTTGATGGAAGAACAACGAACGTACGATCCCGGGGGTGGGAGTGAACGCGAGCAAGATGAATCGAAAACCCAGCATGGGGGACGTGGCCGAGGCCGTAGGTGTTTCCAAAACCACAATCTCACGGTATCTGCATGGCGAGTACGCCTACATGTCGTCGGAGACCAAAGCGAAGATAGAGCAGGTGATCCGCGAGCTCGGATACCGACCGAACAGGATGGCGCAGGGGCTTAAGGCCACCGTAAGCCACATGGTCGGCGTGAGCATCGCCGATGTGGGCAACCCGTTCAGCTCACTGCTCATCAAAGGCATGCAGGAGGAATGCCGGGCCCGCGACGTTCAGCTTCTTGTATGTGACGCCAACAATCGCCCCGAGCTGGAATGCGCCAACATCGAATCGCTGCTGGACGCACAGGTCGACGGTCTGATCGTCAACACCGTAGGCAACAACGACGCGTGGCTTGCGGACTTCCATGGCAGGAAGAACCGCAAGCCCGTGGTCATGCTCGACCGCATCATGACTCCCCCGACGTATGACAGTGTGTCCAGCGATAATGCCGGAGCCGTGCGTTCGATGCTCGACCATCTCGCATCCCGTGGGTTCGACCATGTGGTGTTCGTCACCAGGCCGGGCGATGGCATCAGCACGCGTACCACGCGCCGTATCGCATTCGAGGAGTATGTGGGCGCCCACAGCATGGACGGCGATGTGCTGGTGTACGATTCCGACGCGCATGACCTGGCGGATCGCATCAAGGAACTGTTGGACGCACACGGCGCCGAGAAGGTCTGCCTGTTCGCCAATAACGAGGAGAGCATGCGCGATGTGCTCGAGGCGACCTCCGCGCAGACGCGCGAGCGCATCGGCATCTGCGCGTTCGCCGACGAGCAGTGGGCCAAGTACAGCGGGTTCGGCATCACCTGCCTCGACCAGAATCCGGTGCTTATGGGGCGCACCGCCGCGCGGAAGCTGTTCTCCCGCATCTACGACGGTGCGAAGAACCCGTGTTCGGTGGATGAGATTCCCACACGCCTGTGTGTGTTCGCATCAACCCAGATCTGATATTCATAGGACAAAATCCCTGAAACCGCTTTAGACACGCCGTAGTTAACCGGTACACATGTTGTGGTGTACCCTTGTTGTTAACCGATAAACGTAACCGGTAAACTAAATCGGTCAACATAACGACCGAGTACACTGAACTAACAACCATCACGGCTCAAGGAGGAGCATCATGATCATCTGGGTCATGGGCCTGCTGCTGATCGCCTCTTTCATCTGCTTCGTTATCTACGCGATGAAGGGCGGCAATCTCACCATCGGATTCTTCATCCTCACCATCGTCTGGACGCTGGTCTACTTCCTCGGCGTCCCGTTCGGCATAGGCAAACCCTTCAACGTCATCGAAGAGACCTTCGCCCAGCCGGCGCTCACCTACGGATCGACCATCATCCAGATCATCTGCGGCGCATGGTTCGGCCGTGTACTCGTTGACACCGGCATCGCCGCCTCCATCTCCTACCGCACCGCCAAGGTCGGCGAGAAAAGCCCGGTGCTGGCCACCATCTGCACGGCCCTGGTCACCTGCCTCATCTTCACCAGCGCCTACGGCGTCGGCTCCGCCATCGCCATCGGCGTGATCCTCTTCCCCATCCTCGGCCGCCTCGGTGTACCCAAGCGCGTCGCAGTGCCGGTGTTCACGCTTTCCATCGGCGCCGCCATGTGGATCAACAGCGTGCTGTTCGTGCAGTTCGCAGCCTTCTACCAGGATTACAAGTCCCCCGACGGTCAGGTCATCGAATGGGGCGGCCACTATCTGCGCTTCGGCATCGCCGCGATGATCGTACAGATGATCGGCGTGATCGTCTTTATCCTCATCAACGCCAAGGCCATCAAGAACGGCAAGCCGTACGAAGTGGGCGACCCGGACGAACGCAACGTCGAAATCCCCCAGGTGCCCATCTGGACCTACCTGCTGCCGGTCGTACCGGTCGCGCTGAGCATCATCTTCCAATGGGATGCCGTGCCGGCACTGTTCCTGGCCTCCATCATCGCCTTCCTCGGCACCGGCCACATGAAGACCTACAAGGGATTCGTCAACATCCTCAACTCCACGGCAAAAACCGCCATCGGCGACATCGGCAGCCTCATCATCATGCTGCTCGTGCTGCGTTTCTTCCAGCACGCCGCCGTCACCGTGATGGCCGACTTCGGCCCGGCGCTGACCTCCGTGGTGCCCAACAACGAGATGATCCTCGCCATTGCAGTGTGCATCCTCGCCCCGCTGGCACTGTTCCGCGGCCCACTCGAGCTCTATGGCGCAGGATCCGCAGTCATCAGCATCCTGATGGGCATGGGCGTGTTCAACGCCTGGTTCCTGTTCGCACTGCTCGTGGTACCGTCCATGACCTGCATCTCCAGCTGCGTGACCCAGTCGTGGAACATGTGGGCCGTCGAATACAACGAGCTCGAGCCGAAGACGTTCCTCAAGAACGGCGTGCCAGTCTACTGGCTGTGCACCTTCCCCATCATGGGACTCGCCTCCCTGCTGCTGTTCTAGAAGCGTTCCGAACACCATGCCGGCCGGCCGGTCTCCTTCCCCGGCCTGCCGGCACCCCTACATCGCAATGCATCACGCAGGCAAACGCCACCAGTAAAACACCACTTGCAAAGGACCGAACATGACCACCATCGGCATCAACACCCTCGTATACATGGACGCGCTGCGCAACGGCACACCGCAATCCGAACTGCTCGCCACCATCGCCGCGCACGGCATCACCCTCGCGGAAGTACGCCGGGAATACATCGCAGACGACGCCGAATACGACGCCATCGCCAACGCCGCCGCACAACAGCACATGACGCTGTTCTACTCAGTACCCGAATCGATCACCGTCAACGGCGAGCCCAACCCACAGTTCGAGCAATACCTCGACGAAGCGGCGCGCATGGGCGCACGCAACGTGAAATTCAACCAAGGCGACATCAAGGACGTGGACGCCACCGTGCTGCAGCGCATCGACAACCAAGCCGCCGCACGCAACCTGACCTTGAGCATCGAAAACGACCAGACGCCGCACAACGGCACCTTCGCCTGCACCCAGGCATCGCTGGACCACATTACGACGAACGGATCCACCATCGGATACACCTTCGACCTGGGCAACTGGTACTGGCGCGACGAAAACGCACAGCAGGCGTTCAACCGACTCGTGGACTACATCACCGTGTTCCACCTGAAGAATGTCAACGGCTCACAAGACAAAAGCCAGCTCGCCACCACCATGCTTCAGGACGGTGTCATCGACTGGCAACCCATGCTCGACCGACTGTCCGCCAGCATCCCCGTCTTCCTCGAATTCCCCATCCCGGCAGAACAGGTCGCCGAACAAGTCGACATCGTACGCCACGCCATCGCACACTCCTAAAACACCCTCAACCACAACAACCAACCGACCGCAACCCTAAGGAACACCAATGTCAGAAGTCATGACCATCGGCGAACCGATGGTGAACCTCATCGCCGATTCCAACGAAACCTATCTCGAAGCCCGCACCCTGCCCAGGCAGATGGCCGGCGCCGAATTCAACGTGGCCATCGGAGTCAGCCGCCAAGGCCACACCGTCAGCTATGTGACCACGCTCGGCAAGGACTGGCAAGGTGACCTCATCCTCGAATACATGAACGGCATCGGCATCGACACCACGAACATCCGCCGCATGACCGGAGCCGCAACAGGCTACCAGCTCAAAGTACGCTCCAGCGACGGCGAGCCAAAAGTCATCTACTTCCGCTCAGGCTCCGCAGCCTCCCAGACCACGCCCGACATCGTAGACACCATCGACTTCGACGGCGTGAAAATCCTGCACGTCACCGGCATCTTCTCCGCGCTCGCCCCCAACACGTACGACACGGTAAGCAACCTGGTGGACGCGGCACGATCGCATGGCGTCACCGTGTTGTTCGACCCGAATCCGCGCCCGACCCTCTGGCCGGGCAAGGAAGCCATGATCGCCGCTACCAACAAGCTGGCGGCCAAATCCGACGTGTTCATGCCCGGACTTGAGGAGGGACGCCTGTTCTCCGGAGCCGTCGATCCGCACGATATCGCAAAGTTCTATCTCGACATGGGAGTCGGCAAGGTCATCATCAAGCTCGGCGATGAAGGCTCGGCGCTGTTCGAGCTGGACGGCAACGGTTCCGTGCAGAAGACCGTGGTCCCCAGCTTCACGGTCAACGTGGTCGATACCGTAGGCGCCGGCGACGGCTTCGCCTCCGGTGTCATCACGGCATTGCTTGAGGGACTCGACACCAGGCATCTGCTCGAACGCGCCAACGCGGTGGGAGCCATCCAGGTCACCAGCGTCTCCGATTCGGAAGGCCTGCCGACCGCCGAGGAGCTTCGCGATTTCATCGCTTCCACACCGCGCAAGGAACTCTCCCTGTAGAGTCTGCGGCAACCGCACCTAACAAGCCAATCAATCAGCAGAAAGGATCATCATGAAACTGCAAGTCGCCATCGACCGCGTGCCAGTGGAACAGGCGGTGCGCATCATACAGGCGATCGACGGCCAGGCCGACATCATCGAAATCGGCACGTCCCTGACCAAGGAGTTCGGGCTTCGCGCCCTCCGTCCTGTTCTTGAAGCGGCAGGCAACACCTCGGTGCTTGCCGATATCAAAACCTGCGACGAAGGCGCCTACGAGTTCGATCTGGGATTCGATCTCGGATTCGACTACCTGACGGTCATGGGATCGGCCTCGATGGGCACGCTGGAGACATGCGCCAAGTCCACCGAAACACACGGCAGGGTAATGATGATCGACCTGCTGGAATGCGACGAGCAACGCATCGAACGCATCAGCGGCTTCCAGAACGCAATATACTGCCTGCACACCTCCGTGGATTCCGGTGCCACGGCCGATCCGGTCGCGCAGGTGCGCGCATTCAAGGCGCGATTCCCGCAGATTCGCCATATAGCGATCGCAGGAGGCATCAAGCAGCATCAGCTCGCGGCTCTGGCGCAGGAGAACATCGACATCGTCATCATGGGTTCGGCCATCACCAAGGCCGACGACATCACAGCAGCATGCCAGGCATGCAGGAAGGAAATGCAATGAGCACCAACGAACGCATCCTCGACCAGATCGTCGAAGAAGTACAGGGCGTCATCGCCAAAATGGACGAGCACGACCTCGAACAGGCCATGCCGCTGATCACCAAGAACAGCCGCGTCTACGCGGCCGGCGAAGGGCGGTCCGGGTTCCAGGCGCGCAGCTTCGCCATGCGCATGATGCACATCGGCTACACGAGCTACATGATGGGTGAAACCATCTGCCCGTCCATGCATGAGGGCGACGTGCTGCTGGCCATCTCCGGCTCCGGCAAGACCCGACGAACCGTGGAGGACGCCGAAGCCGCCAAAAAGCTCGGTGTGAAGGTCATTGCGGTGACCTCAAAGCCCGACTCTCCCCTAGCCGACGCCGCCGACGCCGTGATTGTGGTGCCGGGACGAGTAAAGGGCGAGACGGGCGGATCCATCCAGCTGTTGAGCTCGCTGTTCGACCAGTCCGTGCACATCGCATTGGACGCCCTGTGCCTGATGCTCTCCCGCCGCGACAACGTGTCGGATGCCGACGCGAACGCCAACCACGCCAACGTGGAGTGAGCCTCCCGCGAGCAGCACACGCATAACGAACCCGATGGGTGGTATGGCCGGTCATACGCCATGCCACCCATCTGCTATATCGACGGACGTAAGATTCCACACCAAAGGAACAATATGAGCAACGATTCCACCACCCCTTCCGCCGCGCCATTGCCGATCCGCACCGCTCATGATGGGCTTGCGCTTCCCGCCATGGGATTCGGCACCTACCAGGTACGCGGATTCGCCGGTGCGCAGGCCATCGCCTCGGCCCTGGAGAACGGTTACCGACTGCTCGACACCGCAGTGAACTATGAGAACGAGGGCACGGTCGGCAAAGCGATTCGCATGGCATCGGTGCCGCGTGACGACATCATCGTCACCTCGAAGCTGCCCGGACGCTTCCACCAATACGACAAGGCCCGCATCTGCATCGAGGAAAGCCTGTGCCGGCTCGGACTCGATTATCTCGACCTGTATCTGATCCACTGGCCCAACCCGTCCCAAGGCCTCTACGTCGAGGCATGGCAGGCTCTTGTCGACGCACAGCGTGACGGATTGATCAGGCATATCGGCGTCAGCAACTTCCTGCCCGGTCACATCGATATGCTGATTCGTGCCACCGCAGTGACCCCCAGCGTCAACCAGATCGAGCTGCACCCCTACTTCCAGCAGACCGAACAGCGCCGATACGACGCCGCACATGGCATCATCTCCCAGGCCTGGAGTCCGCTGGGCCGTGCCAATCAGATGCTACGGGACGAGACGATCCAGCGCATAGCGCACAAGCATGGCGTGACCGAAGTGCAGACCGTGCTCCGCTGGCATCTGCAGATCGGAGATGTATCGATCCCGAAATCGCTGCACGCGCAACGTCAACGCGAGAACCTGAGCATCACCGGATTCGAACTGGATGAACAGGACATGCACGACATCGCGCTGATGGACAATCCCGAAGGCCGGTGCAAAGCGCTGGACCCGCACTGGCACGAGGAAATGTAAGACCCAAGCCAATACCCGTTGAGGCCCGTTCCACAACCGTGAGCGCATGCTGCACACACGGTTTGCGGAACGGGCCTCAACGCATTTTCGGCGACCCCACAGCCGAGCCGCCACCTTACCGCCGTAGCACCGAATCAGCGGTGCGAATTACGGAACGGCGTGCGCTTCGACTTATTGTGCTTGCGGAAGCCCTGCGCGGAACGACGATTGTCGCCGCCGTTGCGCTTCTTACCGCTACGGCGCGGCTGATCGTAACGCGGCTGATCACGACGATTATCGTCATAACGCTGCCGCTCGCCGCCACGCTTGCCCTTCTTGCGCGACGGTTGATCGTCGTACTTCGCCTTCTTGGCGTTCATGCGGCGATCATAGCGCTTGGCGTCCTCACCACGCAGGTCCTCGACCACGCGGATCGGCTTCTTATGCACACGCTTGCCACCCTTACGCGGTTCCTCGACAACGCGCCCGACCGCATCATAACGACCATTGCGATCGAAGGACTCCCCTCGGCCGCCACGATCCCTGCGATCGGCACGCCCCTTGCGGTCATCACGATCCTGATAGCCGCCACGACCCCTGCGATCGTTACGGCCATCGCGATCCTGCCAATCGTAACGGTCACGCTTAGTGCGCTTATGATGCTTGCCCTTCTTACCGAAACCGCGATCATCCGACCATTCGTCATAACCGCCACGCGCACCATACTCGTCGTAGCCGTCGTAATCCCTGTAATCGGACTCATCGAAACGATCGAAACGCCCGGTCTGCTCCTGCCTCTTCCTGCGCTTCGGAGCGTCGGAACGCCTGCCGCCGGCAGCCTCAGTCTCGCCGCCACGCTTATTGCGTCCCTTGCCCTTCTTCGGCAACGGCTTGGTCTTCTTCTTCAGCGGGGAAAGCTCCCAGCCGTCGATCTTCTCCGCACGCTCGCCCACCAGCTCCAGCACCTCCGGGGACTTGGCCGTCACGGCAACGGGCTTGACCTTGATACCGGCCTTACGCAGCATGAACCTGGTTTCGCGGCGCTGCTCAGGCAACACAAGCGTAACCACGTCACCCTGGTTGCCGGCACGCGCGGTACGGCCGGAACGATGCAGGAACGCCTTCGGATCCTCCGGCGGCTCGACCTGCACCACAAGCTCCACGCCACTGACGTCGATGCCGCGTGCAGCCACGTCGGTGGCGGCAAGCACGTTCACCTCGCCGGTTTCAAAGGCCGCGAGATTGCGGTCGCGCTGGTTCTGGTTGAGGTTGCCGTGCAACTGGGCGCACGGGATGCCCTGCTTGGTCAGGCTCTGGGAAAGCTTCTTCGCCTGGAACTTGGTGCGGGTGAACAGGATGCGCTTGCCTGCGCCGGAGGCCAGGGTGCGTACGATCTCGGGCTTGTCGCCCTTGGTGATCTCGAACACGTGATGCGTCATCTCATCGACCGGGCTGGTCGCGTCGTCAACGCTGTGCACCTTCGGATCATGCAGGAAGCGTTCCACCACCTTGTCGACGCCATGATCGAGCGTCGCGGAGAACAGCATATGCTGCGCATCGGCCGGAATCTGGCCAAGCAGACGCTCCACGCCGGGCAGGAATCCCATGTCGGCCATCTCATCGGCCTCATCGAGCACCACACATTCGACGCTGCTCAGCGTAAGCGCGTTCTGACGCAGCAGATCCTCCAAACGGCCCGGGCAGCCGACCACGATTTGCGCACCGGCCTTGAGCTCGGCGATCTGACGGGAATACTTCACGCCGCCATACACGGTGGTGGTAGTCATGCCATACGCCTGCGCAAGCGGCAACAGCACCTCGTCGATCTGCTTGGCGAGCTCACGGGTGGGGGCAAGCACCAGAGCGCGAGGACGCGGCAGATTGGCCGCAGCCTTGCCCCCTGCACTGCCGCGGCGATCGGCCTCACGCTCGATGGCGGCGATATCATGCTCGCTGGCACCCAGACGTGCCACCAGCGGAATGGAGAAAGCAAGTGTTTTGCCGGAACCCGTGCGTCCACGGCCAAGAATGTCGCGGCCCGCGAGAGAGTCGGGAAGAGTGTCCGCCTGGATGGGGAAAGCGGTACGTTTGCCGTCGCTGGCGAGTACATGCGCCAAAGCGCCCGGCACGCCAAGCTCGGTGAAAGTAGGTGCGGCATCGTTTACGATGCTCTGCTCGGAATATTCGGAAGAATTATCGATATTGGGCACAGTGGCCTTTCGTTCAGGTATTGCGCCGTTTGCGCAAACTACCCTACCGTACCCCATGGCGTCCACTTTCGGCACGCTGACGTATGTCGTGCCAGTAATCCAGTAAACGCGGCCGGATGCGAGCGCCGTCCGGTTTTGGCCACGCCTATCGATTACCAACGTAGCCGAGCCATGGCATCATCGGCTTGCCGACGCGCAGACCGGGCGGCACGGCTGACGTCCGAACCAATGAAGTCATATACCGACTCATCGCACGCTACTTGGCTTTGCGCCGTGCCGGAAACTGCACTTCCGAAAGGAGTATCGCGCCGAAAATCACCGCGAACCCGCAGACGGACGGTACGGTGAGCCGTTCCCCGGTGAAGATCACGGCGACCACCATGGCGAAGATGCATTCGGTGCTCAAAATCACCGAGCCTTCAGTAGCCGGCAGATTCTGCACGGCGATGGTCTGGAAAATCTGCGCGATGATGGTCGAGCCAATCACCAGATAGGCAAGGCACAGCACCACATCCAAACGCAGCCACGAGGCCGAAGGCGAACCATCGAACAGTGCGGCGCCGGCACCGAAGAACACCGCGCACCAGGCGAATTCGGTCAGCATCAGCGCCACCGCATCGAATTTCCTGCCCATCATGCCCACGACCACCAGATTGATCGCATAGAACAACGCTCCGATGATCGTCAGCACATCGCCGGAACTCATGCCGATAAGATCCGACCCGCTTGTGCCGCTCAACGAGACCAGACCGATGCCGAACGCACACACGAACGCCGCGGCAATATGCTGCATGCTGGGGCGTTTATGCGTCAGCGCCCAGATGACGAACGGCACCATCACGCAATACGTGTCGGTGAAGAAGCTGTTACGCCCGGGCGACGTGGTCTCCAGCCCCTTGAGCTGCAGCAGAAATCCCATCCAGTAGGTCAGGGCGAGCACGAGACCAGGCACGATATAGCGTTTAAGCCCGATCTTGCGCAAGTGCGGCAGGAACACCAACGCCATGAGAATAACCGATGCGGCCATACGGAAGAACATCATCCACTGGGTCGTCATAACACCCTGCACATGTTTGAGCATGGTGTACCCCGAACCCCATACGGCGGCATTGACGAGCATCATCAGACGGGCGATGGTTCTGGATACGCTTATGCCTTCATGCGTGGAACCATCCCGGCTTCGCACGTCGCCGTCACCCTGCGCCTGCCGTAATACCTCGCCCATCTGTTCCATTCCTTTCCTCGATCTGCTCCCGCGACGAATACTGTAGCCTCAGCGCACGCGTAACACGCGTATTCGCTTCGGCATGTTGTCTATCGGCATCGAGCATCGCTCGCACCGCCGTGTCGCGCAAACAACCTTGAAGGACGCCCATGGCTAACTATGCGTCGGCACGCGGCCGAAACGGGCACCCCGCACAAATCAGCGACGAAGGATCGGGCTGGCATGTCGTTTCCCCACACGCCGAGCGGGACGTAAGATCCGCCACCTGCAGCAGGCCGCGTTCCTGCGCGCGTGTAATGGCCATGACGATGAAATCGACCGGCAGGTGACGTCGATCGGCAACCTGCCGTATGGACAATCCGGCTTCCACGTCGCAGGCCACGTCCATGACGATATCCCCCGACGAACCGCCACTCCGCTGCGCCCCAGGCCGCTTGTCGGTATGCTACCAGCCTCTCGCGCCCAGCCCATGCCAGGGCATGTCACCACACCAATCGCAACAGTTGGAAGGCTGCAACGGCCAGCACGTATGCCACCACAAGGCTCAGGCATACCGATTGCGCGGCCACTTTCGTGCCGTATTGCCGTCGCAGTTCCGCCACCGTCGCCAGACACGGCGTGTACGCGAGCGTGAACAACAGGAATGCTATGGCCGCGGCTTTGCCATGCCCATGCGAGGATTGTTCGAACGAGGCGCGCAGCTTCTGGCCCAACGTCCCCTCTCCGGCCTGTTGGGAAGCCGTATCATCCGCTCCGTCCGCGTGATAGGACTGCGACATGGAGCCGATCACCACCTCCTTGGCCACGAATCCAGTGATCAGCGCAGCGGAAGCATGCCAGTCGTCGAATCCGGCAGGCGCGAACACGGGGGCGACGGCATCGGCGAGCACACCATATGCGGAATCATGCGCATCGTCGACGTGCGCGAATCCGCCTGTGCCGGCGACCACGGGAATGCCTTGCAACAGCCACAGCGCCGTGATCGTCGAAATGATGATCACGCTGGCTCCACGGATGAAGCCCCACAGCCGCATCAAGGTCACCATCCGCATGACCTATGGCTTCCACCACGTCAGCAGCCTCATCGCGCTCGTCATGCTCCGCTGCGGCGGACTCGACATACACCTACCACAACCAAGAACCTAACCCACGAAAACAGCAGAAGCCCCTCAATTCTTCAATTCCACTACAAAGGTCACATCACGGCATACGCACGCCGACGCGCGTATGCGTGCACGACTCCAGCAACGAGCCGTACCCGCCG
>OLSX01002191.1_pt1 | contig 17624 bp, 20 predicted proteins | sample 1673141 | NCBI WGS metagenome assembly OLSX01 (sample SAMEA3136759, study PRJEB25190) | human gut metagenome | biome: human gut; feature: human-associated habitat; material: faeces | place: Austria | collected 2013
TACGCCCGAAGGCAGAGGGATCTGAGCGAAGCGGGAAACCCAAACAGGGACCCACATACACGATTTTCCCTGCCGCCGCGGAATCGAGAACCATCTGAATTCAATTGAGAATAAAAGGGATAAAAGCCATGGAAGCATTGGAAAAAGGCAGCGTCTATACCGCCGTCATTGACGGCTATTCCAGCGAGGGACTGGGAATCGCCCGGGTAAATGGGGCTGTGGTGTTCGTGCCCCACGCCGTCCGGGGGGAGGAGATCGACCTCCGGATCACCAAGGTGATGAAAACTTCCTGCGCCGGTGAGATCGTAAAGATCCATAATCCGTCTCCCGAACGCATGGAGCCGGAGTGCCCCTATGCCGGGAAGTGCGGCGGCTGCGCCTACCGTCACCTCACCTATCCGGAGGAGCTGTGGGCCAAGCGCCAGCGGGTGCAGGACGCTTTGACCCGCATCGGCGGACTGGATCTGACTGTGGAGGAAATTCTGGGAGCAAAAAATCCGGAGCATTACCGCAACAAGAGCCAGTACCCCGTGGGGGCTGACGGTTCCATCGGCTTTTTTCAGGCTCGGACCCACAAGGTTGTGCCCATCCGCCGCTGTCTGATCCAGACGGAGGCCGCCGACCGCACCGCCCAAGCGGTGGGGGAGTGGATGCGCCGCTACAAGATCTCCGCCTACGATGAGACCACCGGAAAGGGCCTCGTGCGCCATGTCTGCGTCCGGGTGAACCGGAAAGGCGAAAGCCTTTGCTGCGTGGTGGTCAACGGCAATAAGGTGCCGCGGGAGCCGGAGCTGGCGGCCTATGTCACCGCCGCTGTGCCCCATACCGTAGGCGTCCTGCTGAACAGCAACACCCGCCGGGGCAATGTGGTCTTAGGAGACAAATATCGGACGCTGTTCGGCCGGAATTATCTGATGGACACCCTCTGCGGACTGGAATTCAAGCTGTCCATGCCGTCCTTCTATCAGGTAAACCGGGATCAGGCGGAGGTGCTGTACGGCAAGGCGCTGGAATTCGCGGGCCTTACCGGGAATGAAACAGTATTAGACCTCTACTGCGGTATCGGTACCATTACCCTGTGTCTCGCGAAGGCAGCCAAACGGGTCATCGGCGCGGAGATCGTGCCCCCCGCCATCCGGGACGCCAAGGAGAATGCCCTCCGCAATCACATCGAAAACGCGGAGTTTTTCTGCGGAGACGCGGCGGACATCGCTGCCAAGCTGGAGAGCGACGGCCTGCGCCCGGATGTAGTGACGGTGGATCCGCCTCGGAAGGGACTGGCTCCGGAGGTCATCGCCTCCGTGGCAGCCATGGGGCCGGAGAAGGTGGTCTATGTCTCCTGCGACCCGGCAACGCTGGGCCGGGACGTGAAGATCTTCCGGGAGTTCGGCTACGAAGCCAAGCGGGCCGCCGCCGTGGATATGTTCCCCGGCACCGCCCATGTGGAGACGGTAGTCCTCTTGTCACGGGAAACAAATCCACTGACGGTTGAGGTCAGAATGGAAGTGGAAACCGGAGAGGTTAAGGAGCATCCGACCTATAAACGCATTCAGGAGTATGTGCAGGAAAAGTATGGCTTCAAAGTTCATACGGCATATATTGTCGAGGTCAAGCGCATGGTTGGACTGGATATGCACAAAGCCCCGAATGCTGTTGAACAGAAAAAGCATGAGTATCATCCCTGCCCGCCCGAAAAGGTCGAGGCAATCAAGGATGCGCTGCGGCATTTTGGCTTAATTTCAGAGTAAATCGACTGTGAGGGCAGTAAAAACGCCGTGCTAAAATCGAGTGTAGTGAAAACAGTAAAGTTCTTTCTCCCTGCACGAAAAAAGCACATCGGAAAGTAAAGCACGATGGAGTGTACACGGTACACTTCTGCGCGTGAGATTTTGCGAAACAGTACATTCCTACGCCATGCAGCAAAATGCGAAAGAGCTATCTGCAAGCAGAGCATTGCTTCACCCGCTGAAAATCGCTGTAATCAGGAACAGCCCAGCATCACGTCAAACGGCGTGGTGCTGGGCTTCTTTTATGTTGCGTTTCGGGGCTTTTTTGAGGATAAAATCGCCTATGTGCCGTTCGTTTTTCTATGCCGTATTGACATACTGCGCTCTACCCATCACGGTAACTGCGCGCTCTTGGAGTAAAAATGAACACTTTTCTCTGTATAGGGAGAAAGCCAGAGAGGAAAAAGAGGGTAAGCACAGGCTTTGGGAACGGTGTGTAAACCGCTTGCGGTTTTCCGCGGTTTCCATAGCAGCAGCGAGGGAGAAAAGGGAGGGGGGGGCTTTTTCGCTCAGGCGGCTTGCCGCCGCTCTTTTGCTCTCCCTTTTCTCCCTGAATATCAGGGATTATTCTGCATCATTGTTCGGCGTAACAGGGCGAAAGTCCTCCTGTACCCCTTCATTAAGGTCAAAGCACATGGTTTTTGCATCGGCAACCCAGAACCCGCGCACCCTGTAACGCTTGCCGGGAATCCAGTCCTCGCCGGTGACAGCGCGAAGCGGGTCAAGCAGATTCTTGTTGGAAATCGGAACAACACCTTTCTGTTCGCCTCTTGGCTTGGAGAACTTGAAGCCCTTCGGCTCGTTGCTCTTGCAGGAACGGATCGCAAATACTCTTGCTTTCGCATCCAGCAGACACAAAACAAAGGCGGGATAACCCAAGTCCTCAAGCACTTTCTTGGTGAAAGTCACGCCATTCTGATTCAGAAACATGTCCGGGTAGGCGTTGATGTTGGAGTCGATGGTTTCAAAGTTCAAAGCGGAAAAATCAAAGTTCATAGTTAAAATCCTTTCATTTCATGGTGTTTTGCGCCTCATCCACGTTTTTCATAAACTCCTGACGCTCCATAAAAGACCACCGGGAATCCATAATCAGATAGCCCTTGAAAAGACCATCTTTCACGCGGTATGCGACGAAGTGATTGCTCAGACGGCGCAATGTAGCTCGTTTGGCTGTGCTGTGCCGCTCTGACAGCAGCTTTTGTACCTTGATCCAATCCTCTTTTTTGATAATCGCTGTGTGGTGATTTTCCTTGAAATACATATTTAAATCCGTATTTTTGACGGATTTATGGGTGCGAAAATCCTTGGTATAGGTTTTCTGCATCAAAGCATCACCGCAGTATTTCTCATTTCGGAGGATGCTGCGGACAGTACCGGCAGACCAGAGATCGTTCCCCATTGGAGACTTGATACCCTGTTCTGTCAGTGCGGCGGCGATTTCTGCCGGGGTTGCGCTCTCCAAGCAGCTTTCATAGATGTACTCAACAATTCTTGCCTCGGTTGGCTCAATGACAAGCCGCCCGAAATGATCACGATAGAAGCCAAGCGTATTCTGAACGGAGAACTTGTAGATACCCTCTGCCATCCGCCAGCGGATACCAGCCTTAATTGCCTCGCTCTTTTGCTGGGACTCTATTTCAGCCAGAGCTGCCAGCAATGAGATCAGCAGATTATTCCGCCCATCGCCGGTATAGGTGATTCCCTCTGTCTCAAACTCAACGGAAACGGGCGGGTTCAGCGCAGAAAGCGTTTGCAGATTGTCCAGAATATCCACGATATTTCTACCAAAACGGCTGATGCTTTTGGTGAGAATCAGGTCAATCTTCCCGTCAACTGCATCGGTAATCATTTCCTGAAAGCCAAGACGTTTTTCAACGGTAGTTGCGCTGATGCCCTCGTCTTGATAAATCTCAACCAGCTCCCATTGCGGATTTGCCTCAATCCTCTTGGTAAAATGGTGAATCTGCATATCGAAGCTGCCGACCTGCTGTTCCTCCTGTGTGCTGACGCGGCAGTACGCCGCAACACGGAGTTTGGACGGCTCCTCTGCAAGTTCCCGCCGTTTCTGCGGTGGAATAATAACACCATTTCCACGCTGGTTATAAGAAATCTCGTTCTGCATCTGGCGGCGTTTCTGTTCCCGGCGTTCAGCTCGGCTGCTGGTTTGCCGCTCTGCCTCTATCGCTTTGGGGTCAAGCGGTTTCGCCATATTCTGCCTCCTGCATCAGAATCCGTCTGCGTTTTCTGCTTTGCATCGGCGCACCATCTCCTTTGAACGGTTTTCAATTTCATTACTACCACGCTCCTTAAACTGAACTTGAGATCGTGAGGGTACAGCTATGGCGAGAGTTTCCACCAGAGAGAATAAAAATATATATCAGTTGACCAGAGAAAATCTGAAGCTTACCAGAGAGACCGCGAGTGAACTGTTAGAATCCATTCCGCCGGAGCGTATAGAAAAGATTGAGAACGAGCGCTCTTTTCCGCATCCGGATGAAGTGCTTACAATGGCAGAGAAATATAAAAAGCCGGACCTGTGCAACTATTACTGCGCCAATCAGTGTCCCATCGGGCAGGAGTATGTGCCGGAGGTCAAGATCAAGGACCTGTCTCAGATCGTGCTGGAAATGCTGGCATCTTTAAACGCGATGAATAAGCGGAAGGACCGGCTTATTGAAATCACGGCTGACGGCAAAATTTCCGATGATGAGCTGGAGGATTTTCTATACATTCAGGAGGAGCTGGAACGCATTTCCATTACGGTGGAGACCTTGCAGCTCTGGGCAGAGAAGATGCTGGCTACCGGTGTGATTGATGAGGCGCGGTATGAAGCGTATCGGAGCCGGAAGAAAACCTGAAAGGGGTATTTTGCTCCGAAAGTGAAAATAAACTGCTGTATCTTTCCAATTCTATGATGTATTCCGCCGTCCTTTTGCTGTACGCTATTCTCAAGCAAAGGGACGGCGTTCCAAAAACCGGAAAAGGAGCTGAGGGCCATGGGGCCAGAGAGCGGCTGTTGACCATCCACTTGATGGAATTATTGAGAAAAGACGGAAAATATGCAACAAAATTAGGATTGGAACCGTCTATAAAAGTGAGAGTCCTTGCAGAAAAGAAATATAGTGGGGGAGCCCATGGGGCGGAAAGGGAGAGCTAATGAAATACGCGGCAGATTTTAGGCAGGAAGCCAGGGCGGCGCTTCAGGGGAAATGGCCGTTGGCCATTCTGGTGGGATTGGTGGCGGCGATTCTGGGAGGAGCCACTTCCGGCGGACCTGAATTTAAGATCAATTTTACCGGCGGCAGCCTGAACGCGAATATTCAATATGCCGGACAGACCATCTACTCTTGGGGGGACGGGATCACACCGGGACTGCGGGCAGTTCTGGTTGGCGGCGCGATCTACCTGATCTTAGCGGCAATCGTGCTGGGGGTCCTGTATTTCATTCTGGGCAGTGTTATCGAAGTGGGCTATGCCCGGTTCAACCTGAACCTGACCGCCGGAGAAAAGCCGCCCTTTGAAACGCTGTTTTCCTACTTCCCCAACTGGAAGACCGTTGCTATGGCTCGGCTGCTCCAAACGGTGTACATCCTGCTGTGGACGCTTTTGCTGGTCATTCCCGGCATCGTAGCCGGCTATAGTTACGCCATGACGGACTATATCCTGGCAGAACACCCGGAGTTGACGGCCAGCGAGGCCATCGCACAGTCCAAGGCTATGATGGCGGGGAACCGCTGGCGGCTGTTTTGCCTGCAATTCAGCTTTATCGGATGGGACATCCTGTGTACTCTGACGCTGGGCATCGGCAATCTGGCTCTGCGGCCTTACAGACACGCTGCCGAAGCGGCGTTCTACCGGGAGCTGTGCGGCGGTACGGTGCCCGAAGACGAGGAATACTCCGCATAAGTATTGTCATCCCTTAAAAACTACATAAAGAAAAAGAAAAGGAGATGCCCATGGAATTCTTACTGAAACTCATTCCCGTGATCCTCATTGCCGTTGCGGTAATCTTGATTTTTTTGCTTGGCTATGTAAAGGCACCCCCCGACGTGGCCTACATCATCTCCGGCCTGCGGAAGCATCCCAAGGTGCTCATCGGTAAAGCCGGCATCAAGATCCCCTTTCTGGAGCGGGTGGATAAGCTGATCGTCCGCCAGATCTCCATCGACATCAAGTCCGAGGGCTACATCCCCACCCAAGACTTCATCGGCGTGGACGTGGACGCCGTGGCCAAGGTGCGGGTGATGACAGACCCGGAGGGCATCCAGTTGGCCATGAAGAACTTCCTGAATATGACGGAGGACGACTTCAACCGGGCTATCGTGGATTCCTTGCAGGGCAACATGCGTGAGATCATCGGCACCATCACTCTGAAAGAGATCTGCAATGACCGTAAGAAGTTCGGTGACGAGGTGCAGTCCAAGGCCCAGACCGACATGAACGCGCTGGGTATCCAGATCATCTCCTGCAACATTCAGCGGGTCACCGATGAAAACAGCCTCATCAACTCCCTGGGCCAGGACAACATGTCCAAGATCCAGAAGGATGCTGCTATCGCCAAGGCTGAGGCAGAGAGGGATATTGCCATTGCCCAGGCCCAGGCTGCCAAGGCGTCCAATGATGCTCAGGTGGAGGCGGACATGCACATCGCCCAGAAGCAGAATGATCTGGCGATCAAGCAGTCTGAACTGAAGGTGCAGGAGGATACTAAGCGAGCCGAGGCCGACGCCGCCTACACCATCCAGCAGCAGGAGCAGCAGCGCTCCATTGAGACGGCTACCGTCAATGCCCAGATTGCCAAGACGGAGCGCGAAGCCGAGCTGAAGAGCAAGGAAGTCGAAGTGAAGAAGCAGTCCCTGGACGCCGAGGTCCGCGCCGCTGCCGACGCCGACCGTTACCGCAAGGAGCAGGAGGCACAGGCAGCTCTGTACCAGCGGCAAAAAGACGCGGAAGCCGTCCGCTATGAACAGGAGCAGGCGGCGGAAGCCGCCAAGAAGGCCGCCGAGGCTGCCCGTTTCGCCAAGGAGCAGGAAGCTGCCGGCATTGCCGCCGTGGGTCAGGCGGAAGCCGAAGCTATCCGGGCCAAGGCTCTGGCAGAGGCCGAGGGTATCGACAAGAAGGCAGAGGCCATGAAGAAGTACGGCGAGGCCGCTGTGATCGAGATGATCATGAACGCTCTGCCGGAGATCGCCAAGAACGTGGCGGAGCCCCTCAGCAAGGTGGATAAGATCACCATGTACGGCGAGGGCAACAGCGCCAAGCTCCTCAGCGACATCGTCAACGGTACCACTCAGGTCACCGAGGGCATCAGCGCCGGGATGGGGCTGGACCTCAAGAGCCTGCTGGCAGGTGCCCTGGGCGGCAAGCTGGCGGCGGGCAATTCCCAGCCGGTGCAGGTGACGGTGGCGCCCCAGGCCCAGCCTGACGCGGCGGCCGCTTCCGCGGACACGCCGGAGCAGCAGGTGTGATGACTTAACCGGACATAAAATCTGCCTGGGGCCTCCTGCAGGAGGTCCCAGGCTTCCGTAAAGAGAGGAGTTCGTTTATGATAGGCTTTGGAGGATACCCGGGCTTTGGTATGACTTTCAGCATCATGCGGATCATGGTTCCTGTCATATTTGTGTTGGTGTTTGGCATTATTATCGTAGCAATGGTTCGAGGTATATGTGAATGGAACAAAAATAATCATTCACCGAAGCTGTCCGTTCCTGCCAAGGTGGTATCCCGGCGTACCGCTGTTTCTCACCACCACCATCACCAGGGAAATGGGATGCATCATACCCATACCGCTACCAGCTATTACGCCACCTTTCAGGTAGAGAGCGGCGACCGGATAGAGTTTCTGGTATCCGGCACGGAATACGGAATGCTGGCGGAAGGAGACTCAGGGGAGCTGACCTTTCAGGGCACCCGCTATTTGAATTTTCAACGGAACGAGTCGGCGGAATGAAGGGCGCATATTACAATCAGATTTGTAAGTAAGTGGGTGCGGAGAAAGACATGGAAGCAGGGCACACAAAAGGCTATTGTGTATGGGTAGATATTTCAAATAAGGTTGCGTCCTTTCATTCGGTTGAAAAGGGCCGCCCCATGCAGTTTGAACAGCACACAACATTTATGGCCTACCTCAATTCTCTCGTAACGCAAGGGTATCGGTTTCAATAATGGGCGTGACCCTGAACTAACATAAGAAAGAACCCGGTGTTTACACCGGATTTTTCCGTCATACCTGCGCTGTCGTTCCAATGCGCCGGCAGCTCCGCGTCAATGTGGATTTCCTCGCTTGCGGTGTTGTATGCTCTAAATGACGCTTTGCGAGCGGGATTGACAAAATATCTGTAAAAACAAGAAAAGGCAATCCCTGATTGCCTAAATGTAAACCGTGTGCGGTTTACATTTACTTCCTACAGGAGTACGGCGTATGGAAAGGCCAACAGCGGCTGGGCAGAGGAACACCCTCTGCAATTTACGGTGCATCGGCTGAACCGGACAACCTTTCAGGTTCAGCTCTATGGTCTGCCGGAGGAGGATGCGCCTGCGAAAATGCGGCAGAGTACGGACAAGGCGTGGAAGGAGATCACTGCGGCGCAAATGGATACACCTGCCCCGCAGCAATGAACGGAAAACAACGATAGAAAGAGGAAACTATGGAAGAACACGGTCACTACACATACGAAAATGAAACCGCGGCAGATGCCAGGTCCTATGCCTGTGAATGGGAGGATACCCCGCAGGGAAATAGGGTCACCGGAGTCATCGGGGCGATGCTGGGCGCCATGATCGGCGCCATCCCGTGGTTTATCGCAAGCACGTTTACAAGCAATTTTATCGGCTGGCTTGGTTTTTTGACAGGCATTGCGGCCTGCTATGGATACCGGTTGTTCCGAGGACGCCGCTCCACGCGGTTTGCAATGACGGTCATTGTCATCAGCTCGATCCTTGTCCTCTTTGCTGCAGAGATCGCTTCATGGATGTATGTTCTCTGCTCCGATCCGGACTGGCAGAAGGATGCGGCGCTGATCGGGATTCCCGTTGCCAGGCTTGCGTGGGAATCCATCCGGATGCCGGATAACTGGCATATCATGGCCCCCAATATGCTCATCGGCATGACCATCGGGCTTCTGGGCGTCGTTTCCGCGCGGAGAAGAGTCCTTGCATACACTGATCCCGACCGTGCGGTTCGTACCGCATATACGACTGCGGCATCACAAACCGCTCAGGCAAATGAGGCGGCGGGCTTCGCGGTGCCGCAGAGCTTTACCGTAGAGGAAAGAAAAGGGGTCAAGATAACGCTGCGGATTACAGGGGCGATGTTTATACTCGTTTCCCTTGTCCTTTTGATTGGGAGCGTAATGGAATCCGCGGCAGTGGGACTGGATGGGGAAAGTGCGGCTGTGCTTGCTGTCTCCTTTCTGGTCCTGCTTTGCGCCGGCATCTGCCTCCCGTTTCTGGCGCGGAGAAAGATGGAGGTGGAGGGCAGCGTCATCCTCTGCAGGCCCGCATTTGGCAGAGCGCGCACCTTTCAAATCTCGGAGATTGCCGGAATGCGCAGCAGATTCAACAACCGGCAGCTGATTGGCCGGGATGGAGCGGTACTGGCGCGCTTTGAAGACAACCAGAAAAACGGCGCCATTTTACTGCAATACCTGTCTGAACACGGCGTGGGGCTGCTTGCGGAGTAGGAGGAACAAGTGCATGCATGAGAGGATGACAGCCGCAAGAGTCCTATGTTTTCTGTGTTGTATTTTAGGAAAAATAACAGGAATTATTTGTATCGTTATTCTGCCAGACATAGTGAAAATGGAGGAACAGAAAGCGGCCAGTTTTCGATATCTTGTTTACGAGATTTAATCCGCGGGCGAATATTAGCCGACAAATGAAGGAGCTTGCGGAGCAGCTTAGCGAATACATTTCTGCACCGATTTACAAAACTTACATCAGATCTGCTGTGGCGGTCGAAGAGGCACAGGCGAACAGCCGTGATATTTTTGACTATGCAGATAAAGTTTGACGGAAAGAAACACCACCTCTGTGCAGAGGTGGTGTTATCATTAAAGATGGTGTTTTACGATATCTGGATTTGGGCCTTCCGGTGCGGCAGGCTGACAGTCTATCTCCGAGTCAGCCCGGCACGCTCCAAGCTCCTCCAGCCCCAGCAGCGCGCCACGGGGTATCCTCGCTTCCGGCAACTCGGCTCCGGGAGGGCTTTGAAGATAGACGCGGTAGCTGCTGCCAATCAGAAATCTTTGATGCCGAGCCAGCAGGAGGTCATGTGCAGTGCCGGATTCATCCATCAGCCGGATACGCTGGTGACCGCCCAGGGGCGCTCGCCTGATAGCGACACACACGCCCTCCACCGTTTCATAGGCCTCCTGGCGAATCGCTTGAAACAGCAGAATACATCGAACGACGATGTATGCTAATAGCGAGGACTTTCAAGTCCTCGCTATTACAACGATGGTCAGTTCATTTGTGGTAGAATGGAATGGCAGAATCATGGATAAAAATGGGATGGTGGAGATTGGGTACACACTTAGAGGCTCTGCTCGACCTTTAGATAATGCGTTTCATATAAACTCATCGCGGAAAAACATCACGCTTCGTCATATGCGTTTTTTAGTTGCTTTATAATAGCGCAATCAATGAAAGTGCCAGATAGTGTTGCTGGTTCTGTAGTGTGCTGTACAACATACATATACGTTAAATCACTGCTGCCAGAAGAGATAGGTTCGGCATCAATTTGTAGTGTGGTCGCATCATCCAATTTTACAGTATACCAGCACACAAACTCTTTTTTTAGCGTATCGTCAGACAACATATTGCTATATGCGGCGAGTGAGTTAATTAAACTATCAACCGCATTTTCGCTTAGAAAAATTTCTGTTCTTTCCAATTTCCCAGAGGAAGTATCATCGTAGAAAATTTGGATATTGTCATTATAAACAAATATGTTGTCCTTTATAACTTCGCCACTCCTTGCACAGGCAGTAAGCGATAGAATTATGCACAAAGCAACCAGAAGTAGGAGAAACTTTCTAATAATAACCATTGTAGTCAGTATCTCCGGTAAATTCTATGGGTCTACCTGTTCCATTGTCGGCAGCATCTTGAGCAGCTTCGTACACCGTATAACTCGAAGAAATGTAGCTCCAGAAATCAACGCAGAAATTATACGAGGCGGTAGTTGTTACAGTATCTGTCCAACCAAGAAACGCTTTATTTGTAGAAGAATTCGAGATGTTAAATGCGTTTTTCCACTGGGTAGATGCAGTATTGCAAGCATCCAGGAAAACAAATTTATATGTTCCATCAGGAACATCGTCATAATGGAATCTTCTGTTCTCATCGGATACATCTTTTCTTGACGAAATCACGGTAGCACTACCATGAGAACAGGAATAAAAAGCTGACTTGAGGAGTGACGGAACATCCAAGCCGAACTGAGATGATAGTTTTTTGGTGGTTGTTGTGTAGCCCATATTCTCAAGAGTTGATTTGGCAAGGTTTATGCTTGCACTTGCAGTAGTCAATTCGGATGCACCTATTGCACCACCACGGACGGCTTTGTATGTGTCTCCGCCGATAACCTCCGCCGTATAGGCATCAACATACACTACATCACTGGGTGTACTGATCAGATATGCCAAACGAATTTCATCCTTTGTAACGGAGCTATTGAAGTAAGTATTTGTTTTTACTGTTGCTAAGCGAATACTCGTAATCTCTGTACCTGCTTCCAAAATGTCGTTTGCAGCTACGATCGCTTCTTCTTCGGTAATTACACTTTTATCCTTCTCTAACTGGAATCCACTATTTGCTCTGTAGAACGTCTCAAGTTCATTCAAAGAGGTGTTGATTCTGACTGAAACATAATCATATTGATCCACAGCATCAGAGAAGAGAATCTTTTCATACCGTAAGGAAAGAACATCTTCAGAAAAATGGTATTCGTCTACTAAAGCATACCCCTCACCAATTAGATTTTGTTCAATATAGGTTTTCAAGCTATCAATGCTTTCAAATCTCGAAGCGGAAGCACTACGTACATTCTTTCGAGTTCTGATTTCGTCTACACGCTTAATTCGTACTATCTTTCCATTGCCATCCAAGAAGGCATAGCTCGTATTGCTAAATTCTATGGCTGTTGCTGGATTGTCAACAAGGTTATCATAAAGATTTGACGAACGAGTTTGTCGGACAACCTTCGGATTCTGCGCTCCTAATTCTTGCAGTACGTTCATTACAGATGTTGGTGCTTCCTCAGCAGCCGAGACGATAGGCATTACACAGAAAATCAACAGAAATGACAATAACAATGCTATAAATCTCTTCATTATAATTTCCCTCCATTTCTTTATGACTACTTTTGATACTGGATGAAAAAGACGCACAAGTCGATTGCGATCAATCCGACTTATGCGCCAGCGGAAACAATTTTGATACGACCTCTCCATAACTGGGAGACGCACCAATACCGCATTCGCATAAATCCAAAACAGGCATCATGAAAACGATACATGGCGATACCTCCTAATCATAGTATGTCAGACAGATACTTTATCTGCATAATAAGCATACCATATATTTAGGTCAAAGACAACCCGTCATTCAAAAATAAACTGTAATAATTTTGTGAATGCGCAGGTAACCACCGCGTCGTATAGGAAGCAAGCTGATTTTTCGGCTTGCTTCTTTATTTTAGGTCGTTCCATATCAAAATACTATCTGAAACTTTGCCAAAAAGCGTTTTCGAGATTGTAGTAAGGTAAGTGTCAACTCCAGCGGCGCCTATACAGTCTCGTCCTCCTGGGTATAATAAAAGAGTTCTGGTATTGAGTGGCAAAAGAATCCCGGCTGCAATTCGCAGCCGGGATAAAAAATCAGTATACGCCATCCATGACATTATCGTATTGTTTCTGGATGTGGTCATGGAACTCCTCACTGGTCATAGACCGATGCAGGTCCGTGCCATTTTCAACCAGATAATAGTAGATCATATCAGTGTAATCCGGATCCTCACGGCACATCTTCTGGTACACTTGACGCTTACGATGCTGATTGGAGCCTTGAAAGACAGGGGGGAATAGATGGCGGTTGCGAGTGGTGTGTGATTGGCAGCGGGAATGAAGCAGGCACGTCTGGGTGAGGGTAAATAGTAATTAGGCCCAGAGCGTCTTGAACGGTAACTCCTGACTGGGGGGTAGCATTTTGCTAATTTAGAAGCCATTTTTAGGATTAATGTTCCTATATGATGTGCAGGCTTGCCATAGTAACAGCCCTCTGCCAATGAAAAGGCAGAGGGCTGAGATTTAATCTACGGGTTTATATTTCGTCACAGTTTTCAAATGGGTTTCGGGGTTTCCGTTCAAAACAAGGTCTGCATATCCATTGGATCCAAGATTCTATCCGCATCCCCAGTTTAGTTTACTTGACAGAAAAGCATCCAGCAAAATAAGCTGACTCGTCTGAATCATATTCAATTTTGGCGTGTTATGCTCACTCATTGTATTCCTCCATTTCTATGATATTTGGGCCTTCCGGCGCGGCAGGCTGACCGTCTATCTCCGATTCAGCCCGGCACGCTCCAAGTTCCTCCAGCCCCAGCAGTGCGCCACGGGGTATCCTCGCTTCCGGCAACTCGGCTCCGGGAGGGCTTTGAAGATAGACGCGGTAGCTGCTGCCGATCAAAAATTTTTGATGCCGGTCCAGCAGAAGGTCATGCGCAGCGCCGGAATCATCCATCAGGCGGATACGTTGGTGCCCTCCTATGGGCGCCCGCCTGATGGCAATACACACGCCCTCCACCGCTTCATAGGATCCCTGGCGAATCGCTTGAAACAGCAGAATACATCGAACGACCATACAGGATGCTAATAAGGTGCTGAGCGTCAGAAGCGTTGGATCGTGCAGGGCGATGCGGACGGTAAGCCCTATTAGGAAAATGACCGGCCCTGCGGCGGCAGATAAGAGCCACCGCCGCAGGATCGGAGTAGGCCAGCTTTCAAACCCGCTCATGCGCAGGCCCTCTCAAAGATGATCTGCTTGCGGAGGTACAGGTTGGCAACCGCTGTTGTGACAGGCCGGCAGCATGCGGCAGTCCGCATTTCTGATACGATGTTGTCACTGGTCGTTTCCTGATCGCCGTACAACAAATCAAGCATTTGCAGGTCGCTGGCGGTATCCGGGACGCCGCGTTCCGCGCATCGAACCAACTCCGCCGTGGATAGAGGTGTGTGGCCGCTGAGCGCCATAACGCACCGCTCCGGCTCCGTGCGCCGATCCCGCCGAAAGAGCGCTGAAGCCGACCCAGGAGCCGTTCCGCTGCACAGCAGTTTTAGAAAGGTCACCACCTTCAGGGGAAAGCTGCTTGAGATGGGAATAACATAAAGCCCGCCGAGAAGGTCATAGAGCGCGTCAAAATCCGTCGTGCCGCTGCCCTTGGCAACAAGCCCCCGTGTTACGAGCCGGTCAAGGCAGTCTGAAAAGCTGCGTCGAGGGAAAAGCTCCATTCCATTGGAGAGCTGTTCATAGAAGTCCTCTGCACGCTGCCGGTCTGTCAGCCGCCAGCACAGGGCCGTCCAAAGCGCCATCTCCTGCGGGTCCATTCCGAACTCACGGTGATCCATGAGGATGACCGGATAACGCCGCCCCTTATCGCGCCGGCAGCGGAAATGCCCCAATGCCGTATAAAGTGTTTTTTCTGCCATACGAATTTCCTCCTTATGCACTCTTGAGATCCTGTTCCGTGCAGGCGGTGTAGAACTCCCGCACGAGCCGCTCCCGGCGCAGCTTTTCCGCCGCCCGTGAGATGCAGGCTCCGATGTAGTTTGGTTTCTTTTGATACAGTTTGGCAATGTCCGCGCAGCTGTAGCCTCTGACCCGCAGCTCCATCGCTTCGATCCCAAGCCGGGCGGTGCCGTGGTAGCGGTTCCTGAAATGGGAGAGCAGGGCGTCGGAGGAAACGTCAGAGATCAGATCCTCCGTATGAAAAGGGCTGACCGGCTCCGGCGCTCCCATCTCGGCAAAAGCGTCCAGCGACAACAACGGCAGATTTTTTCGCGCAGATTGTATCTCTCGACAGCGATCCAATAAATGATTCCGAATCACGACCTTGGCATAAGCGGGGAATGACCCCATTTCCTCCCGGTAGGAGACCGCCGCGCGGCAAAGTGCGATACAGCCTTCCTGGTACAGATCATCATGTCCCATGCCGTCCACCGTCTCATTGGTCTTGATGCTGCGGCGAAGCATCTGTTCCACCAGCGCAAGGTGATCCTCCACTCTCTGGCGCTGGAGATCGTTCAGAGTGAATTTTACGTTCATAAGTTCCCTTCTTTCTAATGTTTGCTATGCTGCTTTGTCTGCGGCGGAGCGAAACCTGCGGCTGAGCGCAATGACCTCGTCACAGCGCGCAGCGGAGAATTTAGCGATATGCGCATCCTCGGCGGGAAGCCCCATAGACAGCTGCAGCAGGCGGTAGGCTTCTTTTCGACTCATGATGCCATTCTTCCAGAGACTGTCCAGGGCCACATGCGCATCGTGACGCTTTTTCCGCAGAGTCTTATCCGCCAGCGTCCCCATGGGCAGCATCGTTTTCCGGTGCGCGGCCACATAGCAGTCACAGGCGGGATACCGTCCGCAGACATAGTATTTGGCATCCGGGTCCGGGGCCTTGTCACCGTAGACCACGCTGGCCGGGCGAAGGTACGCCTTGGAACCGCAGACGGGGCAAGTGATGTTGATTCGTTTCATGTCAATCTCCTTTCTGTTTCTGATATTTTGAAACGAAGGTGCAAGGTGATGAACTCGCAAGGTATTCCATCGGACACTGCTCGGAACTGCTCATTTCCCAAAGCAGGTAGTTGGAAAAGAGGGATGAGAAGGCGTCCTTGCTGAGCGTTCCGATACAATCGCCCGGATCAATCCGCTCTCCGGTTTCTTCTTCAAACTCCCGAACGCCGACGAGCAACGGCGCGCCATCCTGTCGGATCGCCACAAGACAGCCGGAGCGGTCAACCTTGCAGGGATGTGGGCACGGCCCACAGGGGACATAAATGGCGTTACGCCAGTTTCCTTTGCAGCTGAACAGCAGTTCATACAGGTTTCGTTTGATTTGATCCATGGGAGCCTCCTTAAAAATCCCTCGTAGTATTACGCGCCGCTCAAGGGGGGTATCGTCCCCTTAAAATTTGAACTTTTTGTAAAGAATAGAAAAAGCGGCCCGCATATAGCAGACCGCTTGACAGTTTCAGAAAACTGCGTATAATATAAACAAGATTATCATAATATGTTTTATCATAAACGAATCGTAGATGCTGGAGGTGGCACAGGTGAACTTCATCGGACGAAAAGAAGAATTGAATACACTGGAAAAGGAATTTCGCCGGGATGGCAGCTTTGTTGTGATCTATGGCCGGCGCCGTATCGGAAAGACAACGCTGATCAAAGAATTCATCAAAGATAAGCAGGCATTTTACTTCCTTGCGACAGAGGAAGTGGAGTCCCAGAGCATGAAGCGTCTTGCCGGCGTGGTAGCCCGGGTCACTGGAAATTCCATGCTGCAGAGAGTCACTTTCACGGACTGGCTGGATCTGTTCCGGGAGATCGCTAACTACCGTCCGGAGGAAAAGAAGGTGCTGATCATTGACGAATTTCCGTATTTGGTTAAGACGAACGCGGCCTTTCCGTCCATTCTGCAAAACGCCTGGGACGAGATCCTGAAGGACAGCAATGTTATGCTGATCCTCTGCGGGTCGCTGATCAGCATGATGCAAAAGCATGCCCTTTCTCATGACAGTCCGCTTTATGGCCGGCGCAGTGCACAGATCCGCTTGAAGCCGCTGCCGTTTACAGACCTCTATGCCGTGCAGGGGCAGCCGTTCTCTCAGGCGGTGGAGCAGTATTCCGTAACGGGCGGCGTACCGAAGTATCTGGAGTTTTTTGAACCGGGAGAAGACCTCTATCGTCAGATTCAGGAAGTCGTGCTTTCCAAGAATGGTTTTCTCTATGAGGAGCCGAACTTCCTGCTGAAAGACGAGGTACAGTCCGCCAACAGCTATTTCTCCATCATTCGCGCCATTGCGGACGGTAACCACAAGCTGGGCAAGATCGCTGGGGCCCTGGGCATGGAAACCTCCGCGCTGACGCCCTACCTCTCCACGCTGATCGATCTGGATTTTCTGAAAAAGGCAACGCCAGTCACGGAAAAGAATCCGGAGAAGTCCCGAAAGGGCCTCTACTTCATTTCGGATAATTTCATCCGCTTCTGGTTCCGCTATGTCTATCCCTACAAAGGGGAGCTGGAACTGGACAATCAGCAGATCGTTCTGGACGAGATGGAGAAGGACTTTATTCAGAAATTCGTTGCCTTCTCCTATGAGGACATCTGCAAGGATATCTTTGCCTCCCTGTGCCGGAGCAAGGCGGTGGACTTTGCGCCGTCCCGCATCGGCTCTTACTGGCTCAACGATATCAACGGCGATACGGAGATCGATGTGATGGCGGTAGATCACCAGAAGGAGCAGGTATTCGCCGGGGAATGCAAGTACCACAATAAGCCGGTGGATGCAACGGTCTATTATGAACTGGAGGAAAAGGTAAAAAAGTCTTCGGAGCTGCGCACGGCTTTCCCTGGGTATAAGGTGATGTACGGTCTGTTTTCCAAGAGCGGGTTTACCCAACGGATGCTCGACCAGGCCAAGGGGCGGGATGATATTCTGTTGATTCAAGAAGACCACATTTTATAAATTGCCGAAGCGGCTGCACACGGCCTTCCCTGCATAGTCTCCTCCCTAAATATTTTTATGCAGTAGTACCAAATCTCACTTAACTCAAGCA
>OLSX01002193.1_pt1 | contig 17616 bp, 15 predicted proteins | sample 1673141 | NCBI WGS metagenome assembly OLSX01 (sample SAMEA3136759, study PRJEB25190) | human gut metagenome | biome: human gut; feature: human-associated habitat; material: faeces | place: Austria | collected 2013
TTAATTGGTCGAGAAAACTAAAAATTATTAAAGAAAATTATGATGAAAATATAGCAGAAAAATTTCAAGAAATTTTTAGAATAGGAGGAGATGGTTCACATTTTAATGGATCAGTTAGCAATCAAGAGTTACAAAAAATAATTTCACAGGCCATACATATTGTTGAAGACATATTCGTAAAGTATTTTTTAATCCCAGAGCATCAATTTGGAAGTGAAAATATTTATACAATTTTTAGTATGTTACCCCTTAATAATCGAATATATATTTTGGAAAATGTTTATGCACATTATAAAAATCAAGAAATTGTGGATAGACTTTCGCTTGCTTATTTAAAAAATGGAGAGGTAGACAAAGCAAGAGAATTTTTGGAAAGCGCGAAAGAAGAAAATATAATAAGTAGTGAATTTGAAAAAGTACAATTATATAAGTTGAATGTTTTGGCAAATAATTTAGCAGATTTATACCAAAAAAATTCTTGTTATACAGACAATCCGGAATTTTCAAAAGCAATAGTAGATGGGAATCTTTTGGTTGTGGGATTGCCAACATCGAGGGATGTATTTGATACATCAAAGGCTGTAGACATTTTTAGACAATGGTTTGAAGATGGAAAGAGCGAGTATCCTGAGTTTATTAATCTGTTTTTATGTTTAATGGCAACGGATACCCGACAATATATTTAAAAAGGATAAAATTGTGAGAAAGGGGATAAAACCATTACTCCACTTTGATAATCTATTGCATACTTTTGCTACACAGCATAAAATAAATATTCAGAGGAATATTGAAACTGTTTGTCTGCTTTTAAAGAAATTTTAAGTTTTTAAGACTTGTGAGGAATGAGAAAAAATACAAGAAATGCGCTGGATTGATTGAACTATGTGTGAGGGATAAAGGAGTTGAGGATTGGAAATATTTTTGAAATGGAAAATATTAATACACTTGATGCGAAAGGCGAAGTGCCTGTTGCCATTCTTTCTTTGATGGTCAGGACGAGGACCGATCCGTTTCAGAGAACTGCACATGGGGAATCAACATTCACCGCATGTGGAGACGGTAGCTTGTTTACAGAAGAATAAGGGGTAAAGGGCACAGCAATTTTGGAAGAAAATTGATAGGGGGTTCTGTTTCCGAAGAGCGATGATATAAGTGGAGGTTTACCCTAGGGATAGGCTTTTGGAAATAGAAGATGTACGTTTTGGTGATAGAGTTTTTATTGTAGGAGTGCACGATGAAGAATATAGAACAATTAGCAACTAAATTTCGGAAAGCGATTGATATGGCATTGGAAGCTGGGGAGTTCGCAGGCGACAGCATATATCGCAGATTTCCACGTGCTTGCTGCGGAGATACGAGTGATTTGTTGGCTCAGTATTTGCTGGATAAGGGTATCAAAACAGAGTATGTCTGTGGAACGTATCGGGGCAAAACAGATGGGAATGGACAATCCCATGCGTGGCTGATGGTAGACAAGTGTATTATTATAGATATAACTGGTGACCAATTCAATGGCAGGTCTACATTCCTTAATTATAACAAATCAGTCTATGTTGGACAGGGAGATGATTTCCATAGACTATTTGAGGTGGAAGATAGAGATATTCATGTGCATCAAGGGCTGAGTGCATTGGGCGGTTTTTGTGCGCCAAGGCTATGGGCTTTGTATAGGAAAATTCTAAAATACATTTAATCATCCTTTTCTAGGGGATAAAACCGTCACCCAACTTTGAAAATATGATATCAATGGAAGTGATATGTAATTGGTTGGAGAAAGAATTTGAATCGAAAAAGAGAATGACGAGAGTTAACTTTAGAAAGTATATGCAAAATGCTGTTGAGTATTACGAAATATCATTTCTAGGTAACACATAGATGCAATAAAAAATAGCATATATATAGCAAAAATAGGATTTATGACGTAAAAGTGCTGATGTCTTGACCAGTTAAAGAAATTACTATATAATTAGAAAGTAGCAAAAGTATGAAGAAATATTTGTCAGATTAATGCATCTGAACAGAATAGATATACTAACAAACGGTAGAAATGATTTAATCTGCATAATAGGATAAGATAGAAAGGGTGAGTTTTGAATTATTTTAGACGAAATTTTCGTGTTTCATCAGATTTGGTGAAAGAGTATAGAATACAAAAGGAGGATGAAAAATGGTTGGTAATTCCATTTTAAACAAGTCCAAACATGCTAGAGATAATGATGAATTTTATACAACATACGAAACAATTGAAGAAGAATTGGCTCATTATCAGACGAAATTTAAAAATAAATGCGTACTTTGTAATTGTGATGATCCTTTTGAATCAAACTTTACAAAATATTTTATTAAAAATTTCCACAAACTAGGTCTAAAACGATTGGTGTGTACATCATACAAATACTCTAAAGTTTTGGCATCAACTAGTTTATTAACTGATGAGAATGATCAACCATTAGATAAGAAGAATGGTTATGTTTTGTTAATTGACAAAATTCCAAAGAATGTTGATTTGACGGGAAATAATATCCATGATTTTATTGCAAATAAGAAATTAGTTAGAAAACTTAAAGGAGATGGTGATTTTCGTAGTGAAGAGTGTGTTAAATATTTAAAACAATCCGATATAATTGTCACTAATCCGCCGTTTTCTCTCTTTAGAGATTGGATATCTTTGGTGATTGAGAACAGAAAGCAGTTTCTTGTTATTGGAAACCAGAATGCAATAACTTATAAAGAAATATTTCCTTTGATTCAAAAGAATCAGGTATGGATTGGATATCATTCAGGCGACATGTCTTTTAGAGTACCGGCAGATTCCAAAGCAAAAAATACTCGATATTGGGAGGATGAAACGGGTCAAAAGTGGCGAAGTTTGGGTAATGCGATGTGGCTCACAAATATGGATATCAATAAACGTCACAAAAAAATAGAATTGAAAAGTAATTATGACCCTCATATTTATCCGCACTATGATAAGTATGATGCGATTGAGGTATCTAGAGTTTCTCAAATACCAATGGATTTTGAAGGTGTTATGGGAGTGCCAATAACATTTTTAAACAAATACAATCCAGAACAGTTCGAAATTATAGGAGAGGCAAATCATGGTTCAGACAGCTCATTAGATTTGTTTAAGCCAACTGTAAATGGAGAATTGAAATATAAGAGAATACTTATTCGAAACAAAAAATATGTTTTGGGAGAAAAGAAAGATGGCCAAATTTAATATTTTAGATTTGTTTTGTGGTGCTGGGGGCTTTTCGTATGGAATGGAAAAAAATTCAAATTTTGAGACGGTTATTGCTCTTGATAATGATAAATTTGCTGGGTTGACATTTAAAAAAAATATGGTGAAAACAGATGTCATTATTGGAGATATAACAGAGGAATCAGTAAAGGAATGTGTAATCGAAAAAGCCCAAAAAAAAGGTGTCAATATGATAATTGGTGGGCCGCCGTGTCAAGGATATTCTATGAAAGGGAAAAAATTAGGATTAAAGGATCCAAGAAATTTTCTATTTAGAGAATATTTGAACTTTGTGAGAATATTGCAGCCAGATATTTTTGTGATTGAAAATGTAAAGGGGTTGTTACTTGCCTCCAAGGGATGGTTTAAAGATGAAATTATTAATGCTATAATTGAACTTGGCTACTGTGTTGAACTAGGACTTCTTAATGCGTCAGAGTATGGAGTTCCACAGGCAAGAGAACGAGCAATTTTTATTTGTTCAAGGCATAATAGAGTAAAATTGCCTAATCCGATAGTAAAAAAAGTTGTAACGGTAAGAGATGCTATTAGTGATTTGTCTTACTTGGAATCTGGGGAGGGAAAGTTTGAACAGGAGTATATCAAACCAATTGAAAGTGAATACCAAAAGTTAATGAGAAATGGTAGTAGTAAATTATATAATCATAAAGCAAGTAATCATAAGAAGATTGCAATTGAAAAATTAAAGCTAATTCCACCAGAAAAAGGGAAAGAGTTTCTACCACAAGAACTTCATGGTAATCAGAAGTTTAAAACTACATGGGGGAGATTAACATGGGATAGTGTTTCACCAACAATTGATACGAGATTCGATGCTTCTTCAAATGGAACCAATAATCATCCGTATTTGAATCGAGCAATTACTCCGAGAGAAGCAGCACGAATCCAATCATTTGATGATAAATTTATTTTTTATGGTGCAAAAATTCATATTCGAAAACAAATTGGGAATGCAGTGCCACCATTGTTGGCTAAGGCAATAGCGGACCAAATTGAAAGAAAATTGGATTTGACAAAGAACAGGGAGGTGTAGATTTTGAATACTCAGATGGCATATTTATTAGGGATGATTGTTGGCAATGGTAATGTTCAACGCAGTATGAATGATACAACAATTGTTATTGAAATTCCACATAAAAAGTTAGAAACTGAATTTTTAAAGGATGTGGGCGTGTATGTTAAAGCAAGTATAACAGATATACGGGATATAATTGAACCACTAATTGGAACTGGCTTGAAGTTCTCGCAGAGTGCAAATGTATCGGATATTTCGTTCACGAAATCTAACGAAGATTATTTAATGAGGGAAATTATGAGGTATATTGGGCATGCCATTGGTCATGAAAATGTTAGAATATCTCCAGAAGTATTTGAATTTACGACAGATGAGCGCAAGCAATTTATTCGTGGTTTTGCAGATGTAACAGGATATATTAGACGGAGTAATTATGCTTTCTCAGAGCCAATGTATCGTGTGTATTTTGAAATACCCCAAAATTGGAATCTTGTTATAGACTTCTGTAATCTACTGAAAAGTGTTGATATTCCAGTGCAGAATATTGATTGGGGGCATCCTAATATGCGGGATGGTAACATTAAAAAGTATAATCAAGGGAAAAAGCATTTTTGGAAAAAAGAACATCAGATCAAAGTGTGGGCACTTGAGTTTGAAGTGATAGGTTTTGCAGTTATTCATAAGCAAGAAGCTCTTGATTATTTTGCTGAGAGACAGAAAGTTTATATTGAACAAAAGGGCAAAAATCCCAATACTGTTTTGCATAGATACTATTGGGAATTGCCTAAGAGGAGAAAGGAGAAACCCATCCATCCTGCAGAAGATGATTTAGATATTCCACAGGAAATCAGAGGAAAACATTATAATTCATGGCAGGATATTGCTAATGACATGGGGTACAACAAGGATTCGAAATGCTAGAATGGGAATTATATGAACCGATGTGTAATTGGTTAAAGCAATACATTAAAGACAAATATAAAGGTTATGAAGTAATTGTGATAGATTCGCATAGTGAACGATTGGATAAAACATTAAGAAAATTTGCAATTGTTAAGGAACAGGCTAATGGAATTGATATCCAGATTGATGTATTAGGAGTTGCAAAACGAAAAAATGATGTTAAACTTTTCTTTATTGAAGCGAAAAAAACTAAATTAACATTGAGGGACCTTGGTCAGCTTTGGGCTTATTGTAAACTGATTGATCCAGAGGAGGCTTTTTTGCTTTCATCCGAAGGATTGGGAAGTTTGGCTAAGTTACTACGTATGTTTAAACGTGAGGATCTATTGGATTTTGGAGACGGGAAAAAAATAAAGAAAATGCAGGTTGCAAAATGGGATGTTAATAAGAAGACTATTGATTATGCGACGATATGTCCCAAAATGTAAGGAGGTATGAATATGGGAATATTAACAAAAAGAGCATCTGATATTATCTTATCGGATCAACAATTATGTGAAGCAATGGGTTATTTGGCAAGGGAAGGAAGAATGAGAATTGAGGCTCAAGTACCATATGGAAAGGAAGAAGTTTTTAGGAATGCATATCCAGACCAGTGTTACGATAAGATGCTTGCTACATCTGATAAACATAGTTTTCAATTACGAATAATAATGAGAAATATTGCCAATTGTCCTGCCTTTTTGAAAACAGAAATTTCTGCAGGTGGTGGATCAAATACTCCAGGATGTATTTCGAGGGGACTTTTTGTGGAAAGAATTGTAGGGGAGTATGGATTTAAATTTGGAGTTGAGACACAGAACGTGCATGACATTAGATGTAATGTTCAACAAAGGTTTCCTAATTGTATACAATATTTTGATAAGGGCTATAATACACCATTGTAAAGAGTTACATGTGTGGAATTAATACAAGGAATAATTGGATTCCATAGTGAGGCATCTAGAGAGGTAATGTTACTTTGATTTTTTTCGGGCCTGTAGAATCTGAAATAAATTACAAAAAAGACTGTTTATAGTGTAAGTTGCTTTTGGCAAATTGATTATGGTTGACTTTATTATGTCATATTTGGTGAGAAATTATTTGTTTATGTGATAGCAGCTAAGGTATATTAACATCTAAGGATATGTTGCAAGAGGGAGGATAAAAGAGTGAGTAAGAATTCACAGATACTACTTGATAATTTAATTGAAAAGGAATTTCAAAATAATGAAGGTTTTGGTAGCGTATCTGATTATTTTGAATTTTTTTCAGCGAGTCAGATTTTAAAGAATCAGGAATTAAGTGATGATGAGGTGGAAAATGGAATTGTAGGAAAGGCATTGGATGGCGGGTGTGATGCAATTTACTTATTTTTAAATAATCTATTAATCACACCTGATGTTGTAGAATTTATATCGGCACCAAAAGATTCAATGTTAGAATTAATTATTATTCAGTCTAAGAAAACAACATCTTTTGGCGAAGATGCTGTGATGAAGTGGAAGACTATAGTAAGCAATTTACTAGATTTATCAAATAAAATAGCGGATTTTAAGGCAAGGTATAATCCAGAAGTTTTGGAGGCTTTTACTACCTTTAGAGAGATATATACGCGATTGATAGCAAGTCGAATCAAATTAAAATTAAAATTTTATTATGCTACTTTAGCTTCTGAATTACATCCTAACGTGATACAACAAGGAGATGAGTTGAAAAATATAGTTAAAGGGCTTTTTCCTAATGCGCTTGTTGAAGTGTATTTTGTAGATTCAGATAATCTTTTTGATATGTATAATACTGTTGTTGAAAATAGGGTTAATTTAAAATTTGCTGATATTCCAATATCGCCGAATCAAAAAAATTATGTAGCCCTAGTTGAATTAAAAAATTATTACAATTTTATTGTTAATGATAACGGGGAAGTAAGGAAAAGCTATTTTGATTCAAATGTGCGTGATTATCAAGGGAAAAATAATGTTAATAGTAGCATATCGGAAACTCTTCAGAGAACCGACGCAAATGATTTTTGGTGGTTAAATAATGGAGTGACAGTTTTAGCTTCGGAAGCTACATTAGTAAATAATAGAGAATTACAAATTGTTAATCCAGAGATTGTAAATGGACTTCAAACTTCAATGGAGATTTATAATTATTTCTCTGACAATAAGGCGGCATTGGATGAAGAAAAGCGCTCAGTTTTGGTTAGGATTATTGTGCCAGATAGTGAAGCATCAAGAGATCAGATAATTTTTGCAACAAATAATCAGACCAATATTCCAAAAGCAACTTTGCGTGTTACAGATCCAATTCATTTGCAAATTGAAATGTATTTTAAAAGTAGAGGACTTTTTTATGACAGAAGAAAAAATTATTATAAAAATCAGGGACACAAACCTGCAGAAATAGTAGGGGTCTCATTTTTAGCACAATGTCTTATTACTATTTTTTTGAAAAAACCGGATTATGCAAGAGCACGGCCGTCAACATTGTTAAATGATGAAAAGACATACAATGAGTTATACAAGAAAGACATTGATTTGGAAGTCTTTTATAGGGTCGCGCTTCTCGGGAAAAAAATACAAAAGAATGTCAAGAGTGTATCTGATTATACACCAGCAGAAAAAAGTGATATTATGTATTATGTTTTGTATGCGGTTATTGCTCATGTGTTAAACAAACAAGATGTTAAACCTTCTGACATTGTCAATTTGGATATGGATTCTGTAACGGATGAAATAATTGTTAAAATAAGAAACAATGTTTATGACGTTTATAAACAACATGGTGGAAATGGGCGAGTAGCTAAGAGTGCTGAATTTATAAGATACATAGATGATAAGCTAAGTTAATAGACAAAAATAGACTTATTGCGTTTAAACGCATTATATATATAGGAACAAAAAGTAAGTGTTTTTTGAAAAAAGTTTGTGTGACAAAAAAGGGTAGCTTTAATAGACCATCTGAAAATATCGTATTTTAGATGGAATAGAAAAATATATGTAAGGCAGATATTAGCGAGGTTTCTGATTGTTAAAGTCAACATCTTGCTTCTCCAATGCATAGTTGACTCAAATCAGTTTCTTTGCATAATAAGTCGCAAAGGTCAAGTCAAAACGGATTAAGGGAAGGCAGGCATTAAGAAGCACATAGCGCAGTTGAGAAGAACCATGTTTTACCATTCTGTCGCCATGAGATTCTGTTCCGGAATCGTTAATACCGGGCTCAATTCCGGCAAATGCAAGCATCTGACCGGGATTGGAAAAGTTGGATATATCACCGTATTCAGCGTAAATAACAGCGGATGAAATGGGACCAATACCAGGGATAGACATATAGTGAGGATGTACTTCTTCGATAAGTTTAATAATCTCAGTTTCCAAAGTGTTTATTTCATCGGAAAGAGATTTGTATAGTGTCAATAAAGTGTTTAATTCTAAATCGAATATAGAATTATTGACACCGACAGTGTTAGCAGCAAGCTCTTTAAGACGAAGGAACTGCTGGATAGAAAACTTACCTCTGGAAATACAGCGGAGTTTATCGTAGGAAGCAGAGTTCATACGAGCCATTTTTTCAGCGGAGCCGTAGTTTTCAAGAAGATACAAAGCTGTTTTAGAAAGCCGTTCATTGAAGAATGGTTTAAATTCCGGAAAGGTATGGTCTAAAACATTTGTAATTTTTACAAGATAAAAAGAACGCTGACGAATCAGCCTGTCTCGTAAACGAGTTAGTGACTTTAAGGAATAAGAGTGGTAAAATCCTTTTGAATGGGGTTTGTATTCAACCGTCATTAACCACCGAGCTATTGATTCGCAGTCAACAGAATCGGTTTTGGTTCGCCTTAAAGTTGTAGACTTTTTATATTCCTTGATAAGAACTGGATTAACTTCCATGAAGCTGTGGTGAGCGTTTTCAAGGAAAAGTTCAAGATTGAGGGCATAATGAGCAGTTGATTCAAACCCTATTTTTATATCCTCAGGATTGGAGAGAGAGTTAAGAGTAGTAAGCAGATGTTCAAACCCATCTTTATCGTTTTTGACAGTAAATTTGGAAACAATCTGCTGGTCGGCTGCAGAAATGATGCAGCAATCATGTTTGTACTTGGAAATGTCAATTCCAACAAAGTACATGGACATAGAAATATACCTCCTGAAATAATATTTAGCACTGCTGTCTTCCACAGAGAATTCGGCTGTGTAATCACGTAAATAGAAACGTCAAGCGTTAACAAACTAATTACCAGTAATAGACGAAAAGCTGCGGTCTGAGTCACCTCCGAACAGTCAAAGCTGTAATAGAATAGATACAGATCCACAGTGCTTTAAGTATTATAATGGAGTATTCAATAAAACCCAAGAGATTGGGAGAAAGGAGAATAATCCATTACCCTCAAAAGAGGATAATTGGATTATACGTGACAGAATGTATTCAGATATGATTTACAGAGTAATGATTGAAAAAAGCGTTCTTTTCATATGGTAGTGGAATATCGAAAAGAACGCATACATAAAGTAACAAGTTAATTATATTATACAGATAGAATATTGTAAAGGAAAAAGGAGAACGTGTAAAATGAAAAACAAAAAAGTATTATCCACGTCATTATCACTAGGGCTTTCATTAGCACTTTTGATTGGTAATGTTTCAGGTAACATGAATAATGTAAAAGCAAAAGAACAGGGTGAAAAGAAACAGATTTATATGATTCAGGCATCTTCAGAAGAGAAATTGGATGAGGTTGAGCATAAATATTCAATTGCAGAAACATCTGCAGTAGAAAATACAGATAGTGTATCAACGATTTATTTGACGACGCAAGAAGCAAAAGAGTTAAATGAAAAGGAAAAGAATCTTGTTGTTGAGAAAGATAAGGTCATGCATGGCTTTGGGAAAAAAACGAATTTCGACTTGACAGACGAGCAATGGAATTTGAAAATGATTCATGCAAATGAAGAAACGGAAACTGTAGTAAAGGATAAAATAAAGGTAGCAATTATTGATTCCGGAATTGATTATTCGGATGATATTCAAGTTGCTGAACGAAAAAATTTTGTTCCGGATGAAGATAAAGTTTCTGTTTTATATGAAGATGGAAGCGGTCATGGAACGAGTGTTGCCGGAATTATTGCTGCAAAAGATAATCAGGTAGGTATTACAGGAATTAACGATAATGTAGAACTGTATTCGGCTAAAGTACTGGATAGAAATAATCAAGCGCCTATCAGTCGAGTGATTCAAGCAATTGATTGGGCGGTTGAAAAGCAAGTTAATATTATTAATATGAGTTTAGGGGTTAGTTCATACTCTTCTGCATTGCATGAAGCAGTAAAAAGAGCTAAACAGAATGGAATTTTGATTGTAACTGCTGCTGGAAATGGTGGTAAAATTGAATATCCGGCTGCGTTTAAAGAGACAATTGCAGTTGGTTCAATTGGTCCGGACGGAAAGGTGAGTGAAGCAAGTTCTATCGGAAATATGCTTGATCTTGTAGCACCGGGAGAACAGATTTTATCAACTTCAGCATTTGAAGGAGTTATGGCTTCTGGTGGAACTAGTATGGCTGCACCTCATGTGACGGGAATTGCATCTGTTTTATGGCAACAGGATAAGAATGTATCTGCGGATTTTATTAAGTATTTGCTTTGTGTTACAGCTAAGAAATTGGGAGATGAAACAAAATACGGAAATGGTATTGTAGATCTTCAGTATGCGCTTAGTCATTATGATGAATTAAAAAAACAGTATGAAGAATTGAAAAAATCACAGAATGTATCCGATAATTTAGAGATTGATTCTGTTAATGAACATGATTTAGAAACTTTTGATGACGTTGATATTGTTGAGGGAAGATGGGAAGGAAATACACATTTAAGTTTTGCGACAAAATTAACAGGTGATGATCTGAAGGTGTTGAAAAAGGGAGCAACATTACAAGACAGTGCGTCAACAGGACTTAATGGAAAAGGAGCGCATCCTCAGTTTCATGGATATCATGCCCATATAACAACAGATAAAAATGTTTATGTGAATTATATTGCTTGTTATGTCATGCTATCAAAGATGGCAGTGGTTTATGCAACACAAAAGAATTATGCAGATCCAGCTCAGGGAAATTGGATTAATTCCGCGGATTATAAGGCCTTGGCGAATGCAATTGGTGGAGGCGTTGGAAAGTTGTCATGGAAACAGGTATTAGAGAAATATACTATTAGTCAAAGAAATAAAGCACTCATTTTGTATGGAATGGCAATACACACAGCAACAGACTCATTTGCACACTCTGCTGTATTTAATAATACAAGATTGACTGATAAACAAGGTCATGTTACATCTGGGGATTATGCGGGAAGTGAACGTTTGAATGCTGCTAAGCATGTAGCAAATAAATTAATTGCGCGAATAAAAAAGAACTCTTATGACCGTGGTTATGTGGCAGATTTTGCTGTTCCATCATCGATACATAAAAATAAATTCAAAATGGCAAGTATTTCTTCCATGGCAAATGCAGTTAATTCAAATACATATCAAAGCAATAAAGCTGTTTTTGATGCACTTAACATAGCAAGTTTTTCATATGTTAAATAAAAATGCAACTTATTCGCTGCCTAAATCGTATTGTTTACATAGAGGCAGCGAATAAATTACAAATAGGAGGTCTAAGTATGAAAAAAATAATTAGAACATTAGTAACTTTTGGTTTGGCGGTGTCGGTTATCATGCCGGGAGCGCGAGCTTTTGCACAGGAGAATACAAGCGCTGAATTTACATATACGGGAAGTAACGACAGTGATTATAAGGGGCAGAGTACGGTTGTTATTGAGGGAAAAGCAAATTCAGGCAATACTGCGGAATTACAGTGTGTAACAGTAGATATGCGAAAACTCGCACAGTTTAAGAATGCGAAGGTTTTGAAATTTGCAAAGGGAGTCAAGTATGTTGCGTTTAAGACAAAGCCGGATACAGGAGACAAACTGGATGACAAAATTACAGGCGGGGATTATTTGAAATCAGCAGATAAAACGGGCATTGAAAAAATTGAATTTTCTTCCGATTTTGTAAAGCCATATTCACATGATTGGGGCAATTGCATTGAAGAAAAATTAAATCAGTGCTTTCCAAAATTAAAGAAGGTTTCTATTTCGAAAAATAACAAGTATTACAAGGTTTCAAATGATGTTATTTTTTCAAAAGATGGAAAGAAATTAGTTATGTACCTGGCAAACAGACTGGGGAAAAACTATAAAATTCCGGCAAAATGCAGAAAGATTGGATATTACGCCTTTGAGAATGTTCACAACCTTAAATCTGTGACTATTTCAAAAAACGTAAAATCAAAGAATGTAAGTTTTGCAAATGCGGAAAAACTTGAGAAAATAAGTGTTTCTAAAAAGAATAAGGTGCTTGCCTCAAAGAATGGAGTTTTATACAATAAGAAAATGACTACATTGCTTGAGTATCCAATGGGTAAAAAGAACACAAGTTTTAGAATCCCAAAGACTGTGCAAACAATGGATTATGTGCCGGATAACATTTTTATGAAAAAACTTTATGTGCCAAAGAAATTTACATCTGTGTACTATATGAAAAATTGGAAGTCGCTGACAGAGATAAAACTTGAAAAGGGTAACAAAAAACTGGTGGTAAAAGGCGGAGTGATTTACAATAAAAAGCATCCGGAGTGGAAATATGATTTCGGAAAAAATAAATAGGAATAACAAAAGGGAGGAGAAAAATATGGGAAAAAGAAAGATAATCCAAATAACAGTACTTACAACATTAGTATTAACGCTATCCTTTGCATCTGCCAGCACAATGGCAGATGCAAAGACAAAAAATGGGTTTACCTACAAGATAACAAAAAATCAGGTTAAAATCGTTTCATGCAGTAAGAACCAGAAACGAATTGTGATTCCGAACAAGATTGCAGGGAAAAAGGTGACAGCACTCGGTGCCAATGTATGGAAGAAATCATCAAAGGTTCAAACGGTTGTATTACCAAAGTACTTGAAAACAATCGAAAAAAAACAGGCAGATTATGCATGGGGAAATATCGTTAAGAAAAAGAATATATTTTCTACATCATTTACCGGATGCGGTAAGTTAAAAAATATCAAAGTGGCAAAGGGAAATAAATATTTTTGCTCTGCTAAAGGTGTTTTGTATACAAAAAACAAGAAGACGCTTTTGGTTTATCCGGCAGGGCGAACTCAGAAGTCTTATACGATTCAGGGAAAGACAACGCAGATTGGCGAGGCGGCTTTTGAGTATGCTAAATATTTGCAGAAGATTTCATACGGTAAAAAATTATTTTATATTTTAGACGGGGCATTTTTTGCGTCTGGTTTAAGAAGTGTGGAGCTTGCAAAGAATATTTCTAATGTTGGGTTGTATGCGTTTGCTTACAGTACGAAACTTCAAAAGGTGACACTTGGAGATAAGGTGGAACAAATTAACACTCCTTTTATCGGCTGTACAAATTTAAAACAGTTTAAGGCAGATAAAAAGGAAATCGGATATTATGCAGTAAATGATGTTCTTTATTATAAAGATAAAGAAAAAACATATATGAAATGCTATCCGGCAGCGAAGCAGGAGGATTCTTACGAATTTCCGGCTGGTGTAAATGGCGGCGGCTTGTGTTTTGCTAATTGTCGTTACCTGAAAAAGGTTGTGTATGCAAAAGATAGTATAATGGGGCAGGATTTTTATGAGTGCCACAATTTGACTGTGGTATTACCTGATGTTGTGGTGAATCCGGCAATAGGAAGTGAAAATGATTCTTATGATGGTAAGTGGGAGCCGTTTAAGAATTGTACAAATTTTATTTTGCAGGGAAAAAAGAATCCATTTATGCAGTCGTATGCGGTAAGTAAAGGTTTTACTTATAGTATTGTTTGATGAATTTTAGTAAATGTGTTATGCAACTTATTCGCTGTCTCAATCGTATTGTTTACATAGAGGCAGCGAATTTACTGTGAGGGGGGACTATAACTATGAAAAAAAGAATAATTAGAACATTAGCAACCATGGTTTTGGTGGTGTCAGTTATCATGCCGGGAGCGCAGGGTCTTGCGCAGGAGATGCAGTTCGTTGAAATGAGGTCTTTAGGTGAATTGACTGATGCAGGAGACAAACTGAAAAAAGAAGAATGGGACAAAATAAAAACATTTCGAGGATGGGGTCATGAAATTTGGAAATGCGGAGATTATACAGGTTTTTTATCAAATGATAAAAAGGCATTTTGGATTAACGGAATAAAGATTTCGGCAGATACGGTTGAGGTGAGAATTCCATCTGAAATAAATGGTATTAAAGTTACAAAGATAGGTGCATATGATTTTAACGCGGATTATTGCAGTATTTTTGAGAGATTTCCTTATGAGGAAGATAAAATGAGTGCGCCGGCTTATCGTGATGGTAGAAATATTACAAAAATTGTTGTACCTGAGGGAGTGAAAGTTATTGGTCAAAATACATTTGCACACATGAAAAATCTTAAGCGTGTAAGTTTGCCACAGTCTGTAACAGCATTGGAGCATAATGTGTTTTACAAAGACAATCAGTTACAAAAAGTAAATATTGCTGCCGGGAATAAAACATTTAAAGCTAAAAAGAATGTAATTTATTCTAAAAATGGTAAAAGTCTTTATTTGATTTATGGTAAAGTAAAATCAATAACTATAGATGCAAAAGTGAGACAAATTGTTAATTCGGAGAGCCATAAAGTTACAAATAACATCGGTGCGCTGGCTCGTGGCATAAAAGTGTTTATCCACAAAAAGAATAAAGTATTTGGGGCAGAGAATGGATTCGTTTATTTGAAAAAAACAGGCGAATTACTGTATTACGCAAATAAATCAAAAGACCCGATATTACCAAAAAGTATTAAGAAGATTACGAAAAAGACATACTGGTGTACTTCCTATATTAACAAATTTACGTTATCTAAAAATGTGAGGTATGTAAATGGAAATTATCTGCCGGTGAGAGAAGGGTACCTGAGGAAATTTTATATACCGGGGAAAAATAAAGTTAAATTTGTGAATTGTGATGCCCTTGATTTGCAGTCTAAAGTCACCGTTTATGTAAATAGACACCTAAAATCATATTATAAAAAGGTGTTTCGGAAATGTAAAAATGTAAAAGTGAGAATAGGATGAAAAATAAAATATTTGTTGACAAAGTAAGAAAAAAAGATATAATTGAATCAAGTTTTTAAAATGTGTAAAAGGAGGAGGAAACGATTAAGGTTTGGGGAGATTCAAAAGACAGGAAAACCGCATTGATGGATGATTCCATGCAGCGGGTTACTTATGGGGAACTAAAGCAAAAAATAATCGACGTGGGAAGACATTTAAGCGTTAGACAACTGGTCGTGATAGAGATGGGAAATAACATGGATTCTGTTATCTTTTATCTTGGATGTTTGTTTCGAGGAACTGTAGCTATTCTTGTACATGAGAATCTTTCAGAGTTTGAATTATCCGAGTATATTGTAAAATTTGAACCGGAGTATTTGTTTTTGTCAATGGATTACAAATGACTGGAAAGAGGAGGTGGAAGCATTTTTTAACTGTAAAGTTGCCAGCCAATATGGGTGTTATGAAGTAAACTCGATTGCTTATGAATGTCCTTTTCATAAGCTGCATGTGATGACAGAAAATGTTTATGTAGAAATTGTGGAGGATAATCAAATCTGTATTACATCAAAGCATAACCGGGTGATGCCATTTGTGCGATACAAAGTTGGAGATAGAGGACGTCTTTGCACAGATAAGAATTGTTCTTGCGGAAGTCAGGAACCGATTTTGGAATTGGAGATGGCAAGAGATAATGACCTAATACAAAAGGCAGATGGAAGTGTGGCACATTATGATTGCCTTTTTGGAGTAATTGAGCGAATCAATTTGATGCTCGAAATGGCAATATTACAATTTCAAATTATTCAGACAGATTATGAAAAATTTGATGTTTATATGGTGGTAGATGACGAGGAAGATATTCCTGAGGTTCAGATGTTATTTAAGAAACTGTGTGATAAAGATCAGATAAGGGGAGAGTTTACTTTTTCCTTTGTTGATTATTTGTATCCAAGCGAAAAAACCGGGGTTTTTGCGAAGGAGGATTACAATTAAGATGAAAAACTTATTCTAAAAACTGCAACTTTTTTGTCTCCCAAATCGTTAGATAAGTAAAGGGTGTAAATTACACAAAAAAAGGAGGTATTCTTATGAAGAAAGTATTGTTGTTTAGTGCAGCATTGTTTGTTATTGCGTTAGGCATGGGGGTCTCAGCATCTGCTGAGACAAAGAAAATTGGGAACTTCAAATATGAATATGACAGTGCTCCAAATGGAAACGATGTATGGATTACCAAAATTACGCCGGTTACGGGCAGTGATATATCCACACTAAAGATTCCGTCCAAAATCGATGGAAACAAAGTGATAAAATTGGGAGCAAAAGACGATACAGATGACTATTTTCATGATAATATTTTCGGTATGTATATTTTAGAAGAAGATTCCAGTCTCGTACCGGAACAAATTGTTTCAGATGTTGCAAAAATAAAGAAAATAATTCTTCCGTCAGGATTAAAGGAACTGACGCCAGATTGTTTTCATAATATTCAAAAGGGAAAGACGATTTCTGTTCCTAAAACCTTAAAAAAGAATATAAGAGCACTTTGCAATTTGCAATGGAAAAAGGTTACAATCAATAAAAGCAATAAAAAATACAAAATGAAGAACGGATGCCTTATATCAAAAAGTGGAAAGACATTTTACGGTAATTTGGAAAAGAAAAAAAGCATAAAAATTCCAAATGGAGTAAAGACAATTGCAGAGGGTGCGCTTTTTTTAAACGATAATCTTAAGGTGGTTTATATTCCTAAAACGGTTTCGAAAATTAAGGGAAAAGCATTTGGAACATCGAAGTCGCTCCGAATTAAAATTGCATCCAAAAATCAATATTATTATGTTTCAAAGGGATGTGTGGTTAGCCGGAGGAGTGGACGTCTTGTCGTTGCAGGCATTAAAAAAGGAGTAATAACAATTCCGGAAAAAGTAACAGTGCTGAAAGAGGGTACTTCCTTTGTGGGAGGAGAGTGTGAAAAAATAGTATTTCCTAAATCATTAAAACAGATTGAGGAACACTGGGCAGGAACGCTTGGAAATTCTAGTAAAATAGAATATATTTTTCAATCGAAGGAACCTCCAAAAAGAAAGGGGGCTGCATTTTTGCTATTAGGTGGAAGCGTTGTATATGTTCCAAAGGGCACAAAACAAGTGTATGAAAAAGCTTTGAAAAGATTTTCCTATGATTTGAAAATCGTAGAAAAGTAGTGGGAAGGAGGTTCATATGAAAAAAATAATATATGCTGCCATGTTTTT
>OLSX01002196.1_pt1 | contig 17600 bp, 11 predicted proteins | sample 1673141 | NCBI WGS metagenome assembly OLSX01 (sample SAMEA3136759, study PRJEB25190) | human gut metagenome | biome: human gut; feature: human-associated habitat; material: faeces | place: Austria | collected 2013
CCCGTTCGGCCACCCAATGCACGGCTTCGGGATAGTCGGCGTGTGTGGGCTGTATCTTCCCGTCCTTGAAATCCCGGCGGCAGGTCGGGGTCACCAAAACAGGATGTCCGCCACGCTGCCGGACTTCGTCAATGAACGTTTTCAGGCTTGTGGCGAAGGAATAATAAGCTCCCCTGCCCGGTCCTTTTTGTTTCTGGTCGTTGTGCCCGAACTCCATGAACATGTAGTCACCCGATTTCATTTGCGACAAGGCTTTCTTCAACCGTCCGGCACGGATGAAAGTGTCGGCACATTCGCCGCTCTCCGCATAATTGGCAAAGCAGACCTCCGCATCGAAGAAACGGGGAATCATCTGTCCCCAACTGGCCCACGGCTCTTCGTCCTGGTCCACCACGGTAGAGTTTCCGGTCAGGAACAGGGTCGGGACACGGCGATCCGGTTCGATCCGGATGGCCGCACACTGCGGACGGTCGCCGTTGATTTCAATCGTCAGCTTGTCATCCCAGTTCAGTTTGGAGCGTTCGCGCGGTTTGATGCGCACCGCCTCGGTGTCGGAGATTTTCGGTGTACGTTTGTTGACTGTGAAAGTAAACGTGCGGAACTCCCCTTTCTTCGTCGGCACGCTTTCCAAAAACAAGCGGCGCGACTCCGCCCGCACCGTGGTAACGCCCGCTTCCTTGCGGTTGCCCAAAAGCACCGTGACACGATAGTTCCCGTCGGGTACCTGCACGGAGACATAATAAGGGCGGTCGCCGCCTCCGTCCGGCGAGGCGAGCAGGTCATAGCCGTACCCTTTCTCCGGCGTATAACGGTCTTCGGGAGACAGCCGGTGTTCGGCCAACGGTGCAGCAGACGACGTATCGCCCTCCTCCAACAGACGTTGCACCGGTACGCGCTTGTCCGAAGTCAGTTGCAGCAGGTAACCGCCATCGGAGGCATGCAACACGGAAAATCCCGTGCCGCATGCCCATAATCCTATTATGATAAGGTGCCGTCGCATCATTTCTTGGTATTAAGTTTCGGTTTCAACTCATCGGGCGAATCATTGGTGTACATGTTCACCTTGGGAGCTTCTTTGGTGAAAAGGTCTTTGACGCGCTGCAAATCCACCGTGTATTGCGGACGGAAATCGTCCGACTGCATGTAAGTGATGACGGCCTTGCGCATTTGGGCGATAACGGGTACCTCGCTGTCCGCATCCAACGGCATGGTGGTCATCATCAGCCGTCCGCCCTCCACGTTGGCTTCGAACAGCATACCAATCTTGCGGCTCAGGAACCATGTGTCGATGCTCTGTACGATCGGTTGGAAATCAGCCGGAAATTCCGTAAACTGCATGACCTGTTTGCGGTTCACCAAGTCCCACCACTGCATGTCGCTGTGGTAATCCGTGGGGAAGTTCCGGAAGAGCGGATGGTTACTTTCGATGTAAAGGCCTGTGGTGTGGGGCGGACGCATCTTGAACCAACTCGTGTTCCAGAACACGGGCGTGAACTGTTGCACGATGTCCTTTCCATAAGTAATCTTTCCGGCTGCCGTCACCAAAACCTTGCCTCCTGCTTTCAACATTTGTTCGGCTTTCTCGTCCAAGATGTCCGTGATGTACACGTCGCCGGTGTCCATACGGGCCAAATCATCCAACGTCGTCTGAGGATACACCCAAAAGTCCCAATGGTTCCTGCTTCGCACTTCTTCCTTGCGGCCATCGAGGTCATACGTTCCCTTCAGCATCACCTCGAATACCATTTGCCGAGGTGCACCAATCTTGTCCAAAGAAACCGTCACGCTGCCCAAACCGATATTGTTGCCCAAAGCCACATCACCGTTGTACAGAGTCCCTTCCGTATACGTTTTCCCGTACTTGTCGCAGATACGGTAGGACACTTCTGCATCACGAATCGCCGCTTTGCCATAATGGGCCACCTCAACCGCCGCCGTAAAAGCGTCCCGGTTCCAATAGGTGAACTTGGGAATGCGCGCCAACAGCACTGTCGGCGAACAGAACTCCCGGAAGTCTTCCGGTGAACAGTATTCCTTTTCGTCAAAAAAGACATCCGTCAATCCCACCAAGGCCGTGCCCTGCCCGGAGTAGTCGTTCAGGGCCAACAACTGGAATCCCGCATAATCCGGTGTACGCAACGTCCGTTCAATCTCATGTTTGTAGCACAGGGTTTGCAACTTGCCGGAGGCCATCATGAACTTGTGCGCCATTCCGCCCATGTGATTGTCGTTCAGTATATCGCGGAATATCTCGAAGTTTTTGGCTTTGTTCACCCCCGTGTACTTACTGATTTCATCGAAATTAGGGAATACGCACCATTGTCCGGTCTCGTGGGAGACGAAAGGCACACTCACCGTGTCGATTTTCGCTCGGAAGTCGGACATGCTCTCGGGGGCACGGCGCCGCCATTCGTCCAACCCGCGCACACCGGCTTTCACATGGTACATGCTCTTAGGCTGCCAAGCCCAACCGCCTCCGACCGACGCGCCGGTGTATACATGACGACTGTCCGTCTTCTTCCAATAGTCCACGAAATCGCTCACCCAAGCCACCCAGTTGCCCGCCGGTTCGTTGCCGCAGGCCATCATGCAAAACGAAGCATAATTGCCATACGCCTTGTTCATGCGCTGCGTTTCTTCCATCAAATAACGGTCGATATACATTCCGTTCCCCAGCTTCACCCCGTGGTTCGGCCAGCTCGGTCCTTCGGGCTGCAAATAGAATCCCACACGGTCGGCCGCCGCAAAGGCGACTTCGGGCGGACAGAAAGAATGGAAACGCATGTGGTTCAGCCCATAGCTCCGGCAAATGCGGAACACCCGTTCCCATGACTCCTCGTCCATCGGGGCATATCCTGTCAATGGGAAATCGCAGTTCTCCACCGTACCGCGCAACTGGGTGAGCCGACCGTTCACATAAAACATCTTTCCGTCTATCTTGAACTCACGCATCCCGAAAGTACGGGTCTGTTTGTCCGTCCCGTGTTCGGAAGAGACTTCTGCCGTCAATTCATACAATGCCGGATTGAATTCATCCCACAACTGCATTTTCTCGCCCATATCCAACACGACCTCTACTTCCGCCTGTCCTTTTTTTAGCTTCACCCGACGGGACACAACCGGTATCTCGTGCACCACATCGGTATTGAAACTCTTGGCCGACAACTTGACTTCGGCATCGGGACGTCCTTTGCCGCGATGTTGCTTCAAACGTATCCGCACGGTGGCCGTACGGTCGTGTATGTTCGGATAAACCTGTATGTCTTCGGCATACAGAAGAGGCGTGCTCCGCAATTCCATACGTCCCACCACGCCGTTCCAGTTTCCTTGTGTCTGGTCGGTCACGCTATGCGAGTCCGCTCCCACACAAACGCCGTCGATACGGTTGCTGACGCGCAACGCCAAAGCGTTTTCCCCGCTTTTGACATAGTCCGTCACGTCATAACAATGAGGCACGCACAAGCTGTTGTCGCCCCCGACTTTCTTTCCGTTGACCCACAATTCCGTCTCGATATGCGGACGCTCAAGATACAATACGACGCGACGGTTCTTCCAATCAACCGGAACTTCCACCGTCCTTCGGTACCAGGCCGTCCCCACATAGTGGCGGTCGGGCGTCAGGAAAAACGGTAACTTGAAGTTCTCTTCCCGACGGTATTTCTCCATGTAAGGGTTATAAAAATAGGAACTATCGTAGAGCGACCCTGTCCACTGCGTTTCCACCGACGGCCTGTCGCCCTTCAAACTTTGCGGCATACTGCCGGGTAACAGGATACGGTCTTCCAAAGGCCGGTCGTACCACTTATCGGCTGTTCCCTTATCAGCCCTGTCGATTTGAAACTCCCACTGTCCCGCCAAGTCCAAACGACCCTGTGCGGACAGCTTCCCACCGTAAGTCAAAGCGAGCATGGCAAAAGCCGATGCCCAAATGTGATGTTTGTTCATGAAAATTAGGTTAATAAAACGATTATATTATTGAGTTAAAAACTTTATCATCTCGGCACCGGCCAATAAATAACAACCGATGGCAAAATCCTCGAAATCCGGCTTGCTGTCATATCCTACCGGCTGACCGTCTTTCGGTTCTTTACCGGTCCCTTGCACGTATCCCAGAAATCCGTCCGGATGCACCGCGTCGTGCATCAACGCATTCCATGCCTTTAATGCAGGCTCTCCAAAAACTTCGTCCGACAAGACCCCGTTGCGCATTCCCCATGCCATACCATATAGGAACAGCGCGGTACCGGTTGTTTCCGGACCTCCGTAATGAAATTCATCGGTCAGGCTACAATTCCAGAAACCATCGCTCCGCTGGCATTTCTTCACCGAGAAAGCCATGGCAAGGAAATCATCCGTCAGCAATTTCTTGATGTCCGCAATCTCCTGCTTCTCGTCTCCGACAAACAAATCCTCCGCCCGTTCCATCTCGTCTATCGTACGTGCCAACGCCGCCATAACCCAGCCATTTCCACGGCTCCAGTAGCAATTCTTCCCGTTCGGCTCCTTATAAGGCGGAATAAAATCGGCATCACGCCACCACAAACCGTCTATCGTATTAAACAGTCCGACCTGTCCGGCACAGTCGCGCGTATAGCCATACAGTTCCCTCATCGTACGGAAATAGCGAATGTCCTGCTTGACCACGCCCATTTTGGCATAGACGGGCATGGCCATTTGCAAGGCGTCTATCCACGACCAATCCCCTCGTTCCGTACTGTTCACCACGTTATTGAGCATACGTTCCGTATTCCCCAAAACCTGGGCATCTTCATGCAGGCGATACAAATCAATATACACCTGCGCGCAACATTGGTTGTCGGCATTACGTGTATGCGAACCTCCACGGAATCCCCACAAATTCGCCACAGCCCAATCCATGGCATATTCCACATACCGAGGCTGTGGAGCAACTTCGTTCAAAGCCAACAGTCCCTCCATATACACACTGCGCGTCCAAATATTAGAGGGACGAACACCGTTTATCCGTATGGAATCCCCCGCCACAGGGTGCTGAGCCATGAAACGTTCGTTCACCAAAACCATCTGCTCTATCATAAGCTTTCTATCCGGCCGCCGGCCGGCCATAAGCCCGGTAACACAAGCTATAGAAAGGATTAACCACAGCGCTTTCTTCATTTAATATAGGTATTAATAAAAGCAAAGATAGTTTTTTTTCATCTTACCCTGAAAAAAATCCGGTTTTATTTTTGTATTTAAAAAATATGTCCTACCTTTGCACGCGAAATCAAAAGCCGACATGGCTCAGTTGGTAGAGCATTTCATTCGTAATGAAAGGGTCCGGGGTTCGAGTCCCCGTGTCGGCTCAAAGGAAAAAGGAAGAAAATAACTTATATTTTCTTCCTTTTTTGTTATCAGATTCCAGCTCTGTTACTATAAAACAAAAAGCAACCATCGTCTCAATTACATGAAAAATGGTTGCTTTTCCACTCGACAATCCGACTGTATTTCTTTAATCTTTCTATTCCTTAGCTCTACCCTTAAAGCTGTTGGTCTCCTAAAATATGGCAGTCTTCCTCAGAGAGCTGTTTCAGGCACTCGGACAGATTGCTCGGCCGGATAACGATATTCGCCCGGTCTCCCTGGGCAAAGGCATACATATATTCGATAAAAATCTGATGCTCGGCCAACTTCTCCAAAATCTTAGACAGCGCACCGGCCACGTTCGGGCAACTGATGCAAACCACATCGGTCAGTATCACTGCGAAATCTTTCGCACGCAATACTTCTACCGCCTTGTCTACGTCGGACACAATCAAACGAAGGATACCGAAATCCGTAGTCTCCGCCATACTGAAAGCGTGCATGTTGACACCTTGTTCGCCCAAAGCTTTGGTCACTTCGTTGATTCTCCCGCTTTTGTTTTCCAAGAAAATGGATAATTGTTTGATAGTCATACTCTTTCGTTTTTGAATTAAGCCAACACACGTTTATCTATCACTCGCGTACTTTTCCCTTCGCTCCTCGGCAGACTGTTGGGTTCCACCAATTTCACTTCCGCACTGATGGAAAGCACGCTTTTCAGACGTTCGGCCAAATGTTTCTTTAAAGCCAGCATACCGCCTAAATCGTCTGAGAAATTATCCGGACGCAGCTCCACCTGCACCTCCAACATATCCATGTTGTTTTTGCGGTCTACCACCAACATGTAACGGGGCGCAAATTCCGGCATCTCCAGAATCACGTTTTCCACCTGTGAGGGGAACACGTTGATGCCGCGTATGATCAGCATATCGTCGCTCCGTCCGAGGATACGCGTAAAGCGCACACTGGTACGTCCGCATTCGCACGTGCCGGGCATCAATGTCGTCAGGTCTTTCGTACGGTAGCGCAACAGCGGCATTCCGGTCTTCGTCAACGTAGTCAGCACCAACTCCCCTTCTTGCCCGAGCGGCAGTACCTCGCCGGTTTCCGGATGGATGATTTCCGGATAGAAATGGTCTTCCGCGATATGCGAACCGTTCTTGCAGCCGCACTCGTAAGCTACGCCCGGCCCCATGATTTCACTCAATCCGTAGATGTTGTAGGCCTGAATGCCCAGACGTTCTTCTATCTCGCGGCGCATGTTCTCCGTCCACGGCTCCGCCCCGAACGCCCCGATGCGCAACTTCAAATCGTCGGCCGAAAGCCCTTGCTTATGCAACGCCTCAGCCAGATACAGGGCATAGGAAGGCGTACAGGCAATACCCGTCACTCCAAGGTCTCTCAACAGACGGATATGTTTCTCCGTATTCCCGGTAGAAGTAGGCAATACGGTAGCCCCCAGATGCTCCACGCCATAATGGGCACCCAGTCCGCCCGTAAACAACCCGTAGCCATATCCCACGGAAACGATGTCTCCACGCGTCACGCCATAGGCCGTCAACGCACGTGCTATCACTTCTTTCCAAATCTCCAGGTCACGATAAGTATAACCTACGATAGTGGGATTGCCCGTCGTGCCGGAAGAGGCATGGATACGGACTATCTCGGACATGGGCGTAGCCAACAGGCCCACCGGATAATTATCACGCAAATCCGCCTTGGTCGTAAAAGGCAATTTCACAATGTCGTCTATCGTACGGATATCATCCGGAAGCAAATCCATTTCCTGCATCTTGGCCCGGTAGAAAGGCGTGTTATGATATACCAAATCCACCAGCTTGTGCAGCCGTTTCCCCTGTAAGTCGCGCAATTCCTCACGACTCATACACTCTTTATTCTTGTTCCAAATCATGTTTTCCATTTTGTCTGTAACCGTCCGTGCGGCCTTATATCCATTCAGATTTATTCGCTCAACTTAAAGGATGATCCAACCGGAAAGCCTTCATCCGCTCCTCCATGAGCGGATAAAGTTCCTCACGCATACGGGAAGTACATGCCCTCACGCCGGGCTGCCCGCTGCCGGTTGTCTCCAACGAGATACTGCTCACTCCATAATATAACAACTCGCGCAACAATTCGCCCCCGCTCATCCGGCCATAGCCCACGGTAAAGAAAAAACCGTCTCCCACCGGCCGCGTCACATCGTAGTCATACACGATGTGGAATCCGTTGTCGGTGAATATCTTCTTCATCCGTTCAGCCCGTCGGGCATATTCACGCACGTCGGCTGCAAAATCCAATTCGCCGTCCGTAGCCGCCCGCAGCATTTCGGCATAGCCATACTGCGTGGAGGCCGTACAACCGGAAGTTATCATATACAGCACCGAAGCCACGAAAGTCTGCCCGAACACGCCGGAGTCGCCGTAACGTTCGGCCAACGCCGGATAATGCGTGTCGAACAATTTGTCGGACACACAAGCCACGGCCATCCGCTGCCCGGCATAGCTGAAGATTTTGGAGGAAGACAGCATAAGAATGTAATTGTCCGTATAGCGGGCCACCGTAGGCGGATAAGGCGCCTTCCAAGGTTGGCCCAAGTCCTGACGGAAGTCCATACAGAAATAAGCCATGTCTTCCAATACGATAACCCCGTAACGGGTGGACAATTCACCGATAATCGCCAATTCGCTGTCCTCCAGACAAATCCACGCCGGATTGTTCGGATTGGAGTAAACAATAGCCGCGATGTCGCCTTGTTTCAGATAACTCTCCAGCTTCTCCCTCAACGCCTCTCCCCGATAATGGTAGATGTCGAACTGTTCCCACTTCGCCCCGATGATGCGCAACTGGGATTTCTGGATGGGAAATCCCGGATCGATAAACAGAACCTTGTCTTTTCCCGGCACGCACTGTGTGGTAATGACGAACGCCCCGAACGAGGCAGCCACCGAACCGGTCGTAGGTATGCAAGCCCGTGGCGAGATGTCTATATCGACAAAAGCCTTCACGAAGCGCGAAGCCTCGCGCTTCAGTTCGGGAATCCCGTCGGCTGCAGGGTACTGCGCCCCCACTCCACGGTCTAAAGCGGCCTTCTCCGCTTCCACGCCGACACGATTGGCAGGCAGCCCCGGCGAACCTTGATCCATTCGGATGAATGGAATCCCCGTCTGTTGTTCCAGCCGGGAAGCCACCAACAGCACTTCGCCGATGGTGGCATGGGCGAGGTCGGCAATCTGCAACTCCTTTACCACAGATGCCACCAACTCTTCACTAAACACCTGATGTCCCATATCCGCTTACTTTAAGTCTGAAGCCGCATGCCCCAAATCGAAAGCCCGGCGGTTCATTTCCACTACGGCCTCCCCTTTTGTTCCGAACACACGGGCGATACTTTCACGCAACTCCTCCACCGACAGGATGTTCAGGTAACGGGCCGCAGCCCCCAACAGCATCACATTGGCACACTTCGGCATGGAATGTTCCTTGGCCAATGCGTCCACATCCACCATGGCGACATGGGGCAATGCCCTCAATTCGGCCATCAAAGCCTCGTCCTCGGGATAATTGGGAATGTTTTTGAACGGGGAAGAAGAGGTAATCACCCAACCCTCCTTATTTAAATAAGGTATATATCGCAAAGCCTCCATCGGCTCCAACGAGAGAATCATGTCGGCAGTTCCTACCGCAATCAAATCGGAAGCAATCTCCCCGTCAGACAAACGTAAGTTGGACTGCACGTCACCTCCACGCTGGCTCATGCCGTGCACCTCAGCCTGTTTCAAGGTCAACCCTGCCTGCGTGGCAGCCTCACCGATGATGGTGGCAATGGAAAGGATGCCTTGTCCTCCCACGCCCGAAAGAATTATATCTTGTTTCATGCTTTCTTTTCTGCTCTTTTCTGTTTCAACTTTCTGTTCAAGGTCTGTATGCACTCCCGGCGCGGGATGATGACCGACACCCCTTTGTACTCTATTTCTTCACGAAGAATACGCGTAATCTCTTCCATGTTCTTAGGCAACGGTACCACTACGCGCACATGTTCCGGCTCCACCCCAAGCCCCAGACAAATCGCCTCGAACTTGTTCGTACCGGCAGAGTCTTGCCCGCCGGTCATCGCCGTAGTCAGATTGTCCGATATGATGACGGTAATCTGCGCCTTGTCGTTTACGGCATCCAACAACCCCGTCATGCCTGAATGGGTGAACGTGGAATCGCCGATGACAGCGATAGCCGGAAACACACCGGCGTCGGCCGCCCCTTTGGCCATCGTAATGGAAGCCCCCATGTCGAGGCAAGTATCTATGGCACGGAAAGGCGGCAAAGCCCCTAATGTATAACAGCCGATATCGGCAAACACGCGTGCATCGGGATATTCCTTTACCACTTCGTTCAAAGCCGTGTACACGTCGCGGTGGCCGCATCCCTGGCACAAGGCAGGCGGGCGTCCCACCACATTTTTCGGTGCTTCGAAGTAACGCTCCGGCCGGTGTCCCATAGCCGCTGCCACGCTGTCCGGTGTCAGTTCCCCCGTACGCGGCAAGTCGTCCGTCAGACGACCTCGTACGGGATAGTCTGCGGAAAGCATCCCCCTCACGAGTTCTTCGGCAAAAGGCTGGCCGTCTTCCACCACCAGAATCTCACGACTGTCGGCGGCCAAGCGCCGCACCAAGTCTGCGGGCAACGGATATTGGGTGATTTTAAGAATGTTGAACTTCTCCGCTGCCTCGCGTACCTCCGTCACATAGTTATATCCTATACCGCAGGCCAATATGCCCACCGGTTTCTCTCCCGAAGCCTGTTCGTAACGCGTGTAAGGAGCTTCGGCCGCAGCCTGTTCCAGACGCGGTTGCTGTTCCACCAATGCGGCATATTTCCGGCGCGAATTGGCAGGAAGGAGCACCCAACTGGCCGGATCCTTCGCACAGGGCAACGCCCTCACCTCTTCGGCTTCTTCCTTCACCGTCACGGCGGCCCGGGAATGTGCCAAACGCATCACGATACGCATCAGCACCGGCAACTTCTCCCGTTCGGAGAGTTCGAAGCCGTATTGCATCATGTCGTACGCCTCTTGTTGAGTAGACGGTTCCAAGGTCGTTATCATGGAAAACTTACCGTAGAAACGGGAGTCCTGTTCATTCTGCGAAGAGTGCATGGAAGGGTCGTCCGCCACAACCACGATCATGCCGCCGTTCACGCCCGTAATGGCAGCGTTGACAAAAGCATCTGCCGCCACGTTCAGCCCCACGTGCTTCATGCAGGCTATCACACGCGCACCGGCGTAGGATGCCCCCAAAGCCGCCTCGACGGCAGTCTTTTCGTTCGTACACCACGTGCTGTGCAGACCTCGCGCACGCGCCAACGGATGCCGTTGGATGTATTCGGTGATTTCCGTGCTCGGCGTCCCCGGATAAGCATACACTCCGCGAATGCCTGCATGGATAGCCCCGAAGGCTATGGCCTCATCACCTAATAAGAGTTTCTTTTCCATATCTGTATATCTTCTGAGTTTAAATATTCAATGTAAAATCATCGGCATCATCCAATACCGGAAATTTGCGGCGGAAATCAGCCAGGCCGTCCATATCCACCTCCACCTTCACGGCATCTACCCGGCCTTGCTCACAGGCCGCTACCGTACGTCCGTAAGGGTCTATCATCAACGTGCCTCCGCAATACTCGCAAGACGGGTCCGTCCCCACACGGTTCACCCCCGCCACATAGCACTGGTTTTCGATGGCTCTCGCCCGTAGCAAGGCCAACCAGGCTTCCACACGCGGCGTAGGCCAACTGGCCACATAAAGCGCCACGTCGTAGTCCTTCCAGTTGCGCGCCCATACGGGAAAACGCAAATCGTAGCAAATCTGGAGCAGGATTCGTACACCCCGGAACTCCACGACCACACGTTCCCGCCCGGCTGTAAAACGATGGTGCTCTCCGCCGTACGTGAACAAATGCTTTTTGTCATACGAACGGACCTCCCCGTCCGGACTTACGAAATAGAAACGATTATAATACTTGCCGCCTTCCTGTACGGCCACGCTACCGGCCACGGCACAGTCGTGCCCTGCGGCATAGCGGCGCATCCAGCGCAGCGTATCACTGTCCGCCGGTTCGGCCAGTCCTTCGGGTTGCGTACAGAACCCGGTGGAGAACATTTCGGGTAACACATATAAATCCGACCCGGGACAAGCCTCCATCGCCTGCTCGGCATTCCTCACATTAGTTTCCGGATTCCCCCATGAAATATCTTGTTGCAAAAGTGTTATTTTCATACAATTTTGATATTAGATAGGCACAAAGGTAACGAAAATAAAGGAAAGAAGCATGTTTTTCCGATAAAGTATTCAAAAAAAGTAATGAACAAACGCAGCTCCTCCGCCTTTTCATGGAAAAAGGCGGCGGAGTAGCACGTTCTTTAGGGCTATATCTTTATTCAAAACGAAGACGGTAACTCTTCCCGGCCGATGTAGGAAATACCACTGCGCCATCGGCCTCCTGCGTAAAGGCCACCTTGCCGCCTTTCGACTTCTTCACCTCGACAAGTTTGGCATCCGGCAGGTACATCCGGCATTCCTGTCCGGCAGCCGAATACACCCGGCCTTCCACCATCTTCCCGTCTTTCCACGTCACGTCGAAAGTAAAGCCGCCTTTCGCCTTCAATCCTTTGAAATGCCCGTCATCCCACGCCGAAGGCAAAGCCGGCAACAGATGCACGCCCTTCACGGTGTTCTGCAACATCATCTCGGCGATACCGGCCGTGGCTCCGAAATTTCCGTCTATCTGGAACGAAGGATGGGCACAGAACAGGTTTTCATACACGCCGCCGGCATTGTCGTCCATGCTCACCACCGTCACGTCTGTAATATTTTGTGCTTGTTTCAGCAAACGGTAAGCCCGTTCTCCATCCCACAAACGTGCCCAGCAAGCCACTTTCCAAGCCCGGCTCCATCCCGTGGCACCGTCGCCCCGTGAATCCAAAGCCACTTTGGCCGCCTCGGCATAACGTTTGTCTTTCAGGTAAGAAATCTGGTCGCAGGGGTACAAGGCCATCAAATGAGACAAGTGTCGCTGATGGTCTCCTTGTTTATCCTCCTGTATGGTCCATTCCTTGATTTGCCCCCATGAACCGATATGCAAGCCGTTGTCCAAACGGGAGAATTTCTCTTTCAGCTCCGAGACGAAAGCATCGTCGACGGCCAACACATCGGCTGCTGCCAACGTTTCCTCGAACAAGGCGTACACCAACTGTTGGGCGTAGGCCACACCGTCTTCCCAAGGCCCGTGTTCGGGCGACCATTCGTTGGGAGCCACCAACCGCCCTTCTGCATTTTCCTTCAGGCGGTCGAACCAATACTGGCAAGTCACCTTCATGACGGGCCAGGCCGTGTCGCGCAAGTATTCCTTATTTAAAGTATAAGCATAATGTTGCCACAGGTGAGTGCAATACCAGGCATTGGCCGGACGGTTGATCAACCAGTCCGTATAACCGAAGATATTGTTCTGCGTGTGTACGGCCCATCCGCGGCAATTCTCTTTCCGTGCCACTTGTTGCCACGAGCCTCCGTCCTTCAAAGCTTCAGTAGACACGTAGGTGATAAACGGGGCATAGCATTCCGAAAGATTGGTCACTTCGGCAGGCCAATAATTCATCTGCACGTTGATATTGCTATGGTAGTCGCACTCCCATGCAGGATTGTTCACGTTGTTCCACAACCCCTGCAGGTTGCTGGGCAACTGGCCTCCGCGCGAAGAGCCGAGCATGAGGTAACGCCCATATTGGAAATAGAGCATGTCGAGGTAAGCATTGTCTTTATGCCCACGCACAAGCACGTCTGTCGTGTAGTCCGGCTGCTCCGCATCCAAGTCCAACTCCACACGGGCAAAGAGAGGTTGGTAATCCGCCAGATGCGCTGCTTTCAACTTCTTGTAAGACTTCCGCGCAGCCTTGTCCATCCGAACCGATACCCGTCGGTGTATCTCGTCTGCATCTCCACGCGTGTACGTCGGCGAAGCCAGGTCGAAATTGGTCGCACCGGTCAGCACGACCGTCACCGCATCCGCCCCTTTCACCTCCAACCGGTCGGATTTCGTCTCCACCATGCCGCCGTCGGCCTGCAAGAGAGCCTGTGCCTCGTAGGACAACAAATCCAACGTGCCTTTGATGGTCATCGTATGGCCGTCCACCCGGGTCATCCCCTGCCGTCCGTCCTGCATCCGCAGGGAGAAGTTCAGTTTGCCTTTATGTCCGGGCGTCGTCAGCCGCACCACAATCACGCTGTCCGGATTGCTGGCAAAATATTCGCGCAGGTAGTCTACTCCGTCAATCGTATAAGACACACGCCCTATGGCATCGTCCAAAGAAAGTTCCCGACGGTAGTTGGTGCAAGTTTCCGGCGTATCGAACTCGAAAAACAAGTCGCCCATGTTCTGGTATGCCCCACGCCGGGTCGTACTGCCGGCCCACAACGTCTTGTCGTTGAACTGCAACTGTTCCTTGGCCACACCCCCGAAGAACATAGCCCCGATTCCCCCGTTACCGACCGGCAAGGCCGATGTCATCCACACCTTGGCCGGCTCGTCATACCACAGTTTCATCGGCACGCGTTCCGCATCCGCCGCCACTGCGTACAAGCAAGCGGCCAGACCTAAAAAGCATTTTCCCACTCTCATTTTCGTGTTTATTTTCTTTTGTTCTTATATTTAATGTAATGAAGTACAAAATTAACGATTCCATACTTCACACAGTAGAACAAACCCGTCAAAAAATAGGAGAATATCGATAAAACGGCTTCCACTACCGCCTAAGCCATGCTTCATGCGAAAAAATATCCCATCGCAAATATTTTGCAATCTTTCCCAAAAACATACTCCCTTTCCCGGATATTTTGACTATTTTTGGAGCATTGCAACAAACCATGCGTAACGAGACATGAAAGACCGGATAAAAATAATCGTGGGAGACATCACGCAACTGCAAGTGGATGCCATAGTAAACGCTGCGAACTGTTCCCTGTTGGGAGGCGGGGGTGTGGACGGAGCCATACACCGCGCTGCGGGTAAAGAATTGTTGGAGGAATGCCGCACGCTGGGCGGATGCCGGACCGGCGAGAGCAAGATGACCGGAGCGTACAGACTGCCCTGCAAGAAAATCATCCATACCGTCGGACCCGTATGGCACGGCGGAGGGCACCACGAGGCCGAGTTACTGGCATCCTGCTACGCCACCGCCTTGCAAATGGCCGAGACCCACCACCTGAAAAGCATCGCCTTCCCTTGCATCAGCACCGGCGTGTACGGTTATCCGCACGCTGCTGCCGCAAAAATAGCCTGGGATACCGTCAAAAGCCACATACGGGATGGGAAATATGAAGGTGATGTCGTCCTCTGTTGCTTCCGGGAAGAGGACGCGGAAATCTATCGCAAACTCATGCAAGGAGACGAAATATGAAAAGTTTTAAACCTCAACCGTGGCTGTTGCCACAACCCGTGCTGATTATCGGCACTTACGACGAACAAGGACGGCCCAACGCCATGAACGCGGCCTGGGGCGGACAATGGGACATGAAAGAAATCATGATTTCAATGGGCAAGCATGCCACCACCGAAAACCTGAACCGCCAAGGGGACTTCACAGTGGCCTTTGCCACCCAAGCCACTATGACGGCGGCTGACTACGTGGGCATCGTCAGCGCAAAGAACAACCCGCAAAAGATGGAAAAAACGGGATGGACGACCGTACGGTCGGAAAACGTCGACGCTCCGGTCTTCACCGACTTCCCGATGACGTTTGAATGCCGGATTAAAGAAAAAATACATGAATCGGACACCGGATATTACATCGTCGCGGAGGTCGTGAACATCCTCGCCGATGAAAGATACCTCGCCGACGACGGCAAACCGGACATGGAGAAGATGGGGCTGATTGTCTTCGACCCCGTCCACCATAACTATGCCGGTCTCGGCCAAGCCGTAGGAAAAGCCTTCTCCGACGGTAAGAAACTGAAATAGGATAAGTGTCAAATCGACAGCCCTACCCTTCCGAGAATGCCTTATTCGGACACGGAACGGGACTTCGACGAAAACAAACGATTCTCGCCTGCCGGTGTTTTAGCATAATGAAAGTCCGGCAGGCTTTTTCTATTCCACCGCGTCACACGGAAGACCACAATACAAGGTTATTTCTTTCCTTCCTGTCAACAAAAACAAGCATCAGGTTTCTTTCTGCATGAAAATTTCGCAGGCAAAAAACCACCAAACAGACGAAAAAGAGATACTTAAAGCACGTTCTGGCTCCGTCTGGCTCCGTAAAATCCGGCCACATGAGGAGAACCCAGGATTTTCATGCGGAAGAAAATTTTGCATACTGCTCCAAACGAAAAATTGCTTGGCTGAAAGCGATTCCGGTTTATGCGGTTTTTATGCATTAGGAATACCGGAAGCCGTATAAATATACACCGTTTTGTATATCCGTACGTCTAAACTCCTTCTTTTCACAACCGCCATCCGCTTCGTTTTTTGACGTTTTGTTAACCAAAAAGTCCCTCATGACGCACGTGACATCACAAGGGACTTTCCTTTCGTCAACTTCCCCAAAGGGAAGGAATACTTATTTCACTACTGTCTTGTAAGAGCCGTTGCCGACCTTGACGATATAGAAACCTCGTTCGAGCGTAATCTCTTCCGTCTGGTTTTCTACTTTCTTCTGAACGGCCATTTTACCGGAAAGCGTAAATACCGTAACGACTTTCCCGACGGCACCTTCTACGATGATGCCTCCCGACTGGGCACGGACAGAAACGACATCATCCTGCAACGTTTCGGATATGGCATCAGCGTCCGTCGTTTCAAACGTACCGGTATATTGAGAAATGGCATGGTCGGCTTCGTTGTAGGCCGTCATACGATAGTAATACCCCGTAGACGCTTCCAACCCGTCGATAGTGGCACTCAGCATCATGCTGCGTTTCTTCACCGGATTACCCTCCGCGTCGAACCACAGGCTGCCGGCCAACTGCGTCATGGCCTCATCACGGTAAACGTTCAACTGGTAGCAAGAAGCTCCCTCTTCTGCCTCCCAAGTGAAAGCCACCGAAGTGCTTCCGGCCTCCGTCTCCACACTGTTGCTGCCACTGACAGGGACGAATACGGCTATCAAACTGCGGCTGCCTTCCACGACGAAGGAGTAAGTCTCTTCCTCGCTTACCACTTGGCCGTCTTCCGTCCAGGCCGAGAATACGTAGCCGGAATGTGCCACGGCTTTCAGCTCAGCCGTTTCTCCGAGTTGGTATTCGTTCATGCCATAGATTACTCCGGCGTTTTCTATATTCTTGGCCACGGCCACCGTGATGGGAGCCTCTTCCTCTATGTAATAGAAGTCTTTCCAACCCGTGCTGCGCTTATACATCTCGCCTGCACCATGGGGAACGTGAAGCTTGCATGAGTTGACCCGCACGCCCTCGAAGGTATTGGAATAAGCCGACGACGGGTCGGCCCCCTTGCAATAGATGTCCGTCAGTCCGGCACATCCGTACAGGGCCTTCTCCCCCACCATGTAAAGCGTGGAAGGCAACGTCAGTTCGTGGAGCATGTTACAGTTGTAGAACGTACCGAAAGCCAACGTCTCGCAACCTTCGGACAACGTGAGTTTCTCCAGACCTGCCGGTAAATAATAAGTCTCGCTGCTTCCGTCCTCCATAAATTGGACGACCTTCTTTTTGCTGTCGTCGGCCATGCCGTTGAACAAGGTTCCGAAGTTGGTGGCCGTGGAAGCCGAACCCGCCCCGGCAAAAGGCAACGTAAGCTCCTTCAACCCCTTCAGGTCGGCCAAGCACCCTTCCTCCATCGTCTTGACCTGCGGAAGCGTCAGTTTCTCCAGACTTTCCATGCCGGTGAAGCTCCCGTTGGCCAAGTTCTCGACACGTTTTGCCTCCAAGACCTTCAAGTTCGTAAATTGGTTGAACAGTTTCGTATCGGTAATCGTATCGACATATACCAACAACGTGTCTATCAGGTCCAGGTTTCCTGTGAGATACACGGACTTGGTTCTCTTGCTCTCATTGACTTCCGTATAAACGAATTGGTCCATGGACAGTGAATCGCAGTAAAACACCAACTTCTCCAACGTCTCGGGCAATTTGTATTCGCGTTTGTAAATCGTCCATTTCTTGCCGTCACTTCCGGTCTCCGTCTCTGTAGGCAAGCCATCCCCATACTCGGCAAACATCGCACCCAAGATGTCATCTTCCTTACTTCTCGTATGCCGTCTTCTGCTTGAAAAA
>OLSX01002198.1_pt1 | contig 17592 bp, 14 predicted proteins | sample 1673141 | NCBI WGS metagenome assembly OLSX01 (sample SAMEA3136759, study PRJEB25190) | human gut metagenome | biome: human gut; feature: human-associated habitat; material: faeces | place: Austria | collected 2013
TATGTCTGTGCACAGACCGACGAGCTCCACGGACTCCAGCTCCGCCTCGTCATACAGGCGCTTAAGCTCCGAGACAAGGCTTGTGCTTCCGAAGGTGGGCTTCTCGTACACACGCGCGCCGAGGCTCTCGCGCAGGGCCTCCACCTCCGGCGGGAAGCGCCAGCCCTCCGTGCCCCTGACGCAGTGGGAGACGGGCAGGAAGCGGCCCTCCTGCGTGTCCGCGTAGTCTTCGCCGTGGGGGTCCAGCGTCATCAAAACGGCTCCTTCAAAGCCGCGCATCTTTTCCAGCAGGCGCGGGAGCATCTCCACCGCCTCCGGCGTCCCCAGGGAGCCGGTGACGAAGTCGTTCTGTACGTCTATGACGACAAGGCAGTTCATGGCCGTTCTCCTTCCATCCCGGCGCTCAATAGAGCTTGGCGCCGGCGGGGATGTGGTCGTCCACCATCAGGCAGTGGAGCTTCTCCACGCCCTCCTCGTTGAACTGCTTCAGTCCGTCGGAGAGCTGCATGGCGCCGTCCCGCAGCTGCTTCACGCCATCCAGCAGGGCGGGCATATTGCTCTGGAGCTGCCGAGCACCGGCGGCGGCCTGATCCACACCGGCGGTGTAGCTATTCAGGCCCATGTAGAACACGTTGTACTGATCCAGCTGCTGCTTCAGGCTGCGGATCTGCACGGCACCGGCGGAGGCTTGCTCCGTAGCGGCCATGATCTTCTGCTGCACCTCGTCGGAGGCCATGGTCTCCTCGATCTTCAGCTGCACCTGCTGCTCCGTGGCGGCGTCGATCTTCTGCCGGATCTCCTCCGTCCCCATAAGGGCCGTCACATTCTCGGAGATGGTCTGCTGCATGGCGGGAGTCTGCATCTGCAGCTCCACGGCGGCATCCACTTGCGCCTTCAGCTCAGGACTCTGCTGATACTGCTCCATGGTGTAGCCCATGGCGTTGAGCACCTGCCCCAGCACCTGCTGGCGCACCTGCTCCGTCACCTGCGCCGTTACCTGCTGCTGCACGGCCTCGGTCACAGCGGCACGGATCTGATCCCGTGCGGCCTCCACGGCGGCAGTCACCTGCTCACGGGCGGCCTGCTCGGCCAGCGTACCGGCCTTGTCCAGCTGGGCCAGCACGCCGCCCAGCACGGTGGTGTAGTTGTCAATGGTCAGGGAGGGGATGGTGATGCCCGCCTGCGCCAGCTGGGGCTGCAGCTGCTCATCAGCCATAGCCAGCAGGGAGGTAAAGACCTGCTTGGCCCCGGCGTTCAGGGCGCTGCTGTTGGAGCTGAGCTGATCCAAACCGTCCGTCAGCTGATCCACGCCGTCAGACAGCTGTCCGCAGCTGTCCAGCAGCGTGCAGAGTCCGTCATACAGCTGGGAGGAACCGTCCATCAGCTGATCCATGGCATCCGTGAGCTTGCCCAGAGAATCGGACAGGCTCCCCAGATCGCCGGAGGTAAGGTCGTCGGTATCCACCTCATTGAGGAGGCTGTTGGAGACGACGGTGAGGGTGGTCTCCAGCGTGAAGTCCGTTACGTCGGCGCTGATCTCCACATAGTCGGGCAGGTCCAGCTGCTCCTTGCTGATGCCCAGATCCTCCTGCAGGCCGGGGAAGGCCATGCCCATGACGGCGATGCGGTCGCCGTCGTTGATGAGCTTACCGTTGGAGACGGTGACATTGGAGAAGTGGGAGGTATCCAGCAGGGCGCCGGTGAGGGCCACGAAGGGGACATACACCTTCTGGCTGACGCCGTTGACGGTACGCACCTCATACTGGTTGTTTTCATACTCGAAGCGGATGGTCACCTTGCCGCTCTTGCCCGCCAGTTCGCTGGGGGTGACGGTCTTGCCGTCCAGGGTGTAGTGGATGCTCATGCTCACCGGCAGCTCCTTCTGGATGGTGCCGGTCCAGCAGTCGTCCTTCACCTGCTGGGCGTCGTTCAGGCTCTCAATGGCCTTCTGAGCCTCGGCAGGCAGGGCATTCTTGATCCAGTCGCTGACCAGGATCTTCTGGGTGCTGCCGTCGGCGGCGGTCATGACGTACACCGTCTCATCCTTGACGGCCTCCGTGTCGGAGGCGGAGGCGGCCGTCACCACGGTGGACGGGGCCTCGGTATCATTGGCGTCCTTGCCCACGGCGTAGGTGGTGACGCCGGCGGCGCCTACGGCCACCGCCATGGCTAAGATCACAGCCAGAAATTTATTCTTTTTCATTTTACAACCTCCTGTTTACCAATGAGATGGGTCATACCGCGGGTGGTGCGGCACACGATGCCGTCGCACAGGATCAGCAGAGCCGGCAGCACCAGCAGCACCAGCAGCACGCTGATGATAGCGCCACGGGCCATCAGCATACACATGGAGCCCACGATATCGATGTTGGAATACAGCGCCACGCCGAAGGTGGCGGCGAACAGGCCCATGCCGCTGACGATGATGGAGGGGGCCGAGGTCCGCAGGGCGGTCATGACGGCCTTCTTCTTGTCCTCGCCATTGAGCCGCTCCGCCTTGTAGCGGGTGGTCATCAGGATGGCGTAGTCCACCGTAGCGCCCAGCTGGATGGTACTGATACAGATGGGGGCGATGAAAGGCAGCGACTGGCCCAGCACATGGGGCAGGCCCAGATTGATGAAGATAGCCAGCTCGATGACGGCGATCAGGATGAAGGGCAGGGAGAAGCTCCCCTCCACCAGCGTGATGATGAGGAAGATGGCGGCGATGGAGATGGCGTTGACTACCTTGAAGTCGTGGTCCGTCGTCTCGATCATATCCTTCATGCAGGGGGCCTCACCGATGAGCATTCCGCCCTCGTCATACTTCTTCAGGATGGCGTTCAGCTGGTCGATCTGCTGATCGACATCATCGGAGGCCACCTTATACTCGGAGTTGATGAGCAACAGCTCCCACTGGTCGCTCTCCAGCATGGAGCGCACGGAATCCGGCAGCACCTCCATGGGGATCATGGGACCTACCACGCTCTCCATGCCCAACACATACTTCACGCCCGGCACCTGCTCCATCTCGTCGATCATGGCCCGGACGTCGCTGTCCGGCAGATCGGCGTTCACCAGCAGCATATGGGTGGAGGCGATGTCAAACTCCTCGGAGAGTTTCTTGTTGGCGATGACGTACTCCATGTCCTCCGGCAGGCACTGGCCCATGTCGTAGTATACCTCGTCGTTGGTCTTATCATAGCTGATGTAGGCCGGGGCGATGAGCAGGGCGAAGATCACCAGAAACACGGGGAAGATCTTGCACACGCCCTTGGCAAAGCCTCCCATATCGGGGATCAGGGACTTATGCCGTGTCCGCTGCAGAGGCTTATCAAGCACCAGGATCAGGGACGGCAGGATGGTCACGCAGCCCAGCACGCCCAGCAGCACGCCCTTAGCCATGACGATCCCCAAGTCACGGCCCAGCGTGAAGGACATGAAGCACAGGGCGATGAAGCCGGCGATGGTGGTGGCAGAGCTGCCGATGACGGAGGTAAAGGTGTTGTGGATGGCCACCGCCATGGCCTCCTTGTGGTCGCTCTGCAGGGTCAGCTGCTCGTTGTAGCTGTGCCACAGGAAGATGGAGTAGTCCATGGTCACGGCCAGCTGCAGCACCGCAGACAGGGCCTTGGTGATGTAGGAGATCTCTCCCAGGAAGAAGTTGCTGCCAAGGTTATACACGATGGCCATGCCAATGCTGGCCAGAAACACGAATGGAACCAGCCAGCCGTCCAGCAGCAGCATCATGGCGGCGCAGGCACAGGCCACGGCCAGCGCCACATAGATAGGCTCCTCCTGCTCGCACAGGTCCTTCAGATCCGTCACCAGCGCCGACATACCCGACACGAAGCACTGCTTGCCGGCGATGGAGCGGATCTCACGGATGGCGTCCATGGTCACGTCCTCCGAGGTGGCGGAGTCGAAGAACACCGCCAGCATCGTGGCATCATCGGTATTGAACTCGTTATACAGCTTATCCGGCAGCAGCTCCATGGGGATGGAGAGGTCCGCCACGGAATCGTACCACAGCACGCTCTCCACGTGGTCCACCTGCTGGATCTTCTCCTTCAGCTGGGCCACCTCCTGCACCGGCATATCCTGCACCACGATGAAGGAGAAGGCTCCCTTGCCGAAGTCCTCCTTCAACGTCTCCTGCCCGATGACGGTATCCATGTCGCTGGGCAGATAATCCAGCATATCGTAGTTGATCCGGGTACCCAGCATCCCAAACACCGCCGGCACCAGCAGGATCAATGCGATCATCAGGATCAGAACACGGTTTTTTACCACCGCTTTAGACAATCCCATTGCATCTCGGTCCTTTCTCACTTGATCTCAAATTCATCTGTCTCGATGACGTCCGGCTGCTGGTGGCGGATGATCTTCACTGTCAGCAGAGCCACCAGCAGATTCATCACGCCGTCCAGAAACAGCGACGCACCCAGGAGCATGGTCAGCGCCTGCGCCCCCTCGCCGGGCCGCAGCACCAGCAGCACGCCCAGCACACCGGCGCACGCCGCCGCCAGCAGGATGGCCCACCAGCGGTCGATGCCGAAGCGCTTGGCGTCCACGGCGATCTGCACCTTGAACAGCCCGTCCGCCAGCACCAGAATGCCGTACACCACGCACAGAAAGCCGATGGTCTCGCCGGGATGGGTCAGTGTTACGATGCCCAAGGCGATCAGCAGCACGCCGAAGGCCAGATCGTACTGGAAGGCCAGCCGGAACAGGTCACGGGACAGATACCCCGCCACCTTCACGGCACCAAACACGATCATCCCGATGCCCAGCAGCTCTCCGATGACGGCCACCGACACGCCGGGCCACACAAACAGCACCACGCCCAGCACGCACAGCAGCACCGACATGATGATGTATCCTGTTTTGGCCGCTCGCATAGGGGTCACAGAACGCATGATACGCATCTCCCTCACTTTTGATGGTCTGAGTATATCGCTTTCGGGGCCGGGAGAAAATGGATAAAATAACACCGGGTGTCTGAAAGTCAGACACCCGGATGCAAATTGCCCAGTTTTTAGGCAGTCAGGGGGTATTTGCCTAAATTTTCAATGGTCGTCCCGGCTGCGCTCAATGATGAGCTCCGGCAGGCCGTGGCACAGGCGGCTGATACGCCGCAGCTCCTCCAGCGCCTCGTCCTGCATCCCGTCGCTGATCCAGTCGATGCACATTCCGAAGATCTGGCACTTGATGAAGCGGATCACCGCCTTCCGGTCTGCCTCCGGCAGTTGGTGCTGGGGGAAGGCGGTATCGATGTAGGTGGTGACGGCGTACTCGCACAGACGCATGGTGCTCTTCTCGAAGAGGTCACGGTTCACGGAGTGGTAGATATGCATCACGGCGCTGCGGTTGCGCAGCGCATAGCGGAAGGCCATCTCGCAGCACTCGTCCAGTGTGGAGATGGTGGGATACTCCTCGATGAGCCGGTCGGTGTAGGCGGTGATGATCTCAGCGATGAGGGAGGGGATATCCTGAAAATGGTAGTAAAAGGAGTTTCGGTTGATGCCGCATTTTTCCACAATATCCCGGACACTGATCTTGTTCAGGGGCTTTTCGTTGAGCAGCTGCAAAAACGCCGTTTCAATGGCCTGCTTGGTAAAATTTGCCATACATACCTCCGTCTCTTCTGCACATACTCTCTCGGAAAATTGATTATAACAGATTTTTCTCCGGCTGACAACCCTCCCAAGGTGCCTAAAACGGGGCATACTATTCCTGCCGTCATGACCGGCGGCAATTAAAAACAGGAGGTCCATGCCATGCGAAGGAAAAAGCCCTTTCACGACCCGGCTCCGGATATCCACGACTTTCCCGGCGTGCCGGAGAGCACCTTCGATCTGGTAAACCAGTACGGCACCTACAACATCCAGCCCACCTCCCACACGGAGAATCTGTTTCCTCTCATCGGGCCGGAGCTGCCGGAGCGCTGGCGCACCATGCGTCTGGGAAAGGACGATCTGGAGGACTTGTAGCGGAAGTCTGCGGGGCAGACGCATCAGGGGCAGGCGCATTTGCGCCCGCCCCTGATGCGCTTTTCTCTTGCAGGCTGTGTCGAAATATGGTAGGATGGACGTATACCATATGGTATAGCGACCCCCAAATACATGATTCGGAGGAAAGAGAAGCGATGAAGCAGATGAAACGGGCCGCAGGTCTGCTGCTGGCGCTGGTACTGGTGCTGAGCATGGCCGCCTGCGGTAAGAAGGACGGAGACGGCGGCGACAGCCAATCCGGCTTCCAGCGTGGCACGATTGAAAACGGCATTTACACCAACACCTTCGTGGGCATCGGCTGCCAGCTGAGCGATGACTGGACCTACTACACCGACGAGCAGCTGGCAGAGCTGTCCGGCGTGGTGGCCGAGAGCAGTGAGGAGATGCAGAAGGCCATGGAGGATGGCAAGAGCACCTATGATATGTTCGCCAGCGCCATGGAGGGCCTTGTGACCATAAACGTGGTGTATGAGGATCTGGGCGCTCTGTACGGCAAGCTGCTGGACGAGGCGGGCTATCTGGAGATCGCCGTACCCAAGCTGGAAGATGCTCTGACCTCCATGGGGCTATCCAACGTGAAGGTGGAGCAGACTCCGGTGCAGTTCGCCGGTCTGGTTCGGGAGGGCGCTGTTATCTCCGGCGAGATGGACGGCGTCCCCATGTATGAGACGCTGGTGTGCATCAAGCAGGAGGGCTATATGTGCTGCGTGACCATGTGCAGCTGGACGGAGGATATCACCGCCGATCTGGTGGAGCTGTTCTATCAGGCGTAAGCCAAGGCGAAACAAATAAACAGGAGGCCGCAGGCAATGCCTGCGGCCTCCGTTTTTTGCTTTATTACAGCTCCGGGGCGGCGTTGGTGCGCTGGGAGCGCAGACGGTAAGTGACCTTCTTCAGCTTCCGGCTTCTCATGGAGCTGATGGCCGTGGGGATGGCACCCAGCAGCGTGAAGGCATACAGCTTCACCAGTTCCCCGATGTAGGTGGAGGAATCGATGATCTCCTGACGCAGCATCTCCGGGATCATGCGGAAGCAGTCCAACAGGCTCAGCTCGTAGTAGTCCTTCAGCTCGTTATAGACGGCGACGGACCAATCCAGCTGGTAGCCCACATAGGTCATGCCCAGCATCAGCACGATGCTGACCACCAGACCCACGGTGGAGAACCGGCCGCCCAGCAGCTCATAGCCCTTCATGGTGCAGATAGCCATGACGATACCGCTGACTGCCGCCACGTAGCCCAGCTGGCCCAGCAGCACGATGCACGCCACGCCCAGCAGAGAACCCAGCAGCGCACCCACGGTGCCGGCCACCATGTTCTCCGTCTTGCCCAGCTCCGCCTGCTGGTTCTGCTCCTGCAGATGGCCCAGCTGCTGGTAGCAGCTGTCGCACAGCAGGGAGGGGACACCGGTCATGATGCAGGGGTCCGTCTCCACGGCGCTGCCGCAGTTCTGGCAGCAGTTGTCATAGCCGGAGGCGTGCAGAAACTCCACCACGGCGGCTACAGCCTCCGCCAGCTTCTCCACCTGATTGGGATTGCCGAAGCGGACATTCAGGGTCAGCTCCACCCGGCTGCGCCGGACGGAGAAGCCCATCACCAGACGGGTCCCCTTTACAAACTGGCGGATGGCAGACTGATCCGGCTCCTGCCCCAGCTTGTGCAGGGACAAGGTCATAACGGCAAGGCCCTGATCGTTGCGCCAGAGCATGGTCTGGTAGCCGCCGACGCTGCCGAAGAGGATGCTGCTCTCGCCGTCCACCGTCAGGTGCAGGCGCTGGGCGGTCTGGTCCAGAAAGGTCTTTTCTTTTTTGGTCATGGGGTAGCTCTCCTTTTCTCTCTTTCACATGGTTTACACACAATTAGGCCGGAGGATCGTCAGAAGGAGACGACCTCCTCCTTGGGCTTTTCGCAGGGGGCGATGGCGGTGACATACAGCACCGGACCCTCGCCCTGATAGGCGTCGTTAGATTCCTTCTTCACCGTGGCGGTGATCTCCACCCACTGGCGGTTCTTGAACCTCTCCAGTCCCTCGCCCTTGGCCACCAAAGCCAAAAACTGCATATCGTTCTCGCAGCAGACCATGGCGAAGCGGCCGGGGCAGTGGACACCCTTGAACTTCTTGGAGTGGCACATGACGGCCTTATACCGCACGGTGACGCCGTCGTAGCGGTCGGGGTTGTCCATCATATCCACATACCAGACACCGTAGTCGTCGTCCGGCACATCCAGATGGCCGTCGGAGAGATCGAAGGGGGACATCTCCGGAGTGACGTACTCCTCGCTGGTGCCGTCCTCGTTTTCCAGATAGATATCGGCCCGGCGGTTCACCATCCGCAGGTTGCGGCTGCGGAGCTGGGCCCGCAGCTCCTCGTTGCAGTGGTTGAAGATCAGCATATCGGCGTTGCTGATCTTCTCCATCATCAGCTGGCCCATATTCTTCACATACATCTCGAAGCTTCTGGCGTCCACCAGACACATGATCTGGTAGAGGATCCAGTTGGCAGGCAGGCCATCCCGGTACAGAGGCTCGATCATCCACATACCGTTATACTCGATGATGACCTGCTTGGGCCGGTACTGCTTCTCCAGCTTCTTGAACAGCTCCGGAGTCAGCTGACTCTGCTCGTCCACCGTGTAGGTGAACACATTGCCCAGCACACGGGGGTCGTACTCCAGCTCCCCCTCCTCGCAGCAGATCAGCAGGGTACGATCCTCCTCGGCAAAGCCGTCCCGGAGGATACCGTTGATGAAGCCGGTTTTGCCGGAATCCAGAAAACCGGCGATGAGATAGACAGGAATATCCATAGTTCCTCGCTCCTTACAGGTGTTACAGGCTGAACAGCTCTTTGAGCTTGTCCTCCTTCAGCTGGGCGCCGATGACGCACAGGCGGCCGGTGTAGTCGGCGCTGCCGTAGCGGACGTCCTGCTCCTCGGGGACATAGTCGAAGTGCAGCCACTTGCCGCCGCTGGGAACGATCCCCTTGGCCCGGAGGATGGCGCCGTAGTCGCCGGTATCCAGCGCCGTCAGGATGCGGCGGATGTCCTCCTCCGTGTAGGAGTGGACCGTCTCAGCGCCCCAGCTGGTGAACACCTCGTCGGCGTGGTGGTGATGGCGGTGGCAGGAGCACTCCGGGTCGTCGCACTCGCCATCATGGTGATGGTGATGCTCATGCTCGTCGTGGTGCTCGTGCTCCTCGTGGTCGTGGTGGCAGCAGCCCTCGTGATGGTGATGCTCATGTTCGTCGTCATCGTCATCATCGTCGTGGTGATGACCGCAGCAGCAGTGGCCCTCGTCCTCGTCGTGGTCATGATGATGGTGATGCTCGTCATGGTCATCATGCTCATCATGGTCGTGGTGGTGATGGTGGTGCTCCGCCTCCTCCGCCTCATGCTCGGCCTGCATCCTGGCCAGCAGCTCATCGGCCAGAGAGACCTTTTCCACAGCGGACAGCAGAGTCTTGCCGTCCAGCTGGTCCCACGGGGTCGTGAGGATGGCGGCGGTGGGATTCTTCTCTCGCAGCAGAGCCACGGCGGCCTCCAGCTTCTCCTGAGACAGCTTCTGTGTCCGGGAGAGGATGATGGTGCCGGCAGACTCGATCTGATTGTTGTAGAACTCACCGAAGTTCTTCATATACACCTTCACCTTGGTGGCGTCGGCCACGGTGACGAAGGAGTTCAGCTTCATGTCCGGCTCGTCCCGAACGGTGTTCTCCACCGCCACGATCACGTCGGAGAGCTTGCCTACGCCGGAGGGCTCGATGAGGATGCGGTCCGGAGCGAACTGCTCATGGACCTGGCGCAGGGCCTTGTTAAAGTCGCCCACCAGAGAGCAGCAGATGCAGCCGGAGGACATCTCGCTGATCTGCACGCCGGAATCCTTCAGGAAACCGCCGTCGATGCTGATCTCGCCAAACTCGTTTTCAATGAGCACCAGCTTCTCACCCTGATAGGCCTCGCTGAGCATCTTCTTGATGAGCGTGGTCTTACCGGCGCCCAGAAAACCCGATACAATGTCGATTTTTGTCATAAAACAACCCTTCTTTTCTCCTCCGCCATGGCAGAGGACAATCTTTCTCTTATATTATACCCTATTTTTCCAAAAATGCAAGAGGGTGGAACGGCCCTCCACCGCCGGGGCGGAAAACTTTTCTTGACAGGATACTCATACGGCGTTATACTGTACTCACTATAAACGAAAGGAGGCGTACACCATGACGAAGAGCAAGCTGACCAGTAAGGGGATCATTGTGTGCGCCGCCGGATCGGCCCGATAAAGGGGTCGATGTGACCGTACCCTGTGTGCGTCCCCGTCCGGGGGCGCATTTTTTGTACGCTGCCGGACGCCGGCGGCGTTTGGACAGGCGGCCTGCGGGCCGCCGGGAGAGAGAAGGAGGCTTATGGAAGAGAATCGATCGACATTCAGGCTGTCGGGGCGGGAGAAGGCCGGACTCATCTGGCACTATCTGCGCCCCTGCTGGGGACATTTTGCGGCGGCGCTGCTGTGTGCGTGCCTGTCCATGGCGCTCAACGCCCTGACGCCCCAGATCATCCGTATCACGGTGGACTCCATTCTGGGATCCGAGGAGGCCAAGCTGCCGGCGCTGCTGCTGCGGGTGCTGCCGCTGGAGACGCTGCGGCAGGAGCCTGTCACGGCGCTGTGGTGGGCGGCGGGGGCCGTCATGGTGACGGCGCTGCTGCGGGGCCTGTGCAGCTTCGGGCAGCGGGCCCAGCTGTCCCGCGGGTCCGAGGCCTACGTCAAGGGGCTGCGGGATGACCTGTACCGGCGCATCCAGTATCTGCCCTTTGCGTGGCACAAGCAGCACCCCACCGGCGACATCATCCAGCGCTGCACCTCCGATGTGGACGTGATCCGCACCTTCGTGTGCAACCAGCTGGTGGAGGTGGTGCGAACGGTGTTCCTCATCATCCTGTATCTGTGGATCATGTTCCGCATGAACGTGAAGCTGTCCCTGATCGCTCTGGCCTTCATCCCCATTGTGGGCCTGTCGTCGGGGGTATTCTACCGGAAGATCTCCTCCCGGTTCAAGACCGCCGACGAGGCCGAGGGCGAGGTGACCACCTGCGCTCAGGAGAACCTCACCGCCGTGCGGGTGGTGCGGGCCTTCGGACGGGAGAAGTATGAGGAGGACAAATTTCAGGCCAAGAACGAGCGGTACGCCGGACTGTGGATCCATCTGGGAAAGCTCCTGTCGGTGTACTGGGCGTCGGGGACGCTGCTGACGTGCTTGCAGGTGATGGTCATCATTCTGGCGGGCATCCACGAGAGCGTGGCGGGAGCCATGACTCTGGGCGCCTTCGTGGCCTTCGTCAGCTACAACGAGTCCCTGGCGTGGCCCGTGCGTTCTCTGGGCCGGGTGCTGTCGGATATGAGCAAGGCCGGGGTATCCATGGACCGTGTGGGCTACATCCTCCGCTCCCCGGAGGAGCAGGATCAGCCCGATGACGTTCCCTTCCCCGGCGGGGACATTGTGTTTGACCATGTGACCTTCGGCTACGAGGGGCAGCCGGTCCTGAAGGACGTGTCCTTCACCATCCGGGAGGGAGAGACCTTCGCCGTGCTGGGCGGCACCGGCTCCGGCAAGAGCACGCTGGTGCATCTGCTGGACCGGCTGTACGACGTGCCGGAGGGCTCCGGCCGCATCACCATCGGCGGCGTGGACCTGCGGCATATCCGGCGCAGCGACCTGCGGCGGCACATCGGTCTTGTTTTGCAGGAGCCCTTCCTGTTCTCCCAGACCATTGGAGAGAACATCCGGGCCGTGCGCCCCGATGCGCCGGAGGATGCCATGCGCCGTGCGGCGGCCATCGCCTGCGTGGATGATGCGGTGACCTCCTTCCCGGAGGGGTATGACACCATCGTGGGGGAGCGGGGCGTGACTCTCTCCGGCGGACAGAAGCAGCGGGTGGCCATCGCCCGGATGCTGATGCAGCAGGCCCCGGTGATGATCTTCGACGACTCCCTGTCCGCCGTGGATGCCGAGACGGACGAGAAGATCCGCACCGCCCTGCGCCGGTCCACCGGCAATGCCACGGTGCTGCTGATCTCCCACCGGGTCACCACCCTCATGCAGGCCGACCGCATTCTGGTGCTGGACGGCGGCCGGGTGGCGGAGCTGGGGACCCATGCCCAGCTGGTGGAAAAGCCCGGCATCTACCGGGATATCTACAACATTCAGATGCAGAGTGCCGACCGGGCGCTGCTGGAGGAAGGGGGGAGCGAGCATGGCAGCCATTGACGAAAAGGAATATACCCAATCCTTCGACTGGAAGATCTGGAAGCGGCTGGGGCCGTTCCTGCGGCCCTATCGGGGCGCCTTCGTGTCCATGCTGGTGTTCAACGGCATCTGCGCTCTGGTGGACGTGGTGCTGCCCCTGTTCCAGAAGTACGCCATCCAGAATTTTATCGAAAAGAACACCCTGACGGGGCTGGTGCCCTATGCGCTGGCGTATCTGGCGGTCATTCTGGTGCAGGCCCTGTCGGTGGTGATCTTCGCCCGGAACTCCATGCACATCGAGATGAATCTGGGCAAGGATATGCGTGGGTCTCTGTTCCACCATTTGCAGACCCTGTCCTTCTCCTTTTATAACGTGACCCCGGTGGGGTATCTGCTGACCCGTGTCATGAGCGACACCAACCGCATCTCCAGCATGCTGGCATGGAACTTCACGGATATCCTGTGGGCGGTGTTCTATGTGCTGGGGACCTTTGCGGCCATGCTGGCTCTGAACTGGAGGCTGGCGCTGGCGGTCATCGCCATCGTTCCGGTGATGGCCATTCTGACGGGGTACTTCCAGAACCGCATCCTCCACTGGAACCGGAAGGTACGTAAGCTGAACTCCCGCATCACCGGCGCCTTCAACGAGGGCATCACCGGCGCCCGCACCACCAAGACGCTGGTGACGGAGGAGCAGACCGCCGATGCCTTCCGCAGTCTCACCCGGCAGATGCACGACTCCGGCATCCGGGCAGCCCGGCTCAATGCGGTGTTTATCCCGCTGGTGCTGTTCTTCGGCACCATGGCGGTGTCCATCGTGCTGCTGCGGGGCGGCTACATGGTGCTGGATCAGGCGCTGGAGCTGGCCACTCTGTCGGCCTTTACCGCCTACGCCGTCAGCATCTTCGACCCCATCCAGATGACCGCCGCCAATCTGGCGGAATTCATCTCGCTGCAGGCCTCCATTGAGCGGGTGACGGATCTGATGGATGAACAGCCGCAAATTCAGGACACCCCGGAGGTCATCGAGAAGTACGGCGACGCCTTCCACCCCAAGCGGGAGAACTGGGAGCCGCTGCGGGGCGAGATCGAGTTCCGGGATGTGACCTTCCGCTATCCCGACGGCGGCGAGAACGTGCTGGAGCATTTCTCCCTCCACATCCCCCAGGGGACCACGGTGGCCATCGTGGGCGAGACGGGAGCCGGCAAGAGTACCCTCATCAATCTGGCCTGCCGGTTCTTCGAGCCTACGGAGGGGCAGATCCTCATTGACGGCGTGGACTACCGCCAGCGCAGCCAGCTGTGGCTCCACTCCAACATCGGCTATGTGCTGCAGAATCCCCACCTGTTCTCCGGCAGCGTCCGGGAGAACATCCGCTACGGCAAGCTGGACGCCACCGACGAGGAGGTGGAGGCCGCCGCACGGGCCGTGTCGGCGGATACGGTGGTGTCAAAGCTGGAAAATGGCTGGGACAGCGATGTGGGTGAGGGCGGCGACCGTCTCTCCACCGGTGAGAAGCAGCTGATCTCCTTTGCCCGTGCCGTGCTGGCCGACCCCCGCATCTTCGTGCTGGATGAGGCCACCTCCTCCATCGACACCCAGACGGAGCAACTGATCCAGAACGCCATTGACCATCTGCTGACGAACCGCACCTCCTTTCTGGTAGCCCATCGCCTCTCCACCATCCGCAAGGCGGACGTGATCCTTGTGGTGAAGGACGGCCACATCGTGGAGCAGGGCAAGCATGAGGAGCTGCTGCGGCGCAAGGGCTATTACCACGACCTGTACAGCAAGCAGTTCGCTCAGGAGAGCGCCGCCCGCATCTTGGGCGAGGGCAGCGCCCAATAAAGCACATATCAGAGCAAAAGCCCCATTCCCGGCGCTGCTGAACAGCACCCCTTTTGTTAGGTATATCATGCTGTCTAACAAATGGGGTGCTGTTCACGGCTGTCTACCGGGATCTTTGCCGGAGGGCCTCCCCATCTGTTCATAAAATTTTCATATTATTCCTGTTGCCATTTTGTAACTTTTTTTATATAATACCTTATGGTGACATAATACGGCGCAGCCCGACAGGGTTCGCCGTTTCAAATGCAGCGGGCCGGGTCTCCGGCAACGAGGGATATGATATGATTCGATTGAAGGACGTTGAAAAAACATACGAAAACGGGACGGAGGCCCTTCAGGGCATCTCCTTTACCATTGAGGACGGGGAATTTGTGTTTCTGGTGGGACCCTCCGGCTCCGGCAAGTCCACCATCATCAAGCTCCTGACCGGCGAGGTCATCCCCACGGCGGGGCGGGTCATGGTCAACGGCTTCTCCATGAGCCGCATCTCCGACCGGCAGATCCCCTATATGCGCCGCACCATCGGCGTGATCTTTCAGGACTTCCGCCTGATCCCCAAAAAGACGGTGTTCGACAACCTGAGCCTTGCCATGCGGGCGGTGGGGGCCACGCCCCGTGACATCCGCACCCGCATCCCCTATGTGCTGGAGCTGGTGGGGCTGAAGGGCATGGAGGACCGGTACCCCGACGAGCTGTCCGGCGGTGAGCAGCAGCGTGTGGCCATTGCACGGGCGCTGGTGAACAATCCCAGCACCATCGTGGCCGACGAGCCCACCGGCAATCTGGATCCCAACCGCTCGCTGGAGATCATGACTCTGCTGGAGCGCATCAACGCCCTTGGCACCACCGTGGTGGTGGTGACCCACGAGCGGGATCTGGTGAACCACTTCGACAAGCGGGTCATCATGATCGATCACGGGCAGGTCAACGGCGACGGCGTGGGAACGTATGAGGTATAACAGATGAAGCACGATTTTCGATATTTTTTCCGGGAGGGCATCCGCAATATGTTCTCCCACGGATTCATGTCCTTCGCCGCCATCGGCGTGACGGTGGCGTGTCTGGTGATCATGGGGACCTTTTCGCTGGTGGCCTATAACGCCAACGAGAACCTGAAGGATCTGCAGAAGGAAAACGCCGTGCTGGCCTTCGTGGATGAGAACCTCTCTGACAACGAGGCCAAGGCCCTGCAATCCACGCTGGAGAAGATCCCCGGTGCAGCGGACTGCACCTTCGTCTCCCGGCAGGAGGCACGGGACAGCTACGTGGAGCAGTACGATGAGGACGACCTGTACAGCGACTTGGATCCCTCCATTTTTCGCCATCGGTACGTCATCCATCTGACGGACGCCGCACAGATGCAGCAGGTGGTATCCGATCTGGAGGCCACCCCCGGCATCGTGAAGGTCCGGGCGGACGAGACCATCTCCAACGGGTTTTTGACGGTGCGGAATGTGGCAAGCCTCATCAGCATCGCCCTCATTGCGGTGCTGCTGGTGATCTCGGTATTCATTATCTCCAACACCATCAAGCTCACCACCTTTGACCGGCGGGATGAGATCGCCATCATGAAGATGGTGGGCGCCACCGACGGCTTCATTCGATGGCCCTTCGTCTACGAGGGTCTGCTCATCGGTCTGATGGGCGCCGTCATCGCCTTTGGACTGCAGTGGCTGCTGTATGAGGCCATTTCCAAGGGCATTGCCGGGTCCGATACCCTGCAGCTGCTGCGGGTGGTGTCCTTCCGGAAAATTTGGGGGCCGGTGGCCGGTGTGTTCGGTCTGGTAGGGATCCTGGTGGGCGTGGGCGGCAGCCTGACCGCCATCCGGAAGTTCCTGAGAGTATAAGGAGGAGTGCAGCATGAGTAAGAAAAAATGGTGCGGCCTGCTGGCCATTCTCATGGCGGTGAGCATCGTGTTCACCAGCGGCGCTCTGCGCCCGGTGAACGTCTATGCCGAGACCATCGCAGACCTGCAGGAGCAGTCGGAGGAGCACCAGAAGAAGCTGGAGGAGATCAACCAGCAGATCGAGGAGGCCGAGGCCAGCAAGGCCGATGCGCTGGAGCAGAAAAACCTGCTGGATCAGCAGGCGGACATCCTCCGCAGCCAGATCTCCAACGCCCAGCAGCAGATCGATGCGCTGGAGGCGGAGCTGGCGGACAACCAGCAGAAGGAAGAAGCTCAGTACGACCTGTTCTGCCGTCAGGTGCGGGATGAGGAGGAGCGGGGGACCGCCTCCTTCTGGTCGGTGATCTTCAAGGCCACCAGCTTCAGCGATCTTTTGGGCCGCATCGACTTCATCAATGAGGTGGCCGAGCACGACCAGAGCGTCATCAACGACCTGCGGCAGCTGCGCCAGCAGATGCAGGCCGACCGGCAGGCGCTGGAAGAGCAGCGCTCCCAGCTGGAGAGCCGCCAGACGGAGCTGAACAGCCAGCTGGAGGCAGCCACCCAGCTCATTGCCAAGTACAACGAAACGGCGGACGGCCTGAACGATCTGGCCGCTCAGGAGAAGGCGGCAGCCGATGAGCTGGACGCCCAGATCCAGGCCCGGAGAGAGGAAGAAAACCGGAACAACGGCGGCGATAACAGTGGAGGCAGCGGCGGTGGCGGCGGAAGCGGCTCCGACGAAACGCCCTCCTCCGACGGGTACATCTGGCCCTCGGACTGCCGGCTCATCACCTCCGGCTACGGCGGGCGTGAGCAGCCTACCCCCGGCGCCAGCACCACCCACATGGGCGTGGACATCGGCGCCTCCTACGGCAGCTACATCTATGCCGTGAAGTCCGGCACCGTAGTGGGTTCTAAGTACAGCTGGGGCGGCTACGGCAACTATGTGGAGATCGACCACGGAAACGGCAACTTCACCCTGTACGCCCACATGAGTGAGCGTCTGGTGGAGGTGGGCGAGTATGTGGAGCAGGGCGAGGTCATCGGCCTGTGCGGCTCCACGGGCATCTCTACCGGCCCCCACGTCCACTATGAGATCTGGGAGAACTACACCCGCATCAATCCGCTGAACCGTCTGCCGGGGTATATCCCCTATTGGTGGTAAGCGGCCTTTTCCCCACCTGCACCAAGCGGTGCAGGTGGGGAATTTTTTATGCCGTCTTTCTCCCGCCGCCGGGCCATAGACTGGTGGAAAGGGGGCGCTGTGTTATGGTGGGATATGTGCGATGGGAGGAGAAGCGGAAAAGGCTCACCCTGCGGCGCTGTCCGCTGGGAGACGGGGAGGTGTGCCTGCTGGAGGGCGGTGGGCGGCTGGATCGGCGGCAAGCTGTACGGCAGAGTCTCCGTCAAGTGGCTCAAATGGCTGTTCGCCGGTTTTCTGTTCTACGCGGGGGTGAAGTATCTGCTGTGACGGACTGGATCATTCCCTTTCTCTGCGGCCTGGGGGCCAGCATTCTCTCGGCCTGGGGTGTGGGCGGCGGCACGCTGCTGCTTCTGGTCATGACGCTCTTTCTGGATGTGGACCAGCGGACCGCCCAGGGCATCAACCTGCTGTTCTTCCTGCCC